>ENA-ORLU01000366-ORLU01000366.1-human-gut-metagenome-genome-assembly--contig:-NODE-366-length-45968-cov-4.881219_pt1 | contig 45968 bp, 59 predicted proteins | sample MGYA00243009_ERZ508833 | MGnify/ENA primary metagenome ERZ508833 (study PRJEB26277, sample SAMN04329763) | human gut metagenome | biome: human-associated habitat | host: Homo sapiens | place: USA...
CCCGAGTGGCCAATGGGGACAGACTGTAAATCTGCTGCTTTCAGCTTCGGTGGTTCGAATCCACCCGCGCCCACCAAGATAAAACACCTAGAAACGTGAGTTTCTGGGTGTTTTTCTTTTGTCGTAACCCACTATCAAACCCACTATTTTCTCTAAAAAAATAAGGGCCGCAGCCCTGTGGTGGGAGCTGCGGCCCTTGCTATTACTTACCCTGCGCCTTCAGGCGGTCAAAGGTCTTGTCTGCTTCCAGCGCGGCGGGGGTGAAGGAGTTGTTCTTCCACCACGCCACCAGCGCGGTGACAGTGGTAATGCCCGCCGTCACCAGCTGTTCCACGGTGGCGCTCTCGATGGGCAGCACGGGCTTGCCCAGAGCGCTGAGCACCTGATTGGTCAGTGCCAGCAGCAGGCAAGCGGTACGGGCGATGGTGCCTGCGGTTACAGTGGGTGCATTGTAGGTATGTGCTTTCATGGCTAGTTCCTTTCTCTTTCGTGTTCGTGTGTTTCCAGATCCGCAAGGCGGTGATTCACCACCTTCATCTGTTCTTCCATCACCGGGACGCGCTCGGCAAAATTGTTATGCCTGCGCACCTCCCGGGTCAGTTCTTCGATCTTGTACTCAGTTACCGCTTGGCTTTTTCCGTTAGCGATCAGCACGCCGATCAGGGTCACCGCCCCTGCGATGATGGCCGAGATGATGCTCTCCATTGGTGTCACACCTCTTCCTCGGGGTCGTCCTCATTTTCTTCGGCGTCCTCCCAAGCCTGCTGGATCAGCGGGCCATTGGCGCAGATCGCGTCCATGGTGGCGTCTGCCTGAATGTTGGTCGCCATCAGAGCCTTGTCCATGGTGCCCATGGCAAAATAGCCGGTGAATACCTCGCCGCTAGGCAGGGGCGCTGCTACGGCGATCTTGGTGACCTTGTGCTCCTCCAGCGTAGCGAGTACGTCAGAGAGCCAAGCTGCATAGGGTGCATCAGAAATCAAACAGCTTGCCATGTGGCTATCCTCCTTACAGCGTCCATCTGCTCTTATTCTGCCGGGTATCCACGTGCACCCATCCGGTGGCTCTGCCCGCCTTGACAGGGTAGCGGCCTACGCCGCCCCAGTCCGGCATCAGGCTTTCGGCGTAGGCCGCTACGTCCTCCACGCTCACGCCCGCCACCCGGATGTCTGCCGCCCTGCCCAGCAGGTGCTGGCTGCTCTTGGCACCGCCCACGGCTGCGTTGTGCGCGGGGGTGCGGTAGCCGCTGGTGATCGTCACCGCCTTTCCGAAGTGCTCCCGGATGCACTGCAGCACCACGGTCAGCGTCTCGTCCACCATAACGGTGTCGCTGCCATCCCGGCAGCGCAGCTCCCGCACCTTAAAGTCCGGTGCAAGCTTGCGGTTGCCGTCCTTTGCAAGACTATACTGTCTGATCATCTCGCTTCACATCCTTTCCTTACAGCCGCTTCAGCAGCGCAGCGATGGGCTCCGTATAAAACCGCTCGTAGCCTGCTTTGTTGGGGTGTGTGCCATCGCCGGTGTACTTGCCGCTCAGCCCGCTGATGCCGTGGCCGCCCATGGGCGGGGTGCTTTCTGCAATGTCCACGTAGGGCACGCCCCATTTCTGCAGCGCTGCAAGAATGGCGGGCTTATAGGTCTTGTACCAGTTTTCGCTGCTGCCGAACAGCCCGCCGTGGGGGAACACATAGGCCACGCGCTTGTCGCTGTAGTTTTTCGCCAGATACTCCAGCATTTTTTCCAGTGCGCCGGTCATGGTCGTTTCATCGTAGGTGGCGGCAAAACCATCCGTCAAGGTGCCCACAGGGGCCTTGTTCCACGCATCATTTACGCCGCCCTCCAGCAGGATATAGTCTGCCTTTGCAAGCGCTGTGGAGCTTGTCACCACCGTGCTGATACAGGTACGGATACCGCCGTTTACGTTGTCGGTAATGTTCGGAGCCAGCGTTGCGCCGTTCACGGCTTCATTGGTCACCGTCATGCCATATTTATCTGCAATGCACTTGCCGTAGCCGCCCGCACAGCTTGCGCCGTAGGCGATGCTGTCGCCTGCAATGTACAGTGCTTTTCCCGCCAGCGGGCTGATGATCTGGCCGTTGATACTGTATCCTTCCATTTTACCACCCCTTTTCGATGTACTCGTTCACTTTTTCGTCGCTCAGCAGCCCCTTGTACACTTTGCACTGGTACAGCGTACCCGGCCAGAACTGCTGCTTTTTGCTGCCGTCCGCGCTCTGTGCCGCACCGATCAGGAAGGTCTGGGGCACATCGGTGATCGTGCCGTTGCAGGTCAGCCATTCAGTCATCTGGCAGTAGGTGCTGCCGCCGCGGTACTTTTTACCGTCAAGCTGCACCACATACCGCGTGCGGGTCTTGAGGTGCTCGATGCTGTCCGACAGGGTAACGCCGCCGTAGTTGTAGTAGGCGAACTCCGTCTTATTATTCAGCGGACTGCTGGTGGAGTTGAAGCCGGGCAGGTTGGCGGTGCTGCCGGTCTCGGTCAGGCAGTGCAGGAAAGCAGGCCATGTGCTTGCGTCAAAGTTGTCCCCCGCCTTTGCGTCCACCAGAATGGTGTACTGCGGCGACTCGGTGGATGCGTGCTCCAGCAGCTTCAGACCGGTGTCAAAGCCGCTGGTCAGCTCCGTTTCGGCGGGCAGGGTGTAGATCAGCTGTGCTGTCTCGGCTGCTTCCACCGTCACGGTGCAGCTGGCGCTCTTGCCGCCTGCGGTGGCGGTCACCGTACAGGTGCCGGCCTTCGCGGCAGTTACCTTGCCAGCGGATACCGTTGCATAGCCGCTGGGGCTTACCGTCCAGACCACTGCACGGTTGGTGGCGTCCGCAGGCAGCACAGTAGCAGTCAGTGTAGCGCTGCCGCCCCTTTTCAGGGTCAGGGCAGACTGGCTCAGGCTGACGCTCTGCACCGGGACTGTCTCCGCATCGTTACCCCACTCGCCATTGATGTACGACTGGAGCTTGCTGTCGCTCAGCAAGCCCTTGTACACCATGCACTGGGAGATGGTACAGTCCAGAAAGCGGGTGTGCTCGCCCGTTGCGGTGTAGGCTGCGCCAAAGATAAGCGTTTCAGGCACATCCGTGATCACTGCGCCGGTGCTTTTCCATGCGCTCAGCGTACAATGAGTGCTGCCGACACGATACTGGGCACCATTCATCTGGATGGCATAGCGCGTTTTCGTCTTGGCGTGAGCCAGCGTATCGCACAGGCGTGCATCGGTGTTGCTGTATAGGTAATAAGCAAAATCAATCGTGCCAGTGTTCGGATTCAAGCTGCCATTAAAGCCCGGCATATTAGTAAAGCTGCCCGTCTCAGTCTGACAGTTGACCATGCTCGGCCACGTGCTTGCGTCTGCATTGTCTGCCACCTGCGCTTCCCACAGAATGGTATACTGCGGGGTCTCGGTGGATGCCTTTGCCAGCAGCTGCAGCCCGGTATCCAGACAGGTCTTGTCTGCCGAGGACGTGGTGGTTGCGGACGACAGAGTGTACAGCAGGGTTGCTTCGGCTTCTGCTGCTGCGGCCTTGACCGTCACGGTGCAGCTGGCGCTCTTGCCGCCTGCCATAGCCGTAACGGTGCAGCTGCCCGCCTTGCTGGCCGTCACAGTGCCGTTTACAACGGTGGCAATGCCGGTTGGGGTCACCGTCCAGATGACGCTTTTATTGGTGGCGTCCGCAGGCAGCACGGTGGCGGTCAGGGCCTTGCTCTCGCCCTCGTTCAGGGTCAGGGCGCTGCTGCTCAGGCTTACGCTCTGTACCGGGATCTCGTCACTGCCACCGCCGCTGCTGCTCCACTCGGTGCGCAGGGCGTTCAGCTGCGCCTGCATGGAGGGGCTGGTGTAGGCGGCGTTTTCCAAAAGGGACAGCAGCAGGGTCTTGCTGGTCTCGCTCAGGCCGGAGCCGCCGGTGCTGCTGCCGCCGTTGCTGCTGCCGCCGTTGCCGTTCGGCAGCACAAGGCTCAGCACGCCGTTTTTGATGGTGGCACTGGCGGTCTCGCCTGTGGTCACAGTGCCGATGGTCAGCTCCGGGATGCGGGTCACGCCATCGCGCATCAGGCCGCAGAGAGACTCATCGCCCCGGGTGTCTATGAGACTTGGGATGATATTCGTACCGGCGAAATACCGGATCTCTGCCAGACACAGGTCGTATACGTATTCGTTGCGGGTGATCTGGGGCGCTGCAGAGCTGCTGGGGGTACCACCGAAGATCTCCGTGCCCTTCAGCACTGTCAGATAGGAGCGGCGGGCGCGCCTGTCAAACCGGAGCACCACGCGGTCGGTGCGAGAGAACAAAAGTGTGGGCGTCGACAAAGCCAGTGTGACAGGCCATTGCATAATGATGCTGTAGCCGGTAAAGCGGCTGGGGTGCACCCATGCTCTGCCGGAGCTGATCCATACCGATTTGCCACCGCTCGAGAGACTGACTTTGAAATCCTCGTCAAGGCAGTAGACGCCCGAAGTTCTGGCCGAGTGATACCCGGCGGCTTCTTCTGCCGTATAGGTGATGCCATTCAGCGGGTAAGTTACGATATCGCTGCTCAAATGTATCCCTCCTAGATCTTTTTCCAGACCGGTGTGCCCAGCCGCACCGTGCGGGTGGTACCGTCCATCTGACTTTGCGTGATGATGTTGGCCACCCGTACCGTAGCCTTGTAGCCCAGCTCGGGCAGCGAGCAGACTGCGACGTCTCCGGGCTCCAGCGCGTTGTCCTCGAGCTCGACTTCGATGCTGCCGGTGCGAGTCTGTTCCAGCAGCTTGTTCAGGCCGCGCGCCATCAGCCGCTCCAGATAGGCAGTGCTGGCTGTGGTCTCGCCGGACTCTTCATCGGGTTGCAGATCGCGGGCATCCACATACATCTCCCGGCGCTCGGCTCCGGCAGCATCGGTCAGGCCGACCGTCACAGTGGCGCGTGCAGTGCCCTCTCCAGCGCCTTGCACCACGGCTACGTTGCAGTAGTCAGAATCGCCAAAAGCCCACGAAGCGTCCCGCAGAGTGCCCCACCTGCTCGAGTAACGGTTGTTGGGGTCTGCCGTAGGGCGGTAGACCTCAAACCGCAGCTTCTTCTGGTCGTTCTTGCCCGCCAGCACGATGCGGAAGCCCAGATCACAGGCTGCGCCGATGATGGTCATGTAGTCCATGATGGCACCACCGGAGGTCTGCTGGGTGTAGGTGGTATCAAAGCCCACAAGCTCGCCCAGCTCCAGCCGTGGCCACGGCTCCATCTCTGCCACAAGGCGGCGCATGGCGACCTCGGCATTTTCTGCTTTGACGATGGCGGTACTGACCCGCTTGGTCAGGATCCACGTTGCGGGGCTGCCGGTGCAGACGAGGTTTTTGTCCTCGTTAGCGTTGGTGCGGTGGCAGATGCGCATGGGCATCTGACGGTCACTGCGCTTGACCCAGCAGCCCTCCTGCAGCAGGGCAAGGTTTTCTGCGGTGGGGCGTACCTCCAGTGTAAAGCTGCCCTCGGTGTTGTAAGGCTCGTCCCAGTACAGGCTGACCCATGCGTCCACACAGCCGACACGCACCAGAGTGTCCGCGTCCAGCACGTCAAGTCGCATTAGATATCACCTCCGGGAGAATGCCCGCGTACATCGGGTAAAAGCTGATCTCGGCCTGCAGGGCGGTCTCTCCGGCATCGGCACTGAGCAGCAGCCAGTTGTCGCCCGCACGCAGTTCGGTTAGGGTGCTGTCCTCGTCCAAACAGGAGAAGATGTTCTTCTCTTCTGGCTGGGTGGGATTGTCCTTATTTGCCACAGTTTGTTTTACTGCCAGACGACCGGTCTCGGTCTGGTAAAACTCCACGGTCGTGCCCGGCTGCATGGTAAAGCCGGTCAGCCCGATGAAAGTGTCGTGCGCGACATCCCGGATGCAGGGATTTTTCACGATCTCAGAGCAGCTCAGGGTGGCGGTAAAGCCTACCGGCAGGCTGCCGGGGTTTTTGCAGTTTGTGCTTTCATTTGTCTTGCTCCGATACTGGTGCACGCTGTAATTTGCCGGGAAACTGAAGCCCAGCCCGCCCAGCAGATAACTCTGCTGGTTCAGGTCGTACCAGAAGGGCTTTTCGCAGTACAGCATGATGTCCAGCCGGGGGTATGGCTCAAGCTGCTTTGTGTAGGGGGTCTTGGAGAGCACGAAACGGCAAAACCATTTGTCCCCGAGGTACATAGTCCCCTTGGTAAAATAAGGCAGTGCATCCAGAAACTTTTTGGCCTGCGCTTCTCCGTCTGTTCCCCAGAAGTCGATGATCAGCTCCCGGTACACGCCCGCAACGCTTTGCTGTTCCACGGTGGAGCCGATCTGATTGACGCTCTGGACGGTTTTCAGGTCGACGGAGACGCCGTTCAGCGGGTCGAGAGAATAGGGTGCGCCGTAGTCCCAGCCAGCGTAGAGGAAATCCCCCGCATCGGTACGGAGCACCAGCTTGTCGTTCCGCATAGGTCATTCCTCCTTTCAGGTTTTCCGTGCCTTGGCACGATCCGCTTCCCAGCGGGTCTCCCGGGCAAGGTCGGCGGCGCTCTGGGCTTTGCTGTAGATGTACTGGTTGACCGTGGTATCGCCCTCCCGGTGGTAGTTGTTGGCTGCTGCTGCCACCTGAGCGGTGCCGGAAGCAGCCACGCGGCTGCTGACCTTCATGTTGTCGCTCAACACCAGCGCATTGGCCTGCCGCACCATTTCGGACAGTTTTTTGTTAGCTTCCTGCAGGGCGGCGGTGTTGGCAGCGATCACCTCGTCATGGCGGGTGTCCGGCGCGGGTACAGGGGTGCCGGAGCCGGAAGTGCCGGAAGAGCTGCCGGAGCTGCCATTGCCGGAGGAGCTGGTGCTGTCTTTTTTGGGCTGGTACTTGGCGATCAGCTCCGCGAGGGACTTCTGGTATTCCACGCCCAGCAGCTGCTTTTCCAGATCCGACATCTGGATAACGTTCTGGGCTTCGTTGATCTGCTTTTCCAGCTCAGCCAGCCGGGTGGCATCGGTGGCGGTTTTCTGTTCCAGCTGCGCGGATGCAAGCTTGTACTGGGCATCCAGCACCTTCTTTTCGAGGTCTGCTAGATCCTGCTCATACCCTGCGGCCAGCACCTTCTTTTCGGCTTCCAGCATCCCGGGGTCGTCCTTGGTCAGCTTTGCTTTCTCCAGCTCTGCCAGCTTTTTGTTGTACTTTGCGTCCAGCTGCTTCTTTTCAGCCGTGCCGGACTGTGCTGCGTACTGGGCATCCAGCTGTGCCTGCGCCTTTGCATTTTCAGCTTCGGCCTTTTCTGCCGCTTTCCGCTCTTCCCGGTCCTTGCGGATCTTATCGGCGTAGTCAAAGGCGATATTGGACACGGGATCAATTTTGCCGTCCCAGAGCCACGCAACGGAATTGTAAACTGCGATCAGGCCGTTGATGATGTTGACAAATCCCTGCAGAAAAGCGCCGTAAACACGCAGCAGACCCTCGAAAATGTAGGACATAAAGTCCCCGATACCGCCCCAGATGGACTTGACACTGCTGGATGCACTCTTGTTGGTGGAGATAAAGCTGCCCAGAGCGCCCACCAGCATCCCGATCAGGGAGATCACCAGCAGGATGGGGTTGGCATCCATGGCAATGTTCAGACCTTCCTGCGCACCGGTAGCCGCCGCTGCGGCAGGCACGAACTGCCCGACAAACCCTGCCGCCAGACTTGCAAGGTTTTTGAACACGCCGGACAGTGAGCCGGACAGCTTGCTCAGGGCGTCCATGGCGAAGGTCTGGATCTGGGTGCGCTGCTCCTTTGTGCAGGCGTTCCAGAAGTAGGCGGCAGACCATGTGGCGATGCTTTCCAGATCGCCGTCCTTGATCGCTTGGAGCAGGGTCTTGATGCTGCCCACGACATCGCTCTGGATGGACTTATTGATCTGCTCCCAGCTGGAATCGAGCTTTTCCGTGAACTGGTGGGTCAGTAACTCGGCTGCACTGGAGAACTGCGGCCCGGCGTCCTCGATGGTCTTGCTGACGGTCTTGGTGCCGTCAGCGGCGATGGTGGTCACGGTCTTGACCGTGCGCTCTACGCCGTCGATGATCTCTGTGCCGGTGGCAGTGATGGTCTGCTTCTGCTGGGTGGTGCCGTCCTTCAGGGTCTCGGTCACGCTCTGGGTGACCGTCTCGATGCCGTCCACGAGGGTAGTTGCGGTGTTGGTGACAGATGCCACAACCTGTGCTGCGGCGTCCTTCGCCAGCTTCTCGTTGGTGGTCAGACCCTGTGCAAGACCCTTGCAGATATTCATGCCGATCTCGTCAAAGACCTTGGAGGGCGAGTGGATGCCGAGGAGGTTCTTGACGGAATCCACCATGCCCGCTACCTTGGACTTGACGCCGGACACAAGGCCGTCCCATGCACCGATGATACCGTTCTTGATACCTAAGACGATGTTGGTGCCGATGTTGCCCCATTCGGTGTAGTTGCCGTCCCAGACGCCCACGATCTTGGCAACGCAGGCAATGGCAGCTTCTCCAAGGTTTGCGATGCCGAGCAGGATGCCTTCCACAATGGCCTGCAGCAGCGATGCGCCGCACTTGAGCAGATCCGGCAGATGCGAGATCAGCGCCGCGGCGAACTTCGCCAGCAGCTGCGCTGCCGCGGTGATCAGCGCAGGCAGATTGTTCTGGATGCCTACGATCAGGTTCTCCAGAATCTTAATGCCGGCGTCAAAAAGATCATCCGCGTGGTCGCCCAGATACTGGGTCAGCTTGATGATGATGCCGGTGGCGGCGCTCATGACCATCGGGATCTTCTGCGTGATGCCGTTCACCAGACTGCCTATGATGGTCACAGCAGCATCCAGCATGGCAGCAGGACCGTCCTGCGACAGAATGGTGGTCAGGGTGGAGATCGTCTCCGTTGCTCCCTGCGTCAGCACCTTCAGTGCGGGCTCCATCTTGTCGTAGATCGCCAGCTGCAAGCCTTCCAGCGCGGACTGCATGATGGTGACAGCACCCTGCAGGTTGTCCAGCTGGGTGTCTGCCATCTGACCCATAGCGTCACCGGCGTTGTCGATCTGGGTGGCCAGAGTTTCCCACTGCTCACCCTGCGCTGCCAGCAGACCGTTGACGGCTGCAAGGTCGGTTTTGTTGAACAGTGCGTTGATGATGCCGTCCTTGTCGCCCTGCGTCATGCCGTCCATGACCGTGTTCAGGTCGGTGAGGATATCGTCCAGCTGGCGCATATTGCCTTGGGTGTCGTAGACCTCCAGCCCCAGCTGCTCCATGACCTCCCGGGCGTCCTTGGTGGGAGACTGCAGCGACAGAATAATATTGCGCAGATGGGTGCCGCCTTCGGCACCCTTAATACCCACGTTGGCCAGTAGACCGAGGGCGGTTGTCAGCTCTGTGGTACCACCCTTCAGGTTTGCGGCGGTACCGCCGACCGTCAGAATGGCTTCACCCAGCTGGGCAACGTTGGCGTTCGCCTTACTGGCAGCCATCGCCAGTTTGTTGCCGAACTCGTCTACGTTCTGCTTGTTGGCTTCGATGTTCAGCGAAGCCATGGCATCGGTGACCAGATCAGACGCATAGGCCAGATCCATGCCGCCTGCTGCGGCAAGGTTTAGCACGCTGGGCAAGACCTCAGCAGCCTTGTTTGCATCGTAGCCCGCCAGCGCCAGATAGTTCAGCGCGTCCGCTGCCTGTGTAGCGGTGAACGCGGTAGTGCTGCCCATCTCTTTGGCGGTGTCGGTCAGGTTCTGGATCTGATCGACACTGGTGCCCATCGTGGCTGCCACCTGAGACATGGACGCATCAAAGCTCATGCCCACGCCGACAGAGACCTGCGCGAGACCTGCCAGCTTGCTGGTGGCTGTTTTGGCGAGATCCGCGATCAGAGTGCCGGCGGCCACCGTCATGCTGCTGAGCCCTTTGTTAAAGCCACCAGCATCCAGTTTGGTATCACCAGTTATCGTATAGTCTGCCAATGTGTCCACCTCTCTTGAAAAGAGCGCGGGCACAAAGGCACAGGCTGCTTAGATTTTAATCTCTACTTCCCGGCGGCAGGCCGGGTTTTTGCATTTGACCCACACACCCATAGCTGTGGCTTCAGCCGCTGCCCAAACCGGCAGCGCCTTGCCACAGAAGGGACAGGGTACGGGGCAGCGCGTATCACTCCCCGGTGTGCTGGAAACGGGCAAGGAATGCGGCGTCATGGTCTGCAACGGTTGCAATGCGTCTACCTCCCTTCACCTCTGCCGGCAGCGCGTAGGCACCCCGCAGCAGCTCATACCGCTGCCGTTCCTCACTCTGCATCCCGGACAGATCCGCGGTACGCCAGCACATGATCTTGTGCATCAGCGTGTCCTCCGGCAGGCTCAAAAACAACGCCCGGAACCTCCACCAGTGCATGGTAGAGGTGGTCAGGTCGATGCCGTAGGTCTGCTGAAATGCCGCCACGATATAGGGCGCATCAGACGCATAGTCAAAGGCGATTTCATGGCTGCCGGCAGAAGAGGATATACTGTGCCGGGCTTCCGGTGTAGCTGCTTCGCCTCCAACATAGAAGCGGAGCATCGACTGGAAAGCCTCCCCGGACTGCGGCGCAGTGATGTCTTCCCGGAAAAAGCGGTGAAACGCCTCTTGCGAGAACAGATACGAATCCTTGTCAGGGGTTCCCCGCAGGTACTGGTTTGCCAGCCACACCATAGGCCGGAAGTCAGAGTTGATTTTGCGCCCCTCCCACATGGTCTCCGGGAGGGCGTCCAGCAGCAGGTCAGCCATTTTCCAGCGCCGCCAGCTCTGCCAGCAGCTGCTTGCGGCGCTCAGCCTTGTCCGGCTGTGCCGCCGGATAACCCACGGACGGCTTATGCTTATGCTTGTTCTCGGCACGGCGTTGTGCACGGTTGCCCTGCGGCTTCAGCGGCACGGTGACAGCGGCCTGTGCGGCGGCCTTTTCGGCTTCGATCGCGGCTTTGAACTCAGTAGCGACCTGCGTGCACTTGCCCAGATCGCTGCCGGTCAGGCCGAGACGCTGCGATGCACCATCGCCCAGCACCGCGTCAAAGTAGTCCATCAGCACACGGCACTGGCTGCGCAGAATGTCCGAATAACTTGCGTTCTCCTGCTCCAGCCGCTTTGCTTCAGCCTTGGCACGGCTGATCTGCTGCTTGGATGCAGCTTCCATGCGGTCGATATCGTCCGCGTTCAGCGCGGAAAACTCAAACTCCAGATTGCAGATGATCATGTGATATTTACCTCCTATAAAAAGAGCCCCCGCCAGCGGGTGACGAGGGCTGATGTGTGAAGTTAGGCGGGGGCGTAGGTGTACTCCGTAGGAGTGCCGATGCCCTTGAAATCGCAGGCAAAAGTGGCGTTTGCACCCGCGGCGCCGCCCTTGTCCGAGGTCAGGATCAGTGCGCCGGTGCCCTTCTCGCCCTTGCCAGTACGCAGAGAGAAGTAAATGTACGGCACAATGACAGACTGACCACTGCCGAAAGCGATCTTGTGAGAGAGCAGGAAGTCCTGAAACTCGTCTCCCACACAACGGTCACCATTGATGGTGAGGGTGCGCTGAGTGGCGCCCTTGGTGGTAACGGTGCCGGAACGGATGTAGGTATTGTCGCTGGTGGATGCGTTCAGAGCACCGCTGTGCTCCTTGACGTGATCGGCACAGACGATCCAAGTGCCTTCGGCGGTCTGCTTGGTGGCGTCCGTCTGGATGGCAAACACAAAGTCGTCTGCGGTCTCAATGCCCTTGTAGGCTGCGCTCGGCTCAATGCCAAAAAGCTCCTTGGCCTTTGCCGCTGCTTCGGTAACAGTCATGTGTTATCTCCCTTCCTGATAATACTGAAGTTGGAGTTGAATTTGAAAACGGCAGGTGTTTGAATCCTGCGATAGGATATACCCCGGAGAGAGGCAGACCACCTTCTCAGCGCGTCTGCCATCCCCCAGAACAGGGAGTTTGCGTGCACGTGACTGGATCTCTACCCACTCTGCAAAGTCCTCCCAGAAGGAAGAGTTTGCCGCCTGCTGCACCTGATCCTCGGAATAGCTCATGCGGGATGCCAGTATATAATTCTTGGCTCTGCTGCTTCCTCCGAAGTACTGGGCGAGCAGTGGTGCAGAGGGGGTGCTTTCCAGCGAAAACGGCACCATGTCCGGCTCACCGGTTCCGAGGTAATCAATCCCCAGAACCACATCACCGTTGTTCAGTGTAGTTATAAGCGGACAGGTAGCAAGCCAGTCCAGCATGGCCTTTACGTCTGCGGTTTTCTGGCTCACTTCAGATCCTCCTGTGCGCGTGCTTTGACAAATGAGATGAACTCTGTACGGTGATCGTTGATACAGCGCTCACCCCAGTGGGGACCGCGGCCATCCTCGCGGACGCCGCGCCCCAGTGGCAGGCGGTAGTACTGGGCACCCGCATAAGGGATGACGTGCCTGATCTCGCCGCTGCCCAGTACCGTGTGTGTTTTGGCGCTGTTAGCCAGCGCACCGGTGCGCAGCGGCACATAGGGCGTTACCAGCCGGATGAACTCCGCGTCTGTTTCCTTCTGCAGCTGTTCAAAGCCGGTGGTGAAACGCCCGCTCAGGTCTGCCGCCCAGCGGATCCCCAGCCGGATCGTGCCGTCCTGCCCCAGATCCACGTCCCGGGGCTGGTTTATGGTGAGCAGCGGGTTTGCCATTAGCTCACCTCCACGCACCAGTGGGGCACACGCCCATCGCGGTTGTCGTGAATGCTGGTCACTGTAGCGGTGCGGCCACTGGGCAGCTGCACCTTATCTGCCAGTGACAGCGTCCAGTAATCGCTGCGCCGGGACGGATCAATTGCCTTGAAGGCAGACGCGGGCAGGAAGCACCGGCCTGCGTCCATGGCGGCCTTCGGCTGATCCGCGGGTGCTGCGGTGGAATAGCCCGGGAAGATGCAGATCACCGTTGCATCCCGGCGGGAAAATCCGGGGGTATCGACCTGTGCGCTTTGGACTTCCGCGCAGCTGACCTTTGACAACTGAAAGGTGTAGCTGGTGTCAGAAGTCCCGGCGCGGACATGGTGGATAAAATTGACGCTCTTGGTAGCCAGAAGAGGCTTGCCCACGAAAAACACCTCCTCAGCGTCTACGCGGCGGGTGATAAACCGCACCGGCGTAAATCATCCAGCGGGTAGCCGGAGCGGACAGAACCCGCAGGATCAGCTGATCCTGTTGCTGCTGAATCGCAGCCTGCGTGCTCTGCGCTGCGGCGTAGCTCTCGGAATAACCGTGGTTGTTGACGCTCGTTACACCGGACAGACTTGCCTGTACAGCGCTGTCGCCGCCCAGACTGCGCATCAGGGTAATCAGTTGCGCCTGACACTCGGCCAGCTGACTGATCTCCTCCGGTAGCGCCGCCAAAACCGCCCGCCAGTGGGTTGCCCCTTCGATCTCCAGCGCAGCTTTGGCTGCCAGCTGCCGGAACTCTGCTTCTGTCAGAGTGGTGTCGGGGCAGCGCTCTTGGTAATCGGTGTAGGTCAACCAGCTATCCATAGGGCGCTCCTTACACGGTGAAGTTGGCCTTGGGGATCACGAGCTTACCCATGCGAACGTTCTTGTGGTTGAACTTCAGCTTCCAGTTGCTGGAGGTGGTAAACTCGGCGTCAGTCGGGGTCTCCTTGGCGGTCTGATCACCATCGAAAGACAGACCGTTCGGGTGCAGCACGATGGCGCGGTTGTTATACAGGATATCGGTGCCGCCCGCCTTGGATGCGTTGTACTCGGTATAGTCCGGGGTGATGACCTTGGGGGATGCAGTCAGGATGGAACCCTGACCAAACAGCAGAGACTCGTAGTTATCCGCGGTAGAAGTGCCGCGGTCATTCACGATGACCACCAGACCGTTGATGGTGGGCAGGTTGACTTCCTTCTCCAGCACGTTGGTGATGACGTACTTGTTGAAGTTTACCAGACCCATCTTCTGGTACTCCGCGTAGATCTTGGAGTGCATCACCAGCAGGCCGAACTTGCCGGCCATATCGCCCAGAGCGTTCTGCTGAATGTCGATCAGCTGGTTGGCGGTCACGCCGCCGGCGCTCTTTTCGATGGTCATGATGTGGCTTTCCAGACCGGTGGCGCCCAGTGCGGCGTTTGCCATCGTGGTCATAAGGTTCTGCCAGTACATACGCCAGTAGCGGCCAGTGTTACGCGCTACGGCTGCCATAGGATCGGCAGCGGTCAGCTCGCGGGTCAGGTCGGTTGCCTTCCACGCCTTCATGCGGTCCAAACGGATCCACGTCTGCTTACCACCGGAGATCTCGGTGGGCACGTTGTCGTTCACGCCGTCACGCACCAGCGGAGCATCCTCGGCAGGATCCAGCGGGTTGTAAAAACGCAGGGTGCCCATCACACCGCCCTGTGCGCTCATTGCGTCAGTCAGGGACTGATCGTTGGCAAGGATGCCGGAGGCGTAGATGGAATCGGAGAAAGTGGCTTCCTGATCCACAAAGCCCTGATAAACTTCAGGATCGAACGGAAAGCCGCCAAAAGTGCCAGTTGCAGGCATAAGTATCTACCTCTCTTTAGTGTCGTGCAGCCCGGATCTGAGCCGAAAGCTGCTGGAAAAGTGCAGGGTTGCGGGTGCGCAGCGCCATGCGCTCGGCACCGGTCATTGCCAGAAACTCGTTCAGGTTCGGCTGCGCATTGCCGCCCTGAGCACGGGGCTTCGGGATGATGATCGGGGGAGTGCCCGGCTGGTCCTGATCCTGCTCGTGGTTGTCACCGTCCTGCCCGGCGGGGTTCTCCTGCTGGAACAGATACGGCTTGCGGGCCTTGAGATCCGCGAAAGCCGCCTTGACGTCCTCGCTCTGGTTTTTGCTGTCGCGCAGTGTAGCTCTGTTCGGCAGCAGCGCGATCACGTCCTCTTCATCCAGCGCGCCGGCCTCCCGGGCAGCGGTACGGAGCACACCGCTGAAGGTGTATTCCGCTGCCTGCGTGGTCAGCTGGTTGGTCAGATTCGTGATCTGGTTGCGCAGATCGTTCACGTCCACGCCCTCAAAGGCTGCAAGACCCTGCTGCGCAGTGGTCAGCTGCGCCTGCAAGCCCTGTACAGTGGCCTGATGGGCGGTTTCGTCCTGACCGTGCAGGCGCATGATCTGGTTGATCTGCTCTTCGGTCAGGCCTTCGATGGCTCTCAAATCCTCGCGTTTCATGGTTTTCCTCCTTGGAGAGCTACGGCACTTGGTATCGTGTTGCCTTACACGGGCTCTCTGCCCCTCTTTGTACACCGGGGGCTCGGTGTGATCTGGGTAAAGGATAGCAGCATCCCGGTCAGAAAAACGAACACGATTAGAAAAACGTCAACCTGTCAACCATGTCAACGCCGGTTCCCTGTAATCTCTCGCGGGCGCGCATCAAGCGTGTTCGCGCGGGTGTATTCTTCTTTTCTTCTCTTTCAGGTCTGGATATAGAATTTAAGTTGACATGGTTGACAACTGCCAAAAGCCGCACCGTTACACGCTTTTTCGTGTCAACAAAAAAAGCGCCCCAGAGCATCTGGAGCGCGGCAAAGAACATATTATTCCGGGGTATATTCAAGCAGATCACCGGGCTGGCAGTCCAGCAGCTTGCAGATCATCTCAATGTTTGACCACGAAAGCTGCCCGCCAGTTCTTAATTTTTGCAGTGTAGATTGGCTGAACAGCCCCTCCCTGCGGATCCTTGTGGTGTTGTACCCGGCAGCCTTCAGGGCTTCCAGTACGTCCATTTTGTATTTCAGTGGCATAATATCCCTCCTCCAGTATATCATAGCAGAACCATTGCACGAAAACAAGTGCAAAAGCTCCAGAATTACGCACTAATATTCGTGCAAAACGCCAATATCAATGCACTAATATTCGTGCTATAATAAAGCCGTAGAACAAAGCACCCACAAAACAGACGGAGGAAATACCATGGAAATCAAAAACGTGCACTGCGAGAAGCAAGCACTGGAACTCTTCAGGATGATGCCGGACAACAAGAAGTCAGCTCTCCACAATGCGTTGAGCAGAAACCTCGAGTTTACCACTTCTTGGGGGCTGGAACTTGGCGAACTCCGTGCTTATGAGAACGGTGTTTACATCACTCTCCAAGGTACCCGCTGCAGCTTTTCCGTGTATGCAGAGTTGGTGAACGGAAAGCCTGTTTTCAAGCGCAAGCCCCCTGAAAGCAAGCTCAACCTGAAATTCAGAAGCGGACTGCTGTTCGATGCTGGAGACTTCAACGAATTCTAAACAATATTGGAGGACTAAAAACCATGAAAACCCTGAACATCACTTACGACACCACCGAGATCGAGGAGAACGGCCAGCAGATCACCGGCGAGACTTGTTACAACCTGAAGCTACGCGATGAGCTTGCAGACCAGCTGCTCAGCACCGGAAAGTGCGATCCCATCAGCATGATGCACATTGAGCTGGTGCTGCAGGGCGTGGAGCTGTTGCAAGGCCGGAAGATCGTACTGGACAGCATCAAGCACTTTGAACTGGTAGAGGAGTAAGGGAGGGCAAGACCATGTTTGAGATCACCAACGCCGAGAAGCTGAGAGATGCTTACACCCTGCTGGCATTCATCCGGGACGACGTTCCCACAACCACCGCCGAACAGAAGTCCGGCTTGGCCGCCTTTATGGTCAGCATCAAGAAAGAGATCCGGGCCTACAACAACCGCCCGGCGCCTGACAGCCACATTATCGAGGAGCACGGCATTAATGGCTACATTGAGCTGGTGCGGCTCCCGGACGAGCTGGACAAGGTCAATGAGGACGATGCCGCCGAGTGGTTCCAGGCAAATCGCTACTATGAGTTTCGCCCCACACCCTATGACTGTTCCGGTCAGCGCTTCACAAACTGGTACAAGCTGCACCGCCGCTGTGGGCACTGGTTCGCATATCATTCGGTCAGCTTTGATGTTTAATCAAAAAGGGGGACAAAATCATGAAAACCAGCACCTTCAACCGCATTTTTGAGAATGCCCGCACTGTGAACATCCAGAGCAACGAGTGGTTTAACTATGCCGGGTTCTTCTGGATGCAGTGCACTGAGAAGCAGCTGGCTCAAATGCGGATGCTGCTTAAAGCGCAGAACTGCAAGACAACCATGAAGAACGGCGAAGAATGGTACATTCTGAATAGCGGAACGCTGATCAAAGTACACTAAGGAGGTTTTACTATGAGTGAAAGCACAAAGAAGATCCGCTGCGCAGCGGTCATCACCAACAATCTTGGACAGCTGCTGGTGCTCCAGCAGGGCGATATCTACCGGCTGCCTTCCCGTGAGATCGAGTATACCCAGAACACGAACGAGTGCATAGAAGCCGCGCTGCGGGAGGTGCAGGAGAGTTGCCAGATCCGCGGGGTGCAGGTGGACGTGGCCACCGGGCTGCTTGAGCTGGATCCCGAAAAGAGCCTGCTGCTGGTGTTCGGCTGGATCACCGAAACGCCGGAGCTGCCCCCGAGCAGCACGCCGGACAGCGAGCCGTGTCCTGTCTGGCTGGCAAAGAAGAAAGAGCAGCAGCTGGCAGCGAACCTGTGGAACGTCTACAGCCACCCCACGGATCTGGCGCTGTCCATAGCGTTGATGCAGCGCAGTCAGCTGGATATGACGAACGCACAATAAAACAGAACCCCGGAGGTGCTGCCCTCCGGGGTTTTCTTATTTTTTCGCCTGTGCTGCCGCGCTGGCTGCTGCGCTGCGCCCGAAGCCGGGCACGCTCTCGCGCAGCTGATACTGGTGCAGTCCTGTCTGCTGCAGAAAGTCTTTCATCTTTGCACGAGAGACTGCCAGCTTGTCTGCCGCGGCTTTTTCGGCATCCTTCTGGCCACTTTCCTTAGCAACAAGAAATGCCCGCTTGTCAGCCCGGATCTGGCGTTCCTGTGCACGTTGCATCTGGGTGGCCTTGTACCGCCCGATCTCCTTCCCGTTGTAGGAAACAGTGGCGCTGTTGATCCGCTCCAGACGCTCCGGGGAATAGCTGCGTGTGCTGGCGCCTTCCCAGTACATACTCCAGTTGTGTGCGCAGTTTGCACCCATAAAGCCGCGCACATCCCCGTAGCCGATATCTGACAGAGACAGATACCCGTGCTGCCCGCTGCGGCTGACCAGCTGCCCCTGCCACCAGCTGTGGTTGGTCAGGTTCGGCCCGCCGTTACCGGTACGGGCACCCACATGGGCATCCAGCTCCATCAGATCGCACTCCAGCGTGTCCGCATTGTAACGGGTGATCTCCCCGGCGGTCTGGTTTACTCCGGTGCGTGTAGCTCGTAAAACCACAACGTCCAGCGTGTCTACATGACCGCTTGGGTAGGTGATCGCGCCCAGACCCTTGGTTGCCAGCTCATTCAGCGCCCGGCGGGCGGCAGCGTCAGAGCTGAAGGCTCCGCTGATCGCATCCGCGTGCGCCATGTCCAGATAATAGGCCAGCTGCCGCTGGGAGGTTTCTGTCATGTTCAGGTTACTCATAAGCGCGCGGGTCTGGGTCAGGTTGTACAGGGTGTTCATGGTACGCCGGTAGCCGCTCTGGACGATCTGCTGCGCCTCCTCGTTCTCCCCCAGTGTAGGGAGTACCCGGCCAGCCTTGGCGGCGTCATTCACGTCAATCCCATAGGCCTGCTTCATGGCTTGCGCGAAAATAGCGGCTTCTTTCGGACCGATCTGCTGCACGATCAGGTTCATTTGCTGGATCAGATAGGCCTTGCTGGCGCCCAGCGCCTGCGCCCGGTAGCTCTGCCACTCGGCTGTGGCGGTGACGCCGCCCGCTTTCACGATCCGGCGCACCATGTCCCGCAGGATCCGCTCGTTCAGCTCGTCCCACGGGGCAGCCAGCAGCCCGGCATACGTGTTGACCTGCTCCGGCGTCAGCATGGGGTCACCCGATGCTTGTCGCCTTCCAGCGTCACCTCAAAGCCCAGCAGACGGATTATGCGCTGCGCCTCGTAGTATTTCTCCCACAGCGCCGGACTGCGCAGGATCCGGGCGTTGGCCATCAGCCAGTCCATGCGCTCTGCTGCCCGGCGCAGCTGCGCGGCCTTTGCGCTCTTAGCCATCGCCATTGTCGATTACCCCCTGCAAAATATCTGTTGCGGCGCTCTCGGTCTGGATCTCCCGGATCGCCTGTGCCGCGGTCTCCTCGTCCTCGCCAAAGAAGTGCTGCCGATACTCAGCCTTACCGCGCAGCCCCATGGACACATCCTGCCGCCACTGATCCATTTCTGTGATGCGGTCAAGAATAATGCTGTCATCCCAGTGGAACGCGATGCTCAGCTTCCCGCGCCCGGGCGCGCCCTTAATGTGATCACCCCAGTAGTTAAGGGCGTCAATCAGACCGCGCAGCGCGTCCTCCAGTGCTGCCTGCAGGTCGGAAACGGTTGCATACAGCTTCTGGCGGCTGCTCACGATCTCGGTGGCGGTCTTTTCCACGTCTGCCACCTGCGAGATCACGCCAAAACTCAGCCCGGCGTGGCTCTCCACGTTGCGCAGATACTGGTTCAGGCCGGTCAGGTAGCTGGTATCGCGCAGCGCGGGGGCAAACACCTGATAGAAGGGCGTGTTCTGGGTGATACCGGTGTTCACGTTCATGCCGTGAAAAAGGCGTTCCCGGTGGTGCGGCGCCGTCCCGGGGATCCCCTCCGGGGGCACACCGTACAGCTTCAGCGCCTGCGCGCGTGAAAGATCTTCGCCAGCGCCGCCGGGCTTCAGGTAGGTGTCCGGCACGTCAATCGCCATTTCGGCGGCTTCGTACTCCCAGTCAAGCCGGGTGTACTGTTCCTCGGCGTCAATGATCTGGACGCGGGCGGGCTCAAACATGGCCGCGCCCAATTCGCTGCCGGGATCTACGCTGTTCACGATGGGGGTGACGAAGTAGCCCACCGGCAGCTTCTCCAGCCCGGACAGGTACGCCACCGGCTGGATCTCGTCCCACTCCGGGCGTATGCTCAACTCGTCCGGGCTGCCCAGACTATCCTGCGTAGAGCTGCGGAAAGCCATGTTCACCACTTTGACGCAGGGAAACTGCACCGGGGCGTCAAGGTCGTTGTCCTCCAGCTGCGCCAACTCTTCGTCCCGCAGATCCCGGCGGCTTTCCAGCACATGGAGCCACTCCAGACGGTGGTAGTAGTTTTCATTGTCCTGTATGGTGTCGATAAAAACACCCTCGGTCAGACTGCCCTCGATGTCGTGGGACACGGGAAAGTAGCAGGCGGCGTTGCTGAAGGAAATGCCCAGCTTGCTACCGCTCTGGTAGGGCTTCCAAACGCCGCTGCCCAGCGCAAGGGCAACGGCCAGAATACGCCTTTTGCGTGGGGAAATGACCCGCTGCAGCTGGGTGTTGATCCAGTCAGCCCGCGGGCTGCCCTCCACTTTGACCTCCAGCTCCAGCGTGGTCAGGCGCGCCAGCTCGGAGCAGATCAGGGACGGCAGTCCAAGCGTCAGGGTCTCCGGGTTATGGTTCATCGGCAGGCCGTCAATCGCCGCGTCATACCAGCCCTCGATTGCCTGCTGCATCCGATCCGTGACCAGCGTCTTGCACCCGATCACGTTCTCAATGTCTGCGTGGTTTATCATGCGTTCTGCACACCTCTCTTTTGCCACACATCTTCCAGCGCATACCGGGCCATATCAATGCTGTGGTTTGCAGCATCCACATAGCCGGGCATCACCTCGCCGGTCTTTTTGTCTATGGCATACTCATACTCGGAAAACTCCCGCGCCGTCCACGGGCAGCGCACCGGGTCGATCACGATCTCTGCACGGCTTTGCAGCCACTTCATGCCGTCTGTCACGCTGGTGCCGCCGTTGGCTGCGTACTTGTGGCAGCCCCGCAGCCCGCGGTACCCCAGATCGCGCAGTGTAGCGATTGACCGGTTGGCCGCGCTGTCACCCACGATGTCATCCAGCAGGTGGGGCTGCAGCACCTGCGCCAGCGCGGCGTCCGTCTCCCGCTGCGCCCGGTGCTCCTCGAAAATATACACGGTCTGCCGGGCGTGGTCATAAGACAGCCCGCCGAAATGGTTCGGATCCGGGTACCAGCCAAAGTCCAGCCCGTAGTACCGGCGGTCAAACCCTGCGATCTCCTCCCGGGTGATAGGCCGCAGTGTGATGTTGGTAAACACCTGCTGCCCGCAGCCCACCACCTCGCCCATATACTCGTGGGCGTATGCGATGGGGTCTCGCTGCTTCAGGGTCTCCGCGTCATCGAAAAAGCGGGGACCCAGCCAGTCCGGCGGGGTGGTCAGGTAGGTGGTATGGTGCCGGAATTGCTTGGGCTTGGGCTCCCGTTTGTACCGGTTGACCCAGTGCCGCGCCATGGCCGGGCTGTTGAAGGTTTTGAAGGAAAAGCTGAAGGGGCCACCGCGGAAAACAGACTGCTCCACGTTTCGGATCTCCTCCGGGCCATCAAACTGATCAAATTCTTCAAAGTGCATCACGCCGAAATAGCCGAACGGTACCGCAATAGATTTCAGCTTGCCGGGGTCATCCAGACCGTAAAACTGGATCGTCTGCCCGGTGGGGATATAGGTCAGGGTGTACGGCTTCTTGGTTTGCTTCCACAGGTGCCGGATCCCCATGCGATCAATGACGCGGTTATACTCCGGCCAGACGCTGGTGGCAATGGTGTTGCCGACTTTACGCAGCACTACCGCGTGAATGTTCGGGGTGCGCATGATCAGCAGTACTACTTCCGTAACGGAAAAGGTAGACTTCAGGCTGCCGCGCCCGCCATCGCCCAGATACTCGTTATACTCGCCGGACCAGATCGCTGTATGGGCGGCGTAGTACTCCGGGATGATCAGATCACTTAGCTTCAGCTGCTTCGGCGCCAGCAGGTTCTGCTGCGGGCGGGGCCGTCTTTGGGATGTCATCCACGAACACCACCTTCCCATCATACCCACGCAGCTCTGGGTGCTCGCTCCATTGCTCGGGTGCTCGATTTTTTAGAAAAAAGCACATCGCGCCCAGATCACCGGACAGTGCTTTCTTGTACAGCGCGTCCTCCACGGCAGCAACGGCAACTTCCTTGCCGTTTGCAACCGCCTGCGCAATTGATTTGTTTTCGGTACACCAGCGCCGAAACGTGCGCACAGGCACGTCAATGGCCGCGCAGATCTCGGCCTGCGTCAGTCCCTGCATGGCAAGCCGCTGCAAGCGCAGCAGCCCGGCGGGAGTGTCCCATTTGCTTATTTTAGACTTGCGGGCCAACAGATCACCTCCGAAATAAAAACGGCACGCACTGGCCTGCTGTGGGCCATGCGGGAGGAGGTGGCCCGCGTGCGTGCCGTTTTGGCTAAGATGCACCGGGAGCGGAAAGGAGTAGGAAAAACGCCCCCGGCGGGATAGCAAAAAGAAAAGCTATCTCCGGTGAGCATACCAGAGATAGCTTTCAGAAAACGAACGGTTTTACTTTTTCTTCTTCGGAGCTGCCTTTTTGGCAGCGGTGCGGGTGCTGGCCTGCCCGGTGGCAAAGTTCAGCTTCTTGGGCTTGTCGGATCCGGTGCCCATAGCGGCGTACATGAACATGGGCTTCACCTCGCCGTTGTTCTTCATCACCACCATGCCGTCCCCGATGCCGCCCGCCTTGGGAGCAAAGAACCAAGCGTCCCCGTAGTCAAGGCACACAGCGGTTTTGGGATCACGGGCAAGAGCTTTCTTTTTGGCGTCTGCATAGTTTACGGCCATTGTAAAATCCTCCTAGATCAGTGCTTGCTGGGCTGTACAAAGATGCCCACTTTGTTGGGATCGGGCTGCATATTGTCAATGCGCATCAGGTGCGTCTGGGACATGGTGATGTGTTTTGACATGGCGCTCAGGTAACCGGTGGACGGTTTCTGCCAGTTGTACGCCTGCGGCTCTACAAAAAGGGTCTGACCGTTCCGGCGCTCCGCGATAAAAACGTGCCCGCACCTGCCGCCCTTATAGGTGATCTGCACTACTGCGCGGGCACCCTCGCCCCAAGATGCCATCTGCTTCTCTACGGCTTTCTGCGTGGGGGTGCTTACCAGTGACGCAGACGAACCGCCCTGCATGAAGGTTGTCCACCCGCGGTTGTACGCGGGGTCGGTCATGCTCCGCGTTCTGGGCTTTGCTTCCACGTCATAGCCGCGGCGGCGCATCTCATACGCCCAGATGCAGCGCTGGCAGTTTGTCCGATATTCTTCGCCCTTTGCGTAGTTCGGGTTTGCGTCCCGGGCAGCGGGGTCAACTTCCATCGGCTGCCCGCGCACACCGGCGTAGCGGCTCAAAGGGTCGTTGGGATCCGGCAGGATGCTGGGCTGCTTAGGGACAAGCGGATTGATGACGGCAGGCAGAAAACGCTGCCCGCCGCCCTTCTTGGAGGAGGAACTGCTGGACTTTGGCATGATGATCTCACTTTCACTATATCATTTTCGGATGCGCTTTTCAATGCTTGCACTGAAGGGTGGGATATGGATCAGCGGCCCGGCGTACACCTCCCGGAGCCATTCCGGCGCTGCGCCGTACCACAGCAGCTGGCTGGGGTGCAGGGTGTCCAGAACGTACTCCACCTCTTCCCGCAGCTGACTGACCCGGTGCTTTTTATTCATATCGCTGACGCTTGACATACAGATCGGCGCGTTGGCGGGGATCCCGTCCAGCGCCCATGCCGCCAGATCCTCCCGGTAGATCACATAGGGCACAACGCGGATCCCGCATTCCTGCCAATATGCCGCACACCACATTTTGCGGTAGTGGTTGTACAGGTTCAGCGCACCCGGCCAGTCGCCGTACTGTGAGAAGTCCGGGGCGACCACATAGTCAAACCGGGACAGCAGATCCAGATACCTGTCCGGGGATGCCCAGACCCGTTCAAACTGGTAGTCATCCAGAAAGAAGTGCAAGCCCTTCCCGGCGGGTGCTGTCTCGGTGAGTGCGTAGTTGAACCCCTCCCACACGATACCATCCGGCACGGGCTCTACAGGTGCCATTGCCGGGATGCCGTAGGGGCTGGCGCTGTCGAACACAGAGATCTGGGTGTTCTGCCAGCTGCGTTCTGCCTTGTATGGCCGGTCACGTTCCAGCGGATCCTCCTCGGTCTCGGGCTCCGGTTCTTCGGGCTGTACCGGGGTCAACAGATCCACCGGCAAACCAAACTTTGCGGGGTCAAAGGTCAGCTGTGCCAGCTCTGCAGACAGCACCGGCAGATCCCACTCGGCCACCTCGCTGGTGCTGTTGTCTGCGATACGCAGCTCTTTGGCCTGCTCCGGGGTCAGCTCTGCAGCCACGATCACAGGCACGGTGGACAGCCGCAGCCGCTTTGCAGCCTTGTACCGGGTGTGCCCGGCGATAATCACGCCGTCCCGGTCCACGATGATCGGGCTTTGAAAACCATACTCCCGGATGCTGTTGGCTACCGCGGTCACCGCCTTGTCGTTTTTCCGCGGATTCTTCTGGTACGGCTTAATGTCAGCCAGCTTACGATATTCAAGCGCGTGGTCTGCGCAGCGCATAGAAAAACACCTCCCGCGGTAATCTATTTTCAAGACTACCGCAAGAGGTGCTTCCGAAACGAACAGGTTATAACTGCGCGATCACCCGGGTTGCCATCATGCGCACGCTGTCCGGGGTGTTGCCGCCGCCGATCATGCAGGCCACCTTTGCCCAGCTGACCTTACCGGCGCCCAGAAACGCGATCTCCAACACGCGCAGGGTAAGCGGATCCTGTACCCGCGAAATGTACGCCCGGCGCTCCGCTCTGGAAAGCCGCCGGAAAGCCCGAATACTCATAGATTAGCTCCTTTCTTTGATATACGACTTCAGCGCCTGCATTAAGGCGTTCTGGTTGCGGTCCTTACTGTTCAGTGCTTTTACTACCAGCTCATCCGCGCCGTGCTTCACGATCAGCCGGTGCACGATCACGCTCTGCTTCTGCCCTTGCCGGTAAAGCCGGGCTTCGCCCTGTGCGTACAGTTCCAAACTCCACGGCATACTGTACCAGATCAGGTGATGCCCGCCCTGCTGCAGGTTCAGACCGTAGGCACAAGAGGCAGGCTGCGCCAGCAACACATCAATCTCCCCGGCGTTCCATGCTGCTGCGTCCCTGTTATCTCGCAGCACAGCCACGCGCAGGCCGCTGTGGTTGTGCTTCAGCGTCTCCACAAGCTGCTCCTCGTCAAAGCGGAAATGGTAAAATACAAGGGCTTTCTGCCCGTCCAGCTGGTCGATCAGCTCGTCAAAGGCGTCCAGCTTGCAGCGGTGGATCTGGTGCATCTGGCCGTCATCATCGTACAAGCTGCCATTGCACAGCTGCAGCAGCTTGTTGGTCAGGGATGCCGCCTGTTGGGCTGTAATGGCTTCGCCGTCCACCTGCAGCAGGCACTTCTTCTCCATGGTTTTATAAGCCGCAGCGGCCTTTGCATCCAGCACAACGGGCACGTCCTCCACGATCTTTTCCGGCAGCTCTAGCAGATCGGCTGCTTTGAAACTCAGCACCAGATCAGAGATCTTGCGCCGGATCGCATCGCCCGCCCCGTCCTTGGCTTCCCAGCTGTATTCTGTGGGCCAGAAATAGGCCTGCCGGTAGTGCGTAACGTACTTGCCCAGCCGCTCCCCCTGATCCAGCAGATAGATCTGCGCCCAGAGGTCCAGCAGGTTGTTGGGCGCCGGGGTTCCGGTCAGCTCCACCACCTTGGCGATCTTCGGGCGCACAGCCTTCAGCGCCTTAAACCGCTGGGCGGCATGGTTCTTGAAACTGGATGCTTCGTCCAGCACCACCATGTCAAAGGGCCAGTGTCTGCCGTAGTACCCCACCAACCAGTAGCAGTTTTCGCGGTTGATGATATACACATCTGCCGGGGTGTTCAAGGCTGCAATGCGCTGCGCCTCGGTGCCCAGCACAGTGGAGATCCGCAGGTGCTGGAGGTGATCCCACTTCTGTACCTCATCCTGCCATGTAGCTTCTGCCACCTTCTTCGGTGCCACAACCAGCACGCGCCGGATCTCGGCAGCATCATAGATCAGGGTGTCAATGGCGGTCAATGTGACTACGGTTTTGCCCAGACCCATCTCCATCCACAGCCCAACACTGGGCTTGTCAATGATCGCGTCAATAGCCGCTTGCTGATACGGATGCGGCGTGAAATGCTGCATAAGGTTTGACCTCCTCTTTTTTTATGGCGTGGGTCAGTCAAGGCAATCTTGATCTTCAAACGGATCGTCCCACCAGACATCATCCCAGTCATCATCCCAGTCAACGGACGTATCGGACTGAGACTGTATAGCATCCTCTGCGCTCAACTGCCGCATCTGACTTCCCATGCTCAGCCGCTTTGCCAGAGCCACGGCCTGATATTTGCGGCTGATCTCGTAGCAGGGGAAGCCGAAGCTCTGGATTTTCTCCCGCCACCATTCCTGCAAGCCGCCCGCCTTGACCTTTGCTCCGGGGCGCTTCAGTTCCACAAAAGCAATGATGCCGCCGGGAAAGAGGATCATCCGATCCGGCACGCCCGTGTGTCCGGGGCATACCCACTTCAAGCACAGCCCGCCTTCGTCCTCCACGGCCTTCCGCAGGGCTGCTTCTACCGTTTTCTCTCGCATTTTGTACTCCTTTACTCGATCCGGCTGTCAACCAAACCCGAAAATTTGAAGTTGACGGGAAAAATGCAGCAGTGGAGCCACTTTTCCGGCATCTGTCAACGTTGTCAACCAAAATGTCTTATATACCCTCGCGGGCACAAGCATACAAGCGTGTGCGCCTTATGCGTGCGCTTGTTTTCTTCCTTTCTACTTCTTCTAGTAGATTTTATAGTTGACAATGTTGACAGAACCAGAAAAACGGCTTGATTGCTTGCTTTTCAGCGTCAACCAGTTTGTCAACCAAACGAAAACGCCCGGTTGACAACGTTGACAGATTGCTTGTTTTCTTCGGTTCTTGGGAAAATTCCGCTTTTTACGTTGACGCGGTTGACAGCCGCTTATTTCAGCAGCGCCTCACTCTCACAAAGCGCCCGGCAGACAGTGCACTTCGTCAGTGGCTTGTCCAGCCAGAGGTTGAAAAGATCACATTTCGGTGCATTCCATTCAGGCGGTGCTATGAAGCGCCCGCGCGTGCGGTTCAGCCCCTTATAGAACCGGCACACCTGATAGTGGCCTTCTGAATCTTCGGGAAATGCACAGCCCTGTTCCGGCACTAAAACCGGCGGGTGGAGTGTGATGCCTGGTGTTAAGTCTGCCATATTTACTGCTCCTCTCTGACCCATACCCGCTGCGTACCATAGGGGCCGCAGCGGCGGCTGTTCTTCAGGTTTACCCACCCGGGGATATTTGCCAGCACTGCGGAAATGCGTTTGGACTGCTGCCGGTCAAGTTCTCTGCCGGTGCGGTCGATGCACTCCCGCCAGATCTCGTTGACGCATACGCTGGTGCGCTGCACCGTGTTTTCCGCGCTCTGACCGGAGGTCTCCCAGTAGCAGATCCGCTGGTCAATATCGCGCTTCATCCAGTCTGCGGGCACCGGACGGTTCAAAAAGTCCTCGATCTGACCCTCCCACGGATCGCGCTCCATGTGCGCCTGCTGCTCTGCCATGGCAGCCGCCAGCAGGTCATCCCGCAGGATCAGCTCCTCACCCTGCTGGTAGCGTGCAACGGCTTCAGCCCAGATCTGATCTACCTCTGCAGGGGTCAGATCGTCATGCACCAGCTTCGTCCGGCGCTCAAAACTGCAATCTATGGGCCAGTAACGGCGGTTTCCGGTGGCGTCCCGCAGGAAGTCGGTGCTGTTGGAGGTGCCGAAAAACACACAACGGCGGGGATACTGCACCGTTCTTCGGCCATAAGCCGCCCGGTATCTGTCCTCGGTCTGGCTCAAAAACTGCTTTGCCGCCTCGCTCTCAGAGCGGGAAAAAGCCGTCATCTCGCCCAGCTCTACGATCCAGACGCCGCGCAGATTTTCGCGCGCTTCCTTGCCGTCAAAGCTGGTGATCGAATCATTGAACCAGTCCCGCCCCAGACGAGAGAGCAGCAGGCTTTTGCCGATGCCCTGCTTGCCGCTCAGAATGCAAATCTGGTCAAACTTGCACCCCGGACGGAAGCAACGCGCCACGGCAGCCACCAGCATTTTGCGGGTGACAGCGCGGGTGTAGCTGTTGTCCTCGGCGCCCAGATAGTCGATGAACAGCGTATCCAGCCGCTCCTTGCCGTCCCACTTCAGCCCGGACAGATAGCTGCGCACCGGATCCTTGGCGTGGCGGCTGCCGGTCAGGGCTACCGCGTCCGCTGCCTTGGCGGTACCGCTGAAGTGGTAGACCGTTTCCAGATACCAGCGCACACCGGCGTCATCCTCGTCAGCCCAGTCCCGTTCACCGTCACGCCCCGGCCACGGGAACGGACCGGCGCACCGCAGACGGTCTGCAAAGGTGTCCTGCCAGATCTTGCCCTTCAGCACCGGGTCGTTCTCAAGGATCACCCACGCGTTCTGCGTGGTGCACGCCAGCGCGCCCTTCTGGGTACGGATCAGCCGCTTCTGCCAGTCCTTGGCATCGTCCGCGGATTTCTCCGGCTCCTGCCGGGGGTCATCCTCTACCGGGGAGAACCCGGACAGCGCGTTTTTAACGGTCTCGTCCCGCAGCCGCGCCGCAGTCGGGCCGTCACTCTCGGCCAGCGTGCGCATCTGCTGCCAGCTGGGCAGGGAGGCTGTGGGGGTGCCGGGGGTCACGTCTGTATCGAGATCTCCGAAGCGGTGGATGCGCACCAGATCCCACGCGTTCAGCAGCTTGCCCCCGGCGGGGTCGGTGCTGTGGTGGCTGTAGATAAAGTGGTCATCATCGTACAGCACAGCGCCCGCGGTGGTGCTGCCCAGCGCATAGGTCAGGCGCCCGGGGCCGGCGTCCACATAGACGCCCGGCAAAAACTTCTCGATCGCTGCTGGAATGTCGTATTCCCGGCAGAAAGCGCCCACAGCGCCGCCCTTGGCTGTGGGGTCAGCCTGCTTGCCGCCGGGCAGCGTGACCGTCTCAGAGGGGCAAGCAGGCCACTGCCGCACGTCATGCCAGTCCAGATAGGCGTCCAGCAGTTCCGACACGGCAATGCGATCACCGTCCGGGGTGTACTCGCACACCCACTTACTGTCTGCGCTGCGGCTGGGCCAGTACATCAGGCGCTCGTTTTCAAAGGTGGTGCGGTCAAAGACCACCATTTCAGGATCCAGCATCTGCGCCAGCATCCGGGCGCAAGGCTGGTACTCCTCCGGCTGCATCACGCGATCTGTAGGAAAGATCGCCCGCAGCCGGGGGTGCTCCGGGTCATGCTTCCGGGTGGAGTAGACCGCCGCCGTGCCCATGGCCTTAATGGCAGCCACCCACTGCTCTGTGCTGCCGGGGGCGCAGTTGTCCATATCCAGCGTGATCAGACTGCGCCCGGTGCAGCAGCCGCGGCGGCGCAGGCCGTCCCGCAGGCTGCCGCCCACAAAGCCGCCCACGTCCTTGCGCTTGTCCTGCTCGGCCTTGGGCAGCGCCATGTACTCTGCGTGGGTCTCGGCGCCACAGTTGCGCTCCATTCGGGTTGAGAGCGTGGCGGTAAAGCCTTTCCAACTCAGGTCATGCAGTCCCCACTCGGTTTCTGCCCGGCTGCCGCCCACGCATAGCATAATCGGTGTAGCGCTCATTTGTCTTTGTCCTCCTTCAGCGGGCCATATTTGAACAAGCCCGCATCCCACTTGGCCTTTGCCTCGGCCTGAGTATGGCCACGCTCACCGACCCTGCCGCAGCGGGTACAGACCACTGACCAACCTCCGTCACTGGCGTATTTGCTCTTACGGTATCTGGTCAACCCGACTGAATTACTGGTGCAGTTCTTCGGAACCAGTACCATCGCCCCGCAGGGACACTGGAACCACTCCGATGAAATGCTGGCTTTAGTCTCTTTCTTCTGGGTCATCTTACAGTTTCCCTCCAGTCCTTTGACGGGATCACATGGACTTCCAGCCGGCGCAGGATGCGCATGGCCTTGTCCACGCCCTTGGCCTCGTTGTAGCGCTTGGCAGCCATCAGGGCGTCATATTCCGTCTGCAGGCGCCGCAGGCTGCTGTCGAGAGAGACAGCGTACACAGCAGCGCCCTCCAGAATGATGGAATTTTTTTTTGTTGTGCTCATGGCCTTAGTCCTTCGTGAAAAAGTCACCGTACCAGCCTGCCGCGTTCAGGGGCAGACCCTGCGCCCAAGGGGGTACAATGCTCATAATGTCGATAACGTTCTGCAACGCCCACTCTGTATCTGTGGTATGCCGGGACGGATACTCAATCACCACTTCGTCATGGACGTGAAACACCACCCGGTAGTTCGCCCGGCGCAGGTTGTCCAGTGCAAAGGCCAGACAGTCACGGCCCACGGCTTGGGTCAAATTCTCGGTCAGCTTACCGCCGTAGGTCTCGGATTCAGACCAGTGGCCGTAGTCCCACTCTTTGTAGGTGATCCGGTCATCCTCGGTGGTGCCGGGATCTGCATAGAACAGCTTGCGCCCGCTGGGCAGCTGCATGGTCAGGAACGGAAAAGGACACTCCGGGGTCATCTCCTTGCGGAAATACACACCCTCCCGCGGGCAGGTGGTTCTGCCGGTGCGGATCGTCCGCACTGCGGCCTGCTGCATCCGGCGCCACAAGGCGCAGATCTTCGGGTTTTGTCCCCGCCAGCGGTCTACAATATCCTGCAGCCCGGCATCGTCCAGACCCAGCTGATCGCCGCCCATGCGCTTCATGGCACCCACGCCGCCCTGATAGCCCAGCGCCAGCGTTGCCACCTTGCCGCGCTGCCGGTACTTGTAGTTCGGGTTGCCTTTGACGATGCTCTCAAACGGCACGCCGAAAATACGGGCTGCGGTGGCCTCGTAGATCTTGCCGGTGGTGCGGAAAACGTCCAGCACCCAGTCCTCCCCGGCCAGCCAAGCGATCAGCCGTGCCTCGATCGCGGAAAAGTCCGCATCAATGAAGGTATACCCTTCGCCGGGCACCAGCGCCGTGCGGATCATCTGGCTTAATGTGTCATTGACATTGCCGGTCAGCAGCTCGATGCTGTACGCATCGTGTAGCTTGATGATCCTGCGCCAGTCCTCTTGGTGGTCAAGGTATGTACGGGGCAGGTTCTGCACCTGCAGCAGCCTGCCAGCCCAGCGCCCGGTGCGGGATGCACCGTAGAACTGCAGGGTGCCGCGCACCCGATCATCCGGGCCCGCACAGGCGGCAATGGTGTCGTACTTGGTGCAGCTGGTTTTGCCCATCTGCTGACGCAGCTCCAGCACCCGCCGGGCATCTGCCGGAAGATCCCCGGCCAGAGCGTGCGCCACGGCGTCCTTGGTCAGCCCCGGCAGATCAACGCCGCGGTTATGCAGCCAGCCCAGCAGCTGATCCCGACTGTTCGGGTTCGCCAGCCCGGTCAGGGTCGTGCACTCAGCGGTCTGCTCCTTCTCAACCTGTACGGCGCAGCTTAGCGCACCGTTCACAAGATCCATATCCACCGCCACGCCCATGGCGTTCATTTCCACGTCATCCCGCCACTGCTGCATCAGAGTCTCTGGCACCGGCCAGTGCGCAAGGCGCCGGTCATTGGCGCGCTCTGCGATCACGTCCATGCCGTTGTACTTTTCGAACAGCTTCCACTTGGCAGGGTCGTGCGCCGGCAGGTTGCGGGTGCGCCCGCCGTTGCGCTTTGTGGGCTTGCAGGGCTTGCAGAAGTAGCCGATCAGGGCTTTACCTTCCTTCATTTTCAGCGCGTCCTCCGGCTGCTGCAGCACCTTGCCCAGCGCGCCCAGTTGGGCAGGCAGGCCGCAGTACAGTGCATGGATCATGCTGCACTCCCACTGCTGCAGCCAGAGCACCCGCTGCTCCCAGCTTAGTCCCATGGCTTCCGACAGGCACCACCACTCAAAAGCGGCGTTGTGGGCCCGCTTGGTGTAGCTGTCATCCAGCAGCCACGGCAGCTGCTCCCGCAGAAAATGCTTGGTGTCCGGCCAGCTTGTCAGGTCAATGACCCTTGGGATATCGGATTCTTCAGAGACGTATCCGAACAGCAGCACCTGAAACTCTGGATCCTGTGCGTACCGGAAAAGCCCGACTTCGCTGATGGCCTGTGGGGAATAGGTCTCAATATCAACCGTGATGATTTTCACAGGGCAGTCCTCCTTTTGAAAAGAACCGGGTGCCGTTTCGGGGCACCCGGCGTATTACTTAGCCCAGCATATCGGCTGCATCATCGTCCAGCACGTCAAAGCCTTCCAAGCTGCTGCCACCGCTCAGACGCTCACCGTCACGCACCTTCTGGATGACCTCCAGCCCGGCGCCGATGCCCTTGTTACCGCTGGCGCTGAAGCTGAACAGACCGATCTTCACATTGGCGTAGCAGCCGCTGTACACCTCGTCCTGATCCAGCACGTCATTGCACTGCCGGTCAATGATGCGCGGGTGGCGCTTCTCGCTGGCGTTGGCGTTGATGAAGTAGCAGCCGGCGTAGTTTTCATCGTCCTTCTCCTCGTCACCATCACGCAGCGGGGACTTGAAACTCTTCTCCGGGGGCAGCTTGCCGCCCCACTTTGCCAGCGCCACAGGATCCTTCTTGATCCGCTCGATCATGGCCTGCAGACGCTGCACCGTCTTGGTGTCGCTCTTGGGGATCAGCAGGCAGCAGCTGTACTTGGGATCGCCGGTGCCGTTGACCTGCTTGGGCTCCCAGATGTTGGCGTAAGACAGGCGGCAAGGGATGATAATTTCATTTGCGTTCATAGTTAGTCCTCCTCGGCTTTGAAGCCGTCCAGATTGTTATAGGCAGGGCGCGGGTCGCTGTCATTGACCAGCTTAGGCGCGCCCGGCGCTTTCGTGATAAAGGCAGACATGGTTTCGGCAAACTGCTTCTTGCCGATCAGCTTTTCTGCTACGGTAAGAGAGATGGGGGTGCGGGTGTACAGCATGGATTCGTCAATGCCTGCAGCCTGCATCTGCCGGAAAGCCGCGTCCTGGTCGCTCCATTTGCGGGTGCTGCGGCCTTCCACCAGCTTCCAGCCGGGGATCTGGTGGCCATCCAGCAGAGCCTGCTGCGCGTATTCCTCCAGATCACGGGCATAGTCAGCCAGTCCCACCAGCTTCCGCAGCCACTCACCCAGTTCCTTGTCGGAGAGTGTAGCGGGCTGCGGCAGAGGTTCAAACCCGGCCAGCTCGCCGTACTTGTCCTGCCATGCCCGGCAGGTGGGATATGCCCTGCAGAAGCGGCACTGCTTTTCGCCCGGAGCAAAGTTGCCCTTGCCCTCCCATGCCAACATGGCCGCTGGCCGCAGGGTCTTTTCAGCCCAGTCCAGCAGATCCGCAAGCGGCATTTCAAAGGTTTCCGGCTCTTCTTGGATCCGGGGCTGCACAATGCTCATGCGCACGGTCTGGATCTCGTCCGTTGCGGCGAACAGATCATACGCGCCCAGCGCGTAGTACATCAGCTGGGGGTTATTCTCGCAGCTGACCGGGACGCCCTGCCCGTATTTGAAATCCACGATATGCAGCACGCCGTCCCCGATCAGCAGGCAGTCGCAGGTGCCAAAACCTCCGGGCACCCACTGCTCCACATTGACCTCCTGCTCAATAAACACGCCGGGGCAGGAAGCAAAGCCAAGCCACAAGCCATGGAGAAAATCTACATAGAGATTTGCAGCGCGTATCATTTCAGCCGGATCATCGGGCTGACCGTCCAGACGAATAGATTCACCGAGAACAGGAGCTGCCCGCCCGGCTTTCCAGTACTTCAGGCAATGCCGCAGATGGGCTTCGCACACCTCATGCGCCCGGCTGCCTTCCTCGGCATACTTGCTGGATCCACCTTCCATGTTCTCCGTCAAGCGGGCAGAGGGCGGGCAGGCGATCCACCGGGCAGCGCTGGACGCGCCCAGCAGCGCGTGTTTAATCGGCGGCATCGAGTTCCTCCTTGATCTTGCACAGCTGCTCCCACACGGCAGTGTAGCTGTCCTCCGGGATCTTCGACACCATCCGGGCACCGGTGGAGTTGATGACCTTCTGGACGTCCTTGCTCTTACCCGCAGCAATCAGAGAGCGGGCAAGGTCGCGGATCTTGGTCAGCTGCTGCTCCGGGGTGATGGCCGGGGCGTCCGTGTTTTCGGGCTCAGCAGGCTGCTGTTCTGCCACGGGTTCCGGCTGCTCAGCGGGAGCGGGCGCCGGATCCTCCGCAGGAGCGGTTGCGGGCGCCGCTGCGGGCTTTTCCGGTGCAGCGGGTGCAGGGCGCTGCTGCTTTGCCGAAGCCTTTGCGGGCTTGCTCTGGGGCTTTTCCAGAGGGGTGGTGTTCAGCTGCTGTAAAGCGGTCAGCAGCTCGGCGGCGCTCTCGCCGTTGATGGTCAGTGTAAATGTCATTGTGTTACTCCTTTTCGATATCCTCGATCTCAATCTCATACTTGTGGTTCTTACCGGAACGGCATCGGCTGACCGTGCACTAGAAAACGTTCATGCTCATGCCCAAAGCTTGGGCACATCGTGCGCCCCAGCCGCTGGCCAGAATCTGCTCGCTCTTGCGGTCGTATACCGTGTACCAGTGCATCTCATGCACCCCGGCGGCTCTGCCGGTTCACGGGCTTGATGGTATGCTCCGGCAGCTGGTGTGCCTTCTGCCGCTGGCTGCTGCGCCGGTAGTGCTCACTGTCCTTGCGCATCTCCCACAAGGACAGCACCAGACCGCCTGCTACCGCCAGAAAGATCACCGGCGCGGCTTTTGCGGCTTCAGCCGCCGCCCAGCCCCCGCGCACAACCAGCGCGTGCGCAATGCCGTTGACGATCCAGCGGATTACCTGCCCCGCGCCGATCAGCGCGAGAACAACCACTCCGCTTGTTACCAGAATCGCCCCGCCAGAGGACATCTTAAAAGTGTATCGTTTCATTATTGGTCAACCCTCCATCCGATCCAGCAGCTCTGCCGCAGCCGTCGTCAAGCCGATAAGATACGCGGCAGGATCTCCGGCGCCGTACATGGCGGTCACGCCTGCCATAAGCGCGGCACAGAGGCCCATCACCTCGGTACGGCCGCCCCCTAGCTCGATCTCCGGGTTCCCGTCAGCACCGATCTGGATGTGCAGATACGGCGTTTTTTCTTTGTTGCCCATGCTGTTCCTCCTTTGCAACTTCAGGGAAAAAATAAAAACCAACATCGCTTTGCGGAATGTCAAGCGCAGCACAGATCTTGCAGATCTCGCTGGACAGCCACGGCGTCACTCCGCGCATACGGCGGCTCAAGAGCTGGGGCTGCATCCCAACGGCAGCGGCAACCTCGCTGTCAAGCAGCCCGCGCTCCCGGAACAGGGCACGCAGCTGCCAGAAGGGGCTCTGTCGAAATGTACCAGTCAGTGCCGTCTGCATCGTGCTCACTCCTTCACGGTCGCATCGTGTGCGACATTCTGGGCAAAGAAAATCTGCTGCCCTTCGTCTGCGCTCAGATGCAGGGCTTTCGTTATAGACAGCACTTCACCGATGGTAAAGTCATCGCCGCCGGTGTTTATCTTGCGATAAAGCGTTGATTTACTCAAACCAACAGCGTCTGCAAGCTCTGCTACGGAAGTCCCGCGCTCCACAATGGCTGCTTTGAACTTCGCTACATTCATGCTCGTCACTCCTTTCTGTCGCATACCATGCGACACCTGTAGTATAGCTTCTCCGTTTCCAAAAGTCAAGCACTTTTTCGCACGATATGCGACTAAAGTTTGAACGGCACAGAAAAAAGTTGCAAATTTGCGATTTTGCATTATAATAGAGGAGAGAGGAGGCGTTACAATGACGATCGGCAACAGAATCCGGGACAAAAGAATGGAACTCGGCTTATCCGTAGATGATCTCGCTGCAATGCTGGGCAAAAACCGGGCAACGGTGTACCGCTACGAAAACGGCAACATTGAAAACCTGCCCATCGGCGTGCTGGAGCCCTTGGCCCATGCGCTGCAGACAACGCCGGGCTACCTGATCGGCTGGACAGAGGACGATTACGACTGGGATCGGGATCTGGACAACCGGCTGGCTGCCGTGGCGGGGGATCGCTGGGAAGAGCTGGTAAAGCAAAACCACGGGGACAAAGCCGCCGCATGGAAGGACTGGAAGAACATCGAGCGCGATCAGGCAGCGGAGGCTGCCAGAAGCAGCGCGCTGCCTGCTGGCGCTACACTGTTCAATCCCCAGCAGGTCGCGCCGCTGCTCGGATCCGTCCGGGCAGGGCTGCCGATGTACGTTGAAGAAAACATTGAAGGGTACCTGCCCATCATGCAGACCGATGGGGCGCGCTACTTCTGGCTGACAGTACGCGGGGACAGCATGACCGCCGCCGGGCTGAATGACGGTGATCAGATTCTTGTCAGAGAGCAGCCCGAAGTGGAAAACGGACAGCTTGCGGTGGTCATGGTGAATGGTGATGAGGCTACGGTAAAGTATTTCCGGCAGGAGGGCAATCTGGTTATCCTGACGCCCAAAAGCTTCAATCCTGTGTACCAACCGCAGATCTATGATCTGAAGCACATCCCCGTCCGAGTGGCGGGGCTGGTAGTAGAGTGCAGAAAAACGTTCAGGTGAGGAGAAACTAAAATGGCATATCGGCGCAGCAAAGGAACCGCGGCCATGACAAAGGCCTTCAAGGACAAAAACAGATCCCGCGATAAAGCGAACGCAAAAGCAATGACCGGTCTGATCGGCTTGGTCGGAGCTGCGTGCACCGCTTTTGCCGCCCTCTGCGTGATGCTACTGAAGTGGACGGTGCAGGCCATGCTGTGGCTCGGCAAGCAGATCGCAGCGGCAGCCGTGTTTGTCTGGGTGAAGATCTCCGCAGCGTGGCGCTCCCGGCAGCAGTGAGCGTCAACCATGTCAACGCCAGATCGTTATAACCCCTCGCGGGCGCGCTTCAAGAATTTCCCTGCGGGTGTATATTCTTCTTTTCTTCCTTTTTGGGTCTGGATATAGAATCTATGTTGACACAGTTGACAGAACACTGAAAAGCCGCATCATTGCTGAACTTCTACCGCGTCAACCGGCTTTGGCGGGTCGGTTGACAAAAGCAAAAGAAAAACGCCCCCAGTGTTGGCGCACTAGGAGCGTTTGCAATCAGTCTGCCCTTGGCGGGGCGTACAGACCTACACAGCTGTATTGTACCACCACAGGGCAGGCTTGTCAAAGTGTACCTATGGAGGTGTGACATGGCCAGAAGAACGAATACAGCCGCATGGCTGCCAAACCAGCAGCGCTGGCAGATCAAGGTGCAGAAGAACGGCGTGCGCCGGACCTTCACCAGTGCAAAGCCGGGCAGAACCGGCCAGCGGGAAGCGAACCGGAAAGCGGACGCTTGGCTGGATGAGGGCATCACGGATACAGCTAAACGCTGCTCCGATGTCTGGGCAGAATTCTTGGTCTCCGCGCAGGCTGCCGCAGGCAGCAGCTACGCAGATCAAATAGAGAAGTTCGGGCGCAATTACATCCTGCCGGTGATCGGTGCGCAGCGTATCGGGGATCTGAACACCGGTATGCTGCAGGATGTGCTGAACCGATCTTACCGTGAGGGCTGTCTGAACCCGGACAGCGAACGGAAAAGCAAAGGCAACCTGTCCCGCAAAACGTTGCAGGGGATCCGCGGGGTCGAAGTGGCGTTTGTTAAATGGGCGCGGCAACATAGGTACACCACCCTGCGCCCGGAGGACGAAAACCTAGCGGTACCGAAGGGCGCGCGGAACAAGGGCAAGAAGATCTTGCAGCCCGAAGCACTGCGCGTGCTGCTCTCCACAGACACACGTGTGATCCGTGGAAAAGTCGTGCCTGATGATAATATCCACGCCTACCGCGTGGCCGTCATGACAGGCTTGCGTCCCGGGGAGCTGCTGGGGCTGCGCGTGGGGGATGTAGAAGGATCCCGGTTGCATATCGGGCGTGCGATCAACCGTCAGAACGAGGAGACAACCGGGAAGAACGAAAACGCGATCCGAACGGTGATCCTACACCCGTTGGCTGCTGCCGAGATCCGAGCGCAGCTGCAGCAGCGTACCATGCAAAGCGGACCCCTCCGGGATGATGATCCGATCTTTCCACTGCCGAACCAGCAGAGCCTATACAATTTTTGGCGGTTCTACCAGCGCAGTAACGGCATCCCGCCCATAAGCCTGTATGAGCTGCGGCATACTTTTGTCAGCATGATCGAGGACGCGGTATCCCCGGCAGAGCTGCGCCGCATGGTGGGACACAGCAAGAGCATGGACACGTTCGGCTGGTACAGCCACGCCGTCACCGGCAGGGATAAAGCCGCAGCGTTGGCTGTTTATGACGTGCTGGCCGAGTATTCCCCAGCACCAGAAAAACCCACTTTGTAACCCACTTTTTATAGTTGGATAAAATCAGCAGTGGCTTTATCAGGCTACTAATAGCCCTATAAAGCCGCTAAAACGCAGGAAAAGCAACCCGGTAGCCCTATAAATATAATGTACTGGTTGTTCGAATCCACCCGCGCCCACCAAAAAACCTCAACGTATGCAAATACGCTGAGGTTTTTGTTTTGCAACAAGGCTAAACTCATAGAGCGGGTGGATTGCACGCGCCCGCCAAGAACTCCAATATCCGAACCGGGTACTGGAGTTTCTGTTTTATCTGCTATGCAAAAGGGATGCAAGGGGAGATTCGAGCAATATCGATTTATACTCTCCCCCACAGATATTGCATCTGCCCCCGACCTGTGATACCATACAAGTAACCAAAACGATACAGATGGAGGACTTTTTCCATGATCTACGATACCCTGAACAACCTGCCCAATTATCTGGGCGTAAGCGACAATCTGGACACCGTGATTGAGTACATCATGGCGCGGGATATCACCACCCTGCCTGCCGGGCGCACCCGCATTGATGGGGACAAGGCGGTGGTCACTGTGAGTACCGTCACACCCCAGACCTCCGACAAGGCACTGTTCCAGCGGCACGACAATCACATCACGCTGGAGACCGATTTGGACGGCAGCGAGCTGTTTGAGGTAAGTCTGGCAGAGCTGACTCCCACCAAGCCCACCGACGAGGCCGCCGACACCACCGTAGGCACCGCCGGCACCAGCATTGCCGGAATGCTGTGCGAAGGACGTTTTGCCTTGTATCTGGCCGGGGAGCCGTATAAATCCGGTCTGAAGGCGCAGGGCTGCGGCAAGCTGAAAAAAGCCGTGTTCAGCATCGAGCTGGACCCGGACGAGGAAGAAACGGAAGAATAAGCGAAAGGAGACTTTCTGTATGGGATTTTTTGCTGTGCTGGCTGCAAGCCTGTTTGCCGTGTTTCTCTTTACTGTGTTTGGCGGCTATTCGCTGCTGCTCTGGTGCCAGCAGTCCCTGTGGATGGTCGTTCCTCCCGCGCTGGTGCTGGCCGTTCTGGTCTGGACATTTTTGAAAATGGACGACAAGATCACCGCCCTGCAAAAGCGGGTGGACGAGCTGGAAGCCGCGCAGAAAAACGCCGAAAATCCCGAGAAATAAATACAGCGCCGCCCTTACCGGAGAAGCTTTTCCGGCAGGGGCGGCGCATTTTTACACCTTATTTTTTATCCTGCGGGTCATCCAGCCCTTCAAACATCACCATGCCCAGACCGACAAAACCGGCGCCCAGCGCAAAACCCACTGTTCCCAGCGACACACTGAACAAAACGCCCATGGCAACGCCGAACAGGATGCCCGCGATTTGGCTTTTCTTCATTTTACTGCTCTGCCTTTCCGTACCATGCAACGGACAACCGCCACGAGAGGGCATACAGCGCCAGCACCGCTGCCAGCACGACCACTCCCACCAGCGCAGAGCTATGGGCGGGTAGGATGCTGTTCAGCAAAATCCCACCGGAGGACACCGTAATGCCCATCAAGGCTCCCAGCATACCAATGCAAAGATAATACACATATTTTGCCTTCTCGTAGCCAAAGCGGTAGGTCAACGGCAGCAGGATAATGTTGCCCAGCAGGGTCAGCATCGCCACCTGAAGCAGAGTCGCCACGGTGAGCTTCACCGTCACTGTACCCCAGAGCAGCTGTGCTGCTGCCAGCGCCGCCATACTCAGCAGCTCCGCCAGCGCCATACCGCACAGACCAATGAGGTATTTGCCGCCCACCAGCTGCTCTTTTGTCACCGGCAGGGCGGCACTGCAAATGCTGAACCGGCTGCTCTGGTCGTAAGCCAGTAAGGACATTGGCGACAGCCCCAGCAAAAGCCCGCCGTACAGCATAAAGAAATTAGACCCTTCCTTCATGAAAAACGTTCCCATCAGCATCATGGCTACCGACGCCAGAATGATCCATCTGGTGTAGCTCCACATCTGATAGGCATCCTTCAATAACAGACCTTTCATTGCACGTTCTCCCCTTTCACCATCAGTACAAACAATTCCTCAATGCTTACCGGGGCAAGCTCTGCTCCGGCGGGCATTGCATCCCGGCGCACAAGTGCCTCGACTCCGTAAGGGGTTACCCGCTTGCCGTACACCGGCGTATCCAGTGCCGCCAGCTGCGCCGCCGTACCGTGCCACAGGGCATATTCCTCCCGCAGGGCGTCCTTTTCCTCACAGAGCAGTAGCCTGCCCTTGTGCAGAAAGGCGATGGTATCGCACAGCTTTTCCAAGTCGCTGACGATGTGGGAGGAGATGAGGATGGAGTGGTTTTCGTCCCGGGCAAAGTCCAGCAGCAGGTCGGTCACCTCGTCCCGCACCACCGGGTCCAGCCCGTTGGTGGCTTCGTCCAACAGCAGCAGCTTCGGGTGGTGCGCCAGCGCCACGGCGATGCACAGCTTCATCTTCATGCCGGTGGAGTAGTCCTTATATTGCTTTTTGTCCGGCAGACCGAACTTTTGGCACAGCTCCGCATAGGCGGCAGCGTCCCAGTTCTGATAGATGCCCGCCATCACCTTGCCCGCCTGCACCGCGTTCAGGCACAGGGGGATGCCCTCGCTGCCCAGCACCACGCCGATCTCCTCTTTGGCGCGGACGGAAGCAGTGCGGCTGTCCCTGCCGAGGATGGTCACGGTGCCGCCGTCCCGCTGCACCATGTCTAAGATCAGCCGGATGGTGGTGCTTTTGCCCGCCCCGTTTTCGCCGATCAGGCCGCAGATGGTGCCGCCGGGCAGGGTCAGGTCCAGCGGCCCAAGGGTAAAGTCCTTATAGTGTTTTGTAAGTCCCTGCAGTTCCAGTGCGTTCATATTCAGCCCTCCCATAGCAGTTCCAGCATCTCCCGCAGCTCTTCCCTGCTCAGCCCGCAGGATGCGGACAGGCGGACGGCTTCGGTAAGATGCGCTTCAATCTTTTTCAGGTTTTCTTCCCGCAGCAGCTCGGTGTTTTTAGGAGCCACAAAAAAGCCCTTTGCCGGTACTGCGTAAAGAAAGCCCTCTTTTTCCAGTTCATCGTAGGCGCGCTTGGTGGTAATGACGCTGATGCGCAGATCCCGTGCCAGCCCCCGGATGGAGGGCATAGCTTCGTCCGGCTGCAAAGCCCCGCTGATGATCTGCTGCTTGATCTGGTTGTAGATCTGGTCATAGATAGGCGCGCCGCTTTTGTTGTTGATAAACAGTTCCATCGGCTGCTCCTTTAACAATTGCGTTTCGTCTGTATATGCACAGTATATACAGTAGATACAGATTTGTCAAGAGGGTGCGCAAAAAAACACACCCGCCGCCCAAAACGGACAGCGGGTGCAATTTTTATAGGTTTTACAGTGCTTTAATAGCGGTCTTGATGCGCTCGGCGGCAAGCTTGGTCTTTTCTGCATCGCCGAAGGCGGTCAGGCGGAAGTAGCCCTCGCCGCACTCGCCAAAGCCCACACCGGGGGTGCCCACAACACCGCAGTTTTCCAGCAGCCAGTCGAAGAACTCCCAGCTCTTCATGTTGCCGGGGCAGCGCAGCCAGATGTAGGGGCTGTTCTTGCCGCCGCAGTACCACACGCCGCACTCGTCCAGTGCATCGGCGATCACCTTTGCGTTGCGGCGGTAGTAATCCAGATTGGACTGGATCTCGGCCATGCCGCTCTCGGTGAACACGGCGGCAGCGGCGCGCTGCACCACATAGGGCACGCCGTTGAACTTGGTGGTCTGGCGGCGCAGCCACAGCTTATTGATGCTCATGCCCTCGCGCTCCAGCTCCTTGGGCACGACGGTGTAGCCGCAGCGGGTGCCGGTAAAGCCTGCGATCTTGGAGAAGGAGCAGATCTCCACGGCACACTGCCGTGCACCCTCGATCTCGAAGATGCTGCGGGCAAGCTCGCCGTCCGAGATGAAGCACTCGTAAGCGGCATCGTACAGGATGATGGCATCATTCTTGCGGGCGTAATCCACCCATGCCTTCAGCTGTGCGCGGGTGTAGGCAGCGCCGGTGGGGTTGTTGGGGCTGCAGATATAGATGATATCTGCCTTCACGCTCTCGTCCGGCATCCCGAGGAAGCCATTTTCCTGCCCGGTGCGGCTGTAAATGATCTTGCGGCCATCGGTAACGTTATCGTCCACATAGGTGGGGTACACGGGATCCGGTACCAGCACGGTGTTGTCCACATCGAACAGACCCAGCAGGTTTGCAAGGTCGCTCTTTGCGCCGTCCGAGATAAAGATCTCGTCCTCGGCAAGCTGGGTGCCGCGGCTGGCGTAGTAGCCCTGAATGGCCTGCTTGAGGAAGGGGTAGCCCTGCTCCGGGCCGTAGCCGTGGAAGCCCTCCTTGGTGCCCATCTCCTCGGCGGCGTCGCGCATGGCCTGCACCACGCACTTTGCCAGCGGCTGGGTCACATCGCCGATGCCCAGACGGATGATCTCCTTTTCCGGGTGTGCTTCCTGATACGCAGCTACCTTGTGGGCAATGTCCACGAACAGGTAGCTGGCCTTCAGCTCATTGTAATGCTTGTTCATCTTCATGATACTTTCCCTCGCTTCTATATTGTGGAACTCTCTCAGGCATCTCGCATCCGCTCGATGCCAGCTCCCTCGAAGGGAGAGCTGTCGCCGTCAGGCGACTGAGAGGGTTCTTATTTACACTTCGGTCGTGCCCTCGCACACGGTCTCGGCAGCGCCGGTCATCAGCAGCTGCTTGCCGGGCAGCACCCGGATGGTCAGCTCGCCGCCGCGCAGCAGCACATGGACGTCCTCCCCGGCGGGGCAGACGCCCAGCTCGGTCAGGGCTGCCACAGTGGCACAGGTGCCGGTGCCGCAGGCCCATGTCTCGCCGCTGCCGCGCTCCCACACGCGCATCTTCAGGTGGGTGGCATCCACCACCTGCACAAACTCGGTGTTGATGCGCTCCGGGAAGTTTTCGTGGTGCTCAAAGCCCGGGCCGATCTGCTCCAGCTTCAGGCTGTCCACATCCGGCACAATGGTCACACAATGGGGATTGCCCACGCTGATGCAGGTCACCCGCCACAGGTTCTCTTCCACCTGCAGGGGTAGGTCTACCAGCGGCCCTTCGCCCATGTTCACGGCGGGCAGCGCCGCTGCCATGGCGGTGTAGGTGCCCATCTCTACCTGCCACAGACCTTCGCCCATGCGTGCAACGGTCTTTAAGCCGCTGAGGGTATCGATGGCAAGCTTCGGCTTTGCCATGCCGTGGGTGTACAGCCACTCCGCCACGCAGCGGATGCCGTTGCCGCACATCTTGCCCTCGCTGCCGTCCGCATTGAAGATGCGCATCATGGCGTCTGCCCCGGCTGTGACCGGTGCGCAGATGCAGATAATGCCGTCCGCGCCGATGGAAAAGTGCCGCCGGGACAGCCGCTGTGAAAGCGCTGCGATATCCTCCGGCACGCCGGAGGTGCGGCAGTCCAGATAGATATAATCGTTGGCGCAGCCCTGCATTTTGGTGAATGAAAGCTTCATGCTTATCGCTCCTTATAAAAGGGACTGGTCAGTCCCTGTAAACTCATTACTTTATAATGATAAAAAAACCGGCACGAGATGTCAAGGGAAAAAGCAGCTTTCAGACAATTTTCTTCAGTTGCTGCAAAACAGGGCTTGACAATACGCACTGCATGGGATATAAAAAAAGAGAGCGCTTTGTACAGCAGGCAAGGCTGTGCCGGATACCGGAGGTTTTTCCGGGGCACGGCGGGCTGTACGCGTATGCAATACAACTGCAAAAAGGAGACCACAGGAATGGATACTTTTGAAAAAATCCGTGCATTGCTGGCTGAGCAGCTGGACGTTGACCCGGCAAAGATCACGCTGGAAAGCGATATCATGAGCGATTTTGAGGCCGACAGTCTGGATATCGTAGATATGGTGATGACGCTGGAGGACGAGTTTGGCATTGAGGTGCCGGACGACGCTATCGAGTCCCTGCGCACCGTAGGCGATGTGGTAAACTTTGTGGACAGCCACGCGCAGAACTGATTCTTTTAGGCAAAAGCCCCGCCTTTGCAGTGCGGCACACGGCCGTGCAGGCAGACGGGGCTTTATTATGGTTCGTGCGGAACGCGCAGCGTTTGGCGCACGGCCTTGGGAGGATAAAACAAAATGGCAAAAGACAACAAGAAGCTCGTGCAGGCGATCACCAGTCAGGAAGAAAACTTTGCACAGTGGTACACCGACATCTGCGTGAAGGCAGAGCTGGTGGAGTATTCCAGTGTGAAGGGCTTTATCATCCTGCGCCCCTATGGTCAGGCCATCTGGGAGCTGATCCAGAAGGATCTGGACACCCGGTTCAAGGCTACCGGCCATGAGAATGTGGCTATGCCGGTGCTGATCCCGGAGAGCCTGCTGCAGAAGGAAGGCGAGCTCGTCAATGGCTTCGCGCCGGAGGTGGCGTGGGTCACGATGGGCGGCTCCGACAAGCTGGAAGAGCGTCTGGCGGTGCGTCCCACCAGCGAGACCATGTTCTGCGACCACTGGTCCCGCGTGCTGCACAGCTACCGCGAGCTTCCCATGAAGTACAACCAGTGGTGCAGCGTAGTGCGCTGGGAAAAGACCACCCGTCCCTTCCTGCGCAGCCGCGAGTTCTGGTGGCAGGAGGGTCACACCATCCATGAGACCGCTGCCGAAGCCGAGGCTGAGACCCAGCAGCAGCTGAACTGCTACGCAGACACCTGCGAGCAGGATCTGGCGATCCCCGTGGTGAAGGGCCGCAAGACCGACAAGGAAAAGTTTGCCGGTGCCGAGGCCACCTACACCATCGAAGCCATGATGAAGGACGGCAAGGCCCTGCAGAGCGGCACCAGCCACTACTTCGGCGATAAGTTCAGCAAGGCTTACGACGTGACCTTTACCGGCCGCGACAACCAGCTGCATCATCCGTTCCAGACCAGCTGGGGCGTTTCCACCCGTCTGGTGGGTGCCATCATCATGACCCACGGCGATGACGATGGCCTGATCCTGCCCCCGGCCATTGCCCCCATTCAGGTGGTGGTGGTGCCCATTGCTGCCCACAAGCCCGGTGTCTCCGAAAAGGCTGCCGAACTGGCTGAAAAGATCAGCAAGTACGCCCGCGTGAAGCTGGACGACAGCGACAACGCCCCCGGCTGGAAGTTTGCCCAGTGGGAGATGAAGGGCGTGCCCCTGCGCCTTGAGATCGGCCCCAAGGATCTGGAAAAGAACCAGTGCGTGCTGGTGCGCCGCGACACCCGCGAGAAGGTCTTTGTAAGCTTGGACGAGCTGGAGACCGCCATCCCCGCCCAGCTGGAGGCGCTGCGCAAGGATCTGTACCAGCGTGCGCTGGAAAACCGCGAAAAGCGCACCTGGGCTGCCACCACCATGGACGAGGTGAAGGAGCTGGCAAAGGCTAACACCGGCTACATTAAGACCATGTGGTGCGGCGATCTGGCCTGCGAGATGAAGATGAAGGAAGAGGCCGGACTTTCCAGCCGTTGTATGCCCTTTGAGCAGGAGCAGCTCAGCGATGTGTGCCCCTGCTGCGGCAAGCCCGCCAAGGCCATGGTCTACTGGGGCGTTGCTTACTAAGCAATCGCTTCTCTGAGCCTTTGCGCGGGACGATCTGAAATGGCCGCCGCTTGCGCTTAGGCCATCTACAGCAAAAAGAATATTTTATAGATCGGGACAGCGAAACGCCTGCTGGCGTTCCGCTCTCCC
>ENA-ORLU01000394-ORLU01000394.1-human-gut-metagenome-genome-assembly--contig:-NODE-394-length-43751-cov-6.269955_pt1 | contig 43751 bp, 40 predicted proteins | sample MGYA00243009_ERZ508833 | MGnify/ENA primary metagenome ERZ508833 (study PRJEB26277, sample SAMN04329763) | human gut metagenome | biome: human-associated habitat | host: Homo sapiens | place: USA...
TGAAGAGCCGTATGCGGGAAAACTGCACGTACGGTTCTGTGAGGGGCTTATATTGTAAGGTGTAGGTCTACTCGACTACTATTGCAGGAAGTCGTGAATATGTTTGTGAAGCGGGAATAACCGATAAGCAGGATAATGTTCAGCGAATTGTGAATCTGCTTGAAAAAACAATTCCAAAGCGTATAGAAGATACTAAAAAAGAAATTGTTTTTTTTGAATCCAATATTCAGCAAGCAGAGGAAAGAATTGCCGCACCGTTCCCGAAAGAACAGGAGCTTTTCGATAAAAAAATTGAATATGCAGAGTTTGAAATGAAGCTTGTGGAAATTGATGCTCATGAGGATATTTATGACCCTGATGATACACCATTGGTTGAAACCGCAGTGGAAAAATCAGAGAGAGAAGCAATGTACAAGAATGATTCTGACGATTATCAGCCTTACATAGGAAACGATGATGATATTGACCTTAACACTCGTATCCAGTCCAAACATCTGCGCAATTCTCGGTATTTCCGCCGCCGACAGACAAATTCCCACCGCCAGCAGAGCGTGCTGAGTGTAGGTCAGCAGTCCGAGATATAAAATAGTTGTCTGCAAAAATGCAGTCAGACAAGTAGCGATCACTTGCTTGCACCATGAGTAAAAACCGTCCGTGTAACCTCTCGGAACACTGAACAGATACAGACTTCCCACAGCTATCTGACACAGCATTATGCCGCCGCGCTTGATGTTTGAAAACACTACCTTGACTGTGCAATAGCCGAAAAGTATGATAAAAAACAGGCTGAACAGCGAAACGTCCGAAGCAAGGGCAATAATTACGGAAAGTCCCGTGCCTGCCACCGACGATGATGTAGCCCCTATAAAACCGCCCAGCAGTTCATGGGAGAAAGTGCCCTGCATCGCCACACAGAATGCGTACAGCCTTTGCGGAACAACAGTCACCAGACTTGCCGCCATAAAGCCTTTCAGCACGTTCAGACAGGTGTTTTTGATGTTTGCCTGCCCCGATTCGTAGGCTATTGCCGTATCGAATACCGCCACAATAAGTCCGCAGACAAACAGCATCCAGGCAAGGCTGTGGAACAATGCTATGAACGACTGCACCCACGACAGAGCGAATATATTGCTTGTGCTTTTGTTTATGAATTCAAATAAGTCGGCAACTGCGCCGTAAATGAGGTTGAATAGCCAGGAAAACATTATGTCCCATATTTCGTCGGTAATTGCGTCCACCGCCGAGCCTACCGTGCTGTCCCAAAGGCTTGATATCCCGTCTCCGATCCAGTCTATGGCGTCGCCGATCCAATCAAACATTCATGTCACCTCGATTTCCCGTTGGAGTGATCTCTCCCTTGATCTTATACAATGAACTTCTCCGTCCGCCTTGTGTGTGGTATCTTGCTTCACGTTCCAGCAAGCCGTTTTCTTCAAGCTCGTTAAACGCCCGAAATACCGTGCATCTGGACAGGTTCAAATCCTCCGCAATTCGACCTACGGAGGGATAGCATTCGCCGTTTTTGTCAGCTCGTCCGCACAGATAGCAGTAAACGGACACAGCCTTGTGGCTTAGTCCTAAGTCGTAAATTCTTCTCGGTAGTATCAATTTGCATCAACTCCCATTCGTTTTAATACTGGTTTTCTTTTTCGGAGGCTCATCCTCGAATTCTTCGTCTTCCGTTATCTCAAATTCCGTTGGAAGAGCCGCTTTTTTCTTCTGCGGATATTTGACCTCAATGTCCTTTATCAGCTCGTCACGCTCCTTGTAGGAAACCGCCCTTGCAGTCTTGTCCGGCAGGCGGTATTCATCCTCAAATTTTATGCCCCATTTGAAGAACAGCTTTAGCTTACTTATCATTGGGTGAGTTCCCGTTTTCATAACAATAAACTGACCTTTGGGCATAGACTTTAATTCATCCACAGTCATCAACGGTCTGCCTATCATCTGCAGCGATTGGGATTTATCCCTGCCGTGCGAAACAGAACCGCTTAACACTGTCTGTTCGCCGAGGGATTTTGACAGAACCTCCGCACTCTGACTGTTTGGGGCAAAACCGCCGAAAACCGTGAGCTGGGTGTTGTCCGTAATGATCTCCATACCCTGTTTTCCGTAATTCTGTTCAAGCTGTGCAAAGGACTGAATTACCGCAATAATACTAATTTTTCGGCTTCTACCTGCGGAGAACATAGCCTCCATACCCTCAATTTTAGGGAAAGTTCCCAGTTCGTCACAATAGAACATTACACGGTTCGGAAGTGCGCCGCCATGCTCATCGGCTATAACTAAAATTTCACGGTATAACTGTTGAATTAAAAGCGATACCATAAAATATTTGCTCGTATCTTCTTCGGGGAGAACAATAAAAATAGCCGATTTTTCATTGCAGAATTTCTCGGCGTCCACGGCTGTTCCGAAACAGAGCATTTGCTCCATTTCCGTATCAAGAAAGCTGTTAAGCCTTGAAAGAGCAGTTGACATAACGGACATCATAGACTGATCCGATGAATTAAGTGCCGCACCCGCAAGCCATTTCGCTTTATGCTCTGAGGGAAGCTTGTCCATAAGTTTTGAAAAATACATCTTAGGCTTTGCTTTCGGCGCAGGCTGATACTTTGCTAAAAGATCTTGTATCAGCTTGAAAACCGATACAATATGACGTTCGTTTTTGTCGCCGAACTCCGCAAGTAAAAGAATAACCGAGGCGAGCAGACCCTCTGCCGCGTCGTAAAAAAAGGCGTTTTGCCCATAGCTTGAGCTGTCACCGCCGCCGATATTGATTATTGTTTTAGCTGTGATTTTGGCATATTTTTCTGCCTTTGCTTTCGCTGAAAGGTTGGTTTTATCGGATAGATAAATGTCCATGTATTTGTTGACAAGATGCAGAATATTGTTCTCGTCTGAGCGTGTGGGATTACGCAGATCAAGAACGGAAACATTGTAGCCATAGTACTTTTTGGCAATAGTTCCGTAGTTTCGTGCTACGTCGCCCTTTGTATCCGTCGAGATAAACGACATTCCGCTTGCACAAGCAAGTTCAATGTTAGGGTACAAGAAGTATGCGGTCTTGCCAACGCCTGCAGCTCCGATCATAAGCGTGTGAACATCGCCGTCATCCACAAGCGCAATAGTTTTCTTTCCTGAACCTCTGCACCCGACTACCGTACCTTGTACAGTCGGAAGATTCTTGCCTTGCCGCCAGAGATCAGGCTCGAATGGCAAAGAGATAAAAGTACGATTTATCTCTGTTTTCGTCGCCCACCTCGCAGTTCCGTGCTGCCCGTCACCGATCCTCTTGGACTTGATTCCGTTAAGCGATTTGCTATCAAGCAGATTTACTATCACTAAAAAGGCTATAAAAATCACAGCAAGTACGCCTATCAAAATCATCTGTTTCTCATTCAAAATTTCACCTCATATCCGTAGAAATATGCTTTCTTCTGTATTTAAAAGAACAGTTAGTTTGTTATCTTAAAGGTATTGCACCGTGAGGCAGAGGGTATCGCATCAACCAAATTCCATACAAGGTTCAGGTTCGGGAACAATATCAATATCCTCATTCTGCTCCTGAATGGAAACGCTTAAAGTTTCCTCAACCGATAATCTGACGGCATTGTCCGCAAGCCGGTACAGCAATTTCGCCGTATTTATCGATTGCTCACGGGTACGGACAGTCTGTTTCAGATCATGCAAAACCTCCTGCACACAGTCCTGCAAATTCCTTTGTTTCTGTGCTTTTCTGCCCTTGTCGGTGTAGGGCTTGTAACTGCCTTTGAGCTTGTTTTGGAGCCATACAAACGCCTTACACTCGCTGTTTATCTGCTCGGTTTTGGGCATAAAAAAAGCCGAGCCTGCAAGTGCATACTCGGCGAGATATTTGTATTGTCCGTTTTTAAACGTTGCATAGATCTGCGAGGTCAGCTTATCGGGTCGGCATTTGAGATACCTCAGTTCGCTTACTTCTTTCAGATATTCTTCCTTCCGCTTATGAGGAACAGCCGGCAAAGCCAAAGCTCCGTTCTTTGCTTTCAGCACTTCGTTCCAGTCCTTAAACTTCGGTGCAAGCCGTTTCACATCGGTATATCCATTCTCTGTAAGAATATCTTTTAAGCGGTCAACAGCCTCGATCCCGCCCTCGTCATTATCAACGCAAAGAATGACTTCTGACATGTTAGAATGGTTCTTTAAAGCCGTCAAAACGGCATTTTCATAAACTCCGTTCATATCGATGTAGCTGTGTTTCTGCCATTCTTTCGGATACAGCGTAAGAAAGCTCATCATATCTATGGGAGCCTCAAACACATAGAGCCTTTTGCTTTCACCGAAATGTGCAAAGCTGTATCTTGTGTCAGAACCTTGACAAGTGATCCTGAAACTATTGCCGTAAGAATTTGTTGAACGCTTGCTTGCCTGCCTTGGAACGCCGTTCTCATCAATTCCTACAAACACGGCATTGTGATGTTCTTTATCCTCGTAAAGTGTGTGTTGCTTTGCAAAATGAGTTATGACCTCGGGAGCGATAAATCTCTGTTTTATGAGGTAAGCATACACTCTGTGCATATTTGTGTTTGCTTGGGGCAGTCTGAACTCTTTCTTTTCTTCCTTTGCCGATACTTTCGGCGGACTGTGGGACAGAGGAGTTACCCTCTGTCCCAACAGTTCCTGTACCGCAGTCTGAAAGTCCATACCATAAAACTCCTGCATAAACTTTATTGCTCCTCCGCCGACATGATTTTTGTGGTCAAACCAGGTCGAGCCACGGAGGGTTATACTGTCGTGCCTGCCGGAGCTGTCACAGTAAATGAGCTTATGCTCTCTGCCAACACGTTCAAGCTTTTCTCCTCGCACACGCAGGTATTCTGCCAAGTCTACGCTGTTGGCAAGCTGTTTTTGTTCGTCTGTGAATGGGATGTAGGGCACTTTATCACCACCTTAATACTTCACATTCTCCGCAAATCTGCTCATCAACTGAGAAAAGCTCTGCCTTTCCATCATATCCGTACTGAGATATGCACCCGACACAACGGTAAGCTTGTTCTCGTTCAGCACAGCGTAGGTTTCTGTGTACCCGAACTGCACAGCCATACCGTCAGTTTTCTGAACAGAACCGTACCGCTGATACTTGCCCTTTGAAACAACGCTGCTTGTCATACGATAATCGGACACAAAATCGTCCTCAGTGATACCGCTCATCTGTGCGGAGGTCTGTCCGAAGTAATAATCTCCGAAGTTTTCAAGGATATATTCCATATCGTGATCAAGATCACTCTGACTTAGATCAATACACAGAACATCGATCATACCGCCGCCGTTTGAGCCTTTCAAAGTAATTTTATTCACACCGTTTGAGTTATCAATTTCGTTCTCAAAGGAACTGCCTTTCATTGCTTCTGTTACCAATGCGCTTGTATCTGCAAAGCATATATTTGAATCGAAAAATTCGGCAATAAAGGTGTCCGTCTTTATCTTTTCATCCTCTAAACTGCTTTCAGCCTCCGAAGAGGCAGCCGAGTCGTGTATGGACTCGGCTGTGGTAGTAGCTGTTGTTTTCGTAACAGCATTCTGAATCGGCGGACTGATCGTTCCGCAAGCTGTCATTGTCAGCATAATCGTCGCTAAAATTGCAGTCATTACTTTTGCTTTCATATTCATTTTCCCCCTATCAGATTATGCTCCAGATGTACAGCGGACAGGTCAGAGAAAAGATCAAACAGCCGAAAATGATAGCGATCGGCGTCCATTCAAGCTGACCGTGTTTTCGATAGTCGAGATATGCGAGACCTATCTTAACAAACAGCAAAACCGCAAGAATTACGTCAATTACGGGGAACACAACGTTGTTTACAACCGACACCACCTGCGACCTTGCGGTAGTCCATGTGCTTTGGACTGCTCCCGCAACATCGCCGGAAGCGTAAGCTGTAGTCGACATCATTGTTGCAAAGCAGAGTGTGCTTGCAATCGCTGCAATAACTTTCTTTTTCAACTTCATTCCACATCACTCTCCTCGATAATTTTTCCTACCAGAATAGTACGGCTGTTACCCTCCGCACTTGTACAAGTGGATAACATAAGCAAATGGTCACTTTCGGTTACTTCAATCTCCTTGTAAATACTTGCATAGTTTCTGAGCTGATTATCCCATTCATTAAAATTCGGAGCAGCAAGATAAAGTCCGCTTGTATCGGAAGTTCTTGCAACCGCAAAGAAATCTATAAGCCTGACATCGTTCTCAGTGGTCAGCCAGCCGTAGCTGTGATTCATGAAATATTCCTCGTTTTCGTAATTCGGAATATCCGCAAACATCGTTCCGTTTCCCATATTGTGACCGTAGATCACGCTATTAAAGTCAGAAAAATCGCTTGAACAGCGATAGTCCATAAACAGTGATATATTGCATTTCTCCTTTGATTTTGCGCAAATAAAGAGAGTCGGAGAAATCCGACTCTCTTTATTGCATATTTGTTGTTTACTTAATTAGTAAGCAGATTCGCTTACCGAAATATCAATTGTAATATCACTTTCATCAAATATCCGGGTAATATCACCGTATTTATCTGATTTTAAAAATCTGCCGCCTTGTGTGTCGAACACATACCATGCTCCGTCCACATTTACCAGATTTGCCATGTGTCCATACCAGTCATCGGGGGAGAAAAACGCATACCGACATTCAAGCCCAATCCCCTTGCAGGCATACATTGTTGCCACTGAGAACACTTGACAATTTCCGCTGACATTATTCTGAATCCAATTATACACGGCTTCGGCTTTTCCATAATCAGAACCATCGTGACTCAATCCTGCACCGATGTTGTAATATTCATCGGTCGTTCTTCCGAGCGAATTTACATAATTCAGAACACTTTGCAGGTTTGTTGTATCTTCAATTACAACTTCAGGCGGTTCAGTCTGCGGTACTGTAGTCTGCGGCTTAGTTGTTGTAGTAGTCGGCGGATTCGTTACCGAAGGCTTTGCCGTTGTTAACGGAGGAGAGGGGGTATTATTCTGTTCCGCTCCGTTATTACTCTGAGGATCATTTGACGGCGAATTATCGGGCTGCGGATTATTCTGTGCAGGCTGGTAGTTATTTTCCTGACCGTTATTATTCTGACCCTGATTAGAATTTCCGTTCGCATTTGAAGAACCAGATTTCTTGGTCGTAGTTACTGTGATATCTGTCGGTTTTGAAGTCTCGGATACCGTCTGCGAACTCTTTCTCGTAGTAGTTGTGGTTTCACTTGTATCCTTTTCTTCCTTTCCAGATGTTACTGCGGAGCCTGTGACCGTGGTCGTAGTTTGGCTCACTGCCGAAGTTTCCACACTTTCTACGGACTCCGATACATTTCCGCAGGCGGTCAGCATTACCGTGCAAAGTATTGATATGACCGTTGCTCTTTTCATATGATCAACTCCTTTCGACAAGCAATATATCACACCTTTTCTTGTAAATCCAGCCTCTTTTCAAAAGTTCTACCTTTGTGACAATTTACACAGCAAAAGCTTTAGCAAACTACATACTCATAACCGGCTCAGGTTCATCTTCAGGCTCGGACATTTCCTCATCAGGGGTGTTCTCAACCTCGATATCCGTCTGCTGAACCTGCTGAAGCTTGAGATCGTAAGCATTGAGTACAGCCTGATTTACGGCAGTTCTCGCCGACTTGGTTATGGCATGGAAGGTGTCGCTGTACTGCTTGTTGCCGTCCTTATTAGTGTATGAGGTGGAAGGCATATTGACAAACCTGCCCTTTTCGGTCTCGATGACCCTCAGTCCGTGAACGGCGAACATACCGTCCATTGTTACGCTGGCATATGCCTTGATTGCCGAATCCTCTTTGTTTACCATTCTGTTGATAGATGCGTGTATTTTCATAATTTCATTCTCCTTTACATGGTCTGTTCGATTTCATGTTCTTCTTCAAATTCTTCGTCCGGTTCGATTATTTCCGGCTTGGTTTCCCTCACTGCGATAAGCCCTATGCCCGGCAGATTTACTACCACATGATTAAACTGCTCCTTGTACTTTTCAATCTGCTCGTCGGTAAGTGAACAGCTGTCCCACTCGCCGTATTCGTTCCGGTAGTTGCCTGAAATGTAGAATGTACCGTGGACAAGAGTTTCTCCCACTATTCTGTTTGGAGCAGAGCCGTTCAGCAGAAATTCATCATTGCACCAGCAAAGAGCGTTGTTTTGGGGTTCGAAATATATAGGCTCGATGCTGCCGCCCACAACTTCTTGCATGGCATGGATATCATTGCGAATTTCAGCTTCATATGGAGCTTTTCCGTTTTCCACGATAAGAATTTTCATTATATCCGAATGATTTGTTTTATCGATATCGAAGTCTATCGGCTTGAATCCAACGCTGTCGCAGAAGTAAAAGCCTTTATCCTTGCCGTCGCAGATTTCAATGACATTGCTGACTGACATCGACTCTCCGAGATATCCGGGAGGTGTTTTGTCCGAATTGCAAAGGGCGAAAACACTTTCAAGGCTGTCACAGGTCACAGTACCGCCGTAAATCTGACGGTAAGCCAGCCGTAGAGCTTGTTTCTTCCGACAGGGATATTTTCGGCTCTTGCCAATTTTGCCATAGCGTTCATGTCGATGAGATTATCGGTATTTGCAACCTGATTCGCAAACTCCACTAACGGTTGGTCGTGACGTATCCGCTCGTTCAGCTTGTTGATAGCCATCATCTGCAAACGGAACAGATTGCGGTACGGCTTGTCGAGAAACGGAAGATAGTTTTCTATGAACATTTCCTCGTTGCTGACGTAGCCGCCTGTTTGATTGATCTGAGGCAGAATTTTATCAAAAATCCACGACTCAAATTCCGCAGCTCTCGGCAGCTTGCTGTGTGCAACAAGTCTGTAAACATCTCCCTCAGGAATAAAAATCATCTTAATAGTTTTACTTGGAGACTGCGGATGAGGTAGGTCGTGTTTCACGCCCCACCTGCAATGCCGCTTTATTGCGTCTTTTGTATTGCTGTAGCCCAATGCAGAAGCCACGTCCTTGCCGCAGAACATAATTCTGCCGTTATCATCCTTTAAAATTCTGAGAGAACCAAATTCCTCATTTTTGAAAATCTTGATCATATTATTCATTTAATTTATCTCCTCATCAAATTTCAATAAATTTCTCGCAATTTCTTCAACAACGGGTACGCTTACGGCATTTCCGGCTTGTTTGTAGAGCTGTGCGTCGGACATCCCCGTTGCCGCAACTTTTTCGAATTGCTCTGTTGTAAAACCCTGCAGCCGCCATGCCTCAATTGGCATAAGGCGTCTTATCCGTCCATGGTGGACAATCCCGTGTCGATCGGTTACCGTAAGCGTAAACATCGGTTCGTTGGGATTTTTTATTCGTCTGCCGTTTTGACGGGTAGTTTCCTTAAACGGATTGATAATTGCTCTCGGTCCGTCCTCAATCAGAACTCCCGATCTTTCTCCTTTATGAGTTCCGTTTGTTACCCCCAAGTCCATTCTTGTATGCAGACATCGGGCGTTTTCCGTAATCTGCGGATTTTCGTTCAGATCACAAAAAACAGCGGAGTGTTCACCTTTGTGATGACTTACTCCGCTGTTCTGCCTTGCGGTTATACATCTTGCATTTTCTGTGAGATTAGGTGGAGGATTGCTGTCAATAAAGTACAGACCTGTTTTTCCGCCCATACCGCCCGAACCGCTGCACTGCGTCACCGCAAGTCCATCGGGATCATAAACTCTCGTGCCTTGACTTCCGCCTATGATTTGTTCAGTTTTCCGGCAATTCTGGCTGTCGCTTTTTCCGAAAGCCAGTATTTTTCCGGAACAGTCGATTCCAAGACATCCTGCAATGTAAACTCTTTTTCTGACTTGGGGAAGGTAATCGGCGCTGTTATACACACGCCATTCCACGCAATACCCCAGTTGAGAAAGCGTTTCAATGATTTTTGCAAAAGTTTTTCCCGAGTCAATCCCCATGAGACCGGGTACGTTTTCAAAGCAAAAATACTTAGGTCTTTTCGCTTCAAGCAGTCGGGCAAGCTCAAAGAACAGATCTCCTCGCTCGTCGGCAAAGCCTTTTCTTGCTCCGCAGACCGAGAACGGCTGGCAGGGGAAACCTCCAATAAGGAGATCAAAGTCTGCAAGTTTTCCGACGTCAATATCTCTGATATTTTCATAAAATTGTTCACCTCCGGTATCGTACAGTGCTTTGTAGGCTTTCTGCGCAAATCTGTCAATCTCGCACCACCCCACAATTTCAAATCCTCCGACTCTTTCCAGAGCAGATCGGAAGCCTCCGATGCCTGAAAATGCGTCGAATACTCGTATCATTCAAAGCGCCCCTTTCTGATTTTGACAATAAAAAAACCGCTAAATGATCTCTCATTTAACGGCAGTTCTGCGATATTTAATTGTATTATTCGGAGTCAGCTCCTATATGACTTTCGATCACAGCCATTATTTCATTCAATCGGCTTTCTCCGATACCCTTGATCTTGGATATATCTTCACGCAGCTTGTCGAAGTCGACTTCTGTGGCGTGTACGTCGTCTTTTCCTGTCTGATATATATTATGAATGAAATTGTCCATTGTTTCACGGTCCATAGCTTTAATTTTTTTGTATAAGGCTCGGTCAAGGAGCGGCTTATTCGGCATATTCATTTTCCTTTCGCTCTTTTATTCGTATAATGGGCATTTGCTTTACCTTCTTGCCGATTTTAACACGCTGCAAAGCGAATACCATATCGTTTGTGCGTTCAAAGTAACCCATATCATGTTTCCAGCTTATACCGCACTTACAATGCTGTAATCCGATAAACTGCTGTTTCATTTTTCTGCCGCAGTTCGGGCAGATCTTACTGTTTTTACTCATGAACGTATTCCTCTCAGAATTTTATCTTGTACATTATATCACATAAACCGCCGTATTTCAAGTCCTACATGGACATATCCATTTCCGGTTCTTCCGATAATTCCTCGATTTCTGCGATTTCTTCATTTTCCGTATTTTCTTCTGTTTGTTCGTCTGACTGAGTTTGTTCATGCTTGATCGTATGAAATTTATCTTCATCGGGCAGAAGATTCAAAGTTCTGCCGTTATCCCACTTAACCATGACTGAGCCGATATCGTCGACTCCAATAATAGTTCCTTTGGTGCCGCTTTCCACAGGACATAAGTCCTCCATGTGGTCAAGACAAATCCGAGTACCCTCGGGATACCTCTGTCTAAGCAACTCAACTTTCTTTTCATTGTATACCATGCGTACCTCACATTGTCATTCCAATATCGGGTTCATCGGTCAAATCTTCTGACTGAATGCTGTTTATTTCTTCCTCCGTCTGCAAGCTCCAGTTGTCATCTGAATTCCAGAAGCTGACATAAATATCGCCGTCGGGAGTTTTTATCGGCCGCTGTTCAAGAGACTCCCCAACGCCGTCTGAAAGTTGTCCCTCGCAGTACGAGCGGAATTCTTCAAGCTCTTCATCTGTAAGCTGACCGTAAATCTGAGCCGTAATAACGCCAACAAGCTCTCCGTCACGCCCCTCGACCGACATAAATGCCGAGCGTACCTTTTCGTCGACTGAATTGCCCTTGTCATACCAGTTCATGAGCCCCCGTTCTTTCTCCTCGGGCATTGTAAAATCTTCAATAAATCGGTTTATCTCCGATTCATAAACAGAAGCCTCATAGGACGAGATTTTTTCGTATTCCTCGTCATACCAGCATTCCGGTTCTCTGTTGATTTCAAGGGGACAGCAGAACTTTAATTCCTGCAAATGCGTCTGCATATGATTTTCATACAGCAGTTTTGCGTTTGGAATATACTGGGCATATCTTGCATAGGGAGCACCCTCAGACTCTATTAACAAGCCGTCGCCCTGTTGCTTGTCGTAGATCAGCAGACAATGGTGTACGCCGTTGCCGTACCACATACTGTTAAGGTTTTCACTTATGAGATCGTTATTGCACATCGGAGTGTGTTTCAGCCTCTCAAATTCTTCGGTCGGAACAGGCACAGCTTTTTCCACCACGCAAGTATACGTTTTGAATTCCGATTCTTTGCGAAGCAGATTTGTGTTGATTATAAGTTTGTTGTTCATTGATTTCCTCCTTTGTTTTATTTTCCATTTTAATAGTATAGCTGCCACACGGGTATCACGTCCTTCCTTGAGAAATAAAAAAAGACCGTTTTGTCATTTATCACATTTCGTGATATTAGACAAAACAGTCTTGAAAAGTTTGTGAAAGTTTTTTCATAAATAATCGGCAAGTTAAGAGCGAAATTTGCTCAAAGCCTGCCGATTTGTTTGACAATATTTCGTTGTGTAGCGTTCAAATCCTTCCGGTCGGCTAAAATCGTGAAAAAGCATCCACGGTTTTCACCTTAAAATTTCCGGTTAAAAAGCATGAAAAAAGCCCGTATTTACGGGCTTTTCAACTGGTGCATCTTTTTTGTTCCACCAATATGGTTGGGGTGGAAGGATTTGAACCCTCGAAATAACGGAGTCAGAGTCCGCTGCCTTACCACTTGGCGACACCCCAATATTGTATTTGCTTGATTCAGCTTTTATATTATATCACCATGTCGGAAGAAAGTCAAGGGGTTTGAAAATATTTTTATCATTTAACAATTATGAATCTGCAAATTTATCTGATTTTGCCTATATTTCAAGAAAAATCCCCTGCACTATGTGCAGGGGATCGGTGCGTTATGATTCCTGAGGAAGGGTTACGAGTCCAAGAACAGATTTCTGGATCGCGAGTGCGTCCATGGAGGTCATACCTGTACCGGGGCGGTAGCAGTCTGAGTTGACTTCGCCCTGGAGTGTGAGATGATTCTGATCATAGCCGTTTGTTCCGTATTTTTGAGGATTTGCGATAGCCTGAAGTATCATAACTGCGTCAGAGATGTCGAGTTTATCGTCGAAATTTGCATCACCATAAATCGTGACTTTAAGCGGTTCAACCTCTATATTGCAGGTGAGAACATTGCTGCCCTGAATCGCGTAGACAACAGCCTTACCGACTCCGATAGCGGTTACTTCGCCGTCTGAAACTGTTACAGCATTTGAGTTTCCTGATATCCAGATTATAGACGCAGTATCGTCAATGCCTGAAACGGTGAGCTTTACGGTGTCACCGACCGTCATTGTCAAAGAGCCGGGAACAATTGCCGGGGGAGTGGTAGTAGTAGTAGTAGTAGTAGTAGTTGTTGTTGTTGTTGTGGATTCGGTAGTGGTTGTGGTAGATTCGGTGGTAGTTGAAACGGTTTCGGTTGACGTTGTGGTTGTTTCAGTATCGGAAGTTGTTGCCGAAACTGTTGAAGTTGTTGTAGTCTCCGAAGTGGTTTCTGTAGTCGTAGAGGATTGAGTTGAAGTAGTTGTACTTTCTTCCAAATCAGTAGTTGTAATTTCAGAAGTAGTTGAAGTTGTTTCGGTTGTAGAATTTTCAGTAGTTGTAATTTCAGAAGTAGTGGTTGTAGTTTCGGCAGAAGCAGTAGTTTCTGTGGCTGTCGTGGATTCCAAAGTAGTTGTTGCAGCTTCAGTAGAAACAGTGGTCTCTGTTGTTTCAGCAGTAGTGGAAGATACGGGTTCGGTAGTTGTTGATTCAGTGGCAGTTGTAGTGGCGGTATCTGTGGTAGTGGTGGTTTCTGTGGTAGTAGTAGTAGTAGTAGTAGTAGTAGTTGTTGTTGTTGTGACATCGGGAGCATCATCGCTGATGACGATTTTCATAGTGTTAAGGTCAAGATTGCTTTGACAGCCGGGATAGTTTGAATATCTGCCGCCTGCATATTCGACAAGGCAGGACGGATTTATGGTGCTGCCTGACTGGTTGGTATTGTAGTTGCAGTAGTCAATCGTATAAGTTCCCGGAGCAGTTCCCTGAGGAAAAGTAACATCGAAAACAAACAGCGGATACTGGTCAGAAGTGTAACCTGCCCAGTTGTATCCGTCAACGCAAAACCAAGAGTAACCTATGTAGTAGTTCGTAGTTGAGGCGGAGAGCATCTTTTCCTCGCAAACAGGGAACGTAGTTCCTGATGGTGAAAAAGTACCGCGTTTGGTTAATTTTCCGGCGAATGAAACGTATTTGTTTGTTGTGGCATCGCCGAGAGCGGTAGAGAAAGTTTTTGCTTCTGCGAAGTAGTTTGCTGTCGGCGAATATAAAGTAAATGTGGGAGATTTAGGATCTCCATCCTCCGAGTTGATCGTAAGCTGAACAGAAATTGTCTGTGTGTCGTTTGTCTGTTCTGTGTAGTAAAGTGCGCAGGGGATAACAACATCGCCCTCGTTTACATAAGAGGTCGGGATAGTTACGGTATTTCCGAGTGCAGCATAAATTGAATCCGAATCTCTGTATGTGGATATAGAAAATCCTTTTCGGCTGTCATCTGCGCTTGATACGGCGGGAGTAATGGCTGCGGCAGCGGAAGTTACTGCCAGACAAAGCGATGTAAGTAATGAAACTGATTTTTTCATATAAACGCCTTCTTTCAAAATCATAAAAAGTAAATCCCGCTTCTATATTTATCTCATATATCAATATTATTGTAGCATATGCACTATTAAAAATCAATAGTTTGAAAAACTTTTCTACTATTTGTACAACGCGCGAGAGGGCGCTTTATCATTTCACACAAAAAATAAAGCCGCATTATGAACGCGGCTTTAATAAATATTGACAAGTTATTCTATAGGCAGTGTGATTAGTCCTATAATTGATTTCTGAACTGCAAGAGCGTCTGCGGTAGTCACTCCGTCACGACTGAGATTGCAGTCAGCGTTTGCCATGCCCTGCTCAGTGATGTGAGTGGGATCTGTTCCTTCGAGACCGTACTTATCCTTGTTTGCGAGTGCCTGAAGGATCATAACTGCATCCGAAAGATCGATCTTATCGTCGCAGTTTGCATCGCCATAAAGAATGTCAGAAGGCTGGGAAGAAGTTGTTGTTGTACCGGAAGTTGTAGTAGTTGTGGTTGTGGGCTGATCGCCGTGATTGAAGAGATCAGCGGGAAGCTCGTCAAGAGTGATACAGAAATCGCTGTTGTAAAGAGCCTTCATTTCATCGTGATCCTGATAGTTTTCACCGCTTACGAAAAGAGCGCTAGCGGAATCATACCAAGGGCAGAAGTAGAGCCAGTAAGCGTGCTCAACAAGCATATTGCTCATACTTGGGATAGAGTCATTCTCAGCCATAGCTACCATTTTGGAACCGTTTACATAACCGTTGAGTTTGTAGAAGATACCTGTTTCTGCATCGAGGTTAGGGCCTGATGTTTTGCCGTCGTGTCTGTTATACTGTGTGTTATACTTATCATAAGCAACGAGGTCAGTCCTGTCGTCACCAACGTACCACTCAGCAGAAGAATCTGACCAAGCGTAGAGGTTCTCCTCGTATATGAGGTTGTGGAGTCCGTATTCGTCCTGAAGCTTATCCTGAAGGCGATTCCAGAGCTGCTTGTAAACCTTTGTGCCTTCCTTTGACCACCAGAACCATGCGCCTGAACCGTCTGTCGGATCGCTTGTTGTGCTCGGATTACCCTCAGCCTCATGGAAAGGACGGAAGATTACGGGAACACCTGCGTCCTGAAGCTGGAGAAGCTCGTTTGCGAGGTTTTCAACGCAGAGGTTGAAGTACTCGTACTCAACAGTACCCTCTACCATGCAGTTTGCGGTAACGAAATCAGTCTTGTTGCTGTAAGTTGTCTTTGAGAAGTCGAGCGGCTCGCCGAGCGTGTAATCAGACATCTGAGTAGGAACGTTAATGTGCCATGAAGCAGTGCAGATACCGTTCTTATCATTTGTCCATTCGATCATTCTTTCGGTTACACCGTCGTCCCAAGCGTAGCAGGGGCAGTAACTGCCAAAGTCGAAGCCCTGAATTGCGGGATACTTGCCTGTGAACTCCTTGATGAGGTTGATGTCGTTATTATAATCATTATATGTGTAGTTGCGGTTCTGAGTGCTGTAAGTGTAGACCTGACCGTCCGGGCCTGTGCAGTGCCAGGGGAACTTGTTGCCCTGCTCGTCAGTATCCCAGCTTTCCTCATCGATAACATATTCCGTGCCGTCACTGTCAACGCACTTGTTTGAGTTTGAGTCATAGCGTATCGATGTGGAAACGCTGTTGCCGCCGCCGTAGATCTGCTGCTGACCTGAAATGATATTCTTGCCGTAAACCGACTTGAGATACTTGAGGAGAGCCTTTGTCTCGGGAGTTGCATCAGGGTCGCAAGACTCATCTGTAGCAAGTGAGAGGTCAGGGAACTCAGCTTCGGAAACTGTAACGTAGTCGATAGCCATATAGCCGTACTTGTTCGTGAAAGAGATAGTATTTTCGCCCTTGTTGAGACGAACCATGCCGAAGTCGAAATCAGTCCACTCGTCTGCGTAGGGGACAGTTGTGTGGTACTCGCTGCCGTTAACGGCAACAGTCTGGTAACGGCCGCCCTTGTCGAGGATCTGCGCGCCGCGTACTGTTATTGAGTACATACCGTCAGCAGGAACGTCAATTGTAAAGCTGATGTCTCCGCCGGTGAGGTAAGTGAAACCTTCTCCCGAATAATTGGGGATCTTGTTCTCATAGATCGAAGTCCAGAGTGTAGCGCCCTCAAGGTCCTCGCCCTCGATTTTATAGGGGAATTCCGTAGAGTCAGCCGCTGTTGCGGTGAACAGGCCTGTTGAAGCTGCCTGACCAAGCGCGATAGCTGCGGCAGCCGCCAATGAAATTGCTTTTTTCATTTTAATATCCTCCTTAAAAATTAACCAAACGTAAAAAACACGGTTACTTATACTCTCATTATACTTAAATTTGTCATGAAAGTCAATAGCTTTAAGCGAAATTCTGTTAAAAATCAATAAATTAAGTAGATCTGCTTAAATAATCGTCTTTTGAAACAAATTCGACCTCGTAAAATTGTGAACATAGATAGTTAACTTTTGTTTACAAGTATCATGCAATAAGATCACAGCCGTATGGCAGAGGATAAAGCACGGTATAATGCCAAAAAACTGAAACCCGAGCGACGGTTTCAGTTGTGCGTATATGTCAATTTTCCTTTTTATATATGACACTTCATACGCTAAAACCGGCTTATCGCGGTTAGCCGCGTCTAAGGCGCAAAATTCGCGGAATACTGCCATTCCGAAAAAATACATACAAAACAGCCGCCGTGGCTATTGACAGTTTGACAAAAATTGTTTATAATAATATCAGAGATACGATTGGTTTTCAGCCGTGTCTGATGTGCAGCTTAGTGCCGCGCAGCTAATTATGATCAACTTTAGGAGGTATAATACAATGTCACTGACAAAGAACCCGAATGTATTAAAGTGGGTTGAAGAGATGGTTGCTCTCTGTAAGCCTGATAAGGTAGTATGGATCGACGGCTCCAAGGAGCAGATCGATGCTCTTACTGAAGAGGTTACTTCTCTTCCCGATGACAGCTGGGACAAGATGTACAAGCTCAACCCCGAGAAGTACCCGAATTGTCTCTATCACAGAACACGCGCTAACGACGTTGCTCGTGTTGAGGACAGAACTTTCATCTGCTCCAAGGAAAAGTCCGGCGCAGGCCCTACAAACAACTGGATGGCTCCCGATGAGATGAAGGCTCTCCTTACACCTATGTACGACGGTGTTATGAAGGGCAGAACAATGTATGTTATCCCTTATTCAATGGGTCCGATCGGTTCTCCTCTTGCTAAGGTAGGCGTTGAGGTTACTGACTCTATCTATGTTGTTCTCAACATGAACATCATGACAAGAATGGGTAAGCAGGCTTTCGAGAACCTCGGCGATACTTCTGACGATTTCGTAAGAGGTCTCCACTCCAAGGCTGACGTTGATCCTGAAAAGAGATACATCGTTCAGTTCCCTGAGGAGAATACGATCTGGTCTATCAACTCTGCTTACGGCGGAAACGTTCTCCTTGGCAAGAAGTGTTTCGCACTCCGTATTGCTTCATATCAGGGCAAGAACGAGGCTTGGATGGCTGAGCATATGCTTATCCTCGGTCTCAAGAAGCCCGATGGCGAAGTTAAGTATATCACAGCAGCTTTCCCGTCTGCTTGCGGTAAGACCAACCTCGCTATGCTTATTCCTCCGGAGGGATACAAGAAGGACGGCTATGAAGTATTCACAGTCGGCGACGATATCGCTTGGATGAAGCCCGGCAAGGACGGCAGACTCTACGCTATCAACCCTGAGAACGGTTTCTTCGGCGTTGCTCCCGGAACAAACGCAAAGTCCAACTACAACGCTCTCGCTTGCACAAAGGAAGGCGCTATCTTCACAAACGTTGCTCTCGACAACAGCGACAACACTGTTTGGTGGGAGAAACTCAACGAGAATCCGCCTAAGGATGCTACTGAGTGGACAGGCATCAAGTGCGACGGTGAGGCTTGGGTAGCTGAGGGCAAGAAGCTTGCTCACCCCAACTCAAGATTTACTGCTCCTGCTAAGAACTGTCCCTGCATTTCTCCTGAGTTCAACAATCCTGAGGGCGTTCCGATCTCTGCTATCATCTTCGGCGGCAGAAGAGCTACAACAGCTCCTCTCGTATATCAGTCATTCGACTGGACACACGGCACATACATCGGTTCGGCTGTTTCTTCTGAGACAACTGCTGCTGCTACAGGTGCTGTCGGCGTTCTCCGTCACGATCCTATGGCTATGAAGCCGTTCATTGGTTACAACGTAGGCGACTACTGGGCACACTGGCTCGAAATGGGCGCAAGACTTGGCAGCAAGGCTCCTAAGATCTTCAACGTAAACTGGTTCAGAACAGACAGCGAAGGTAACTTCCTCTGGCCCGGCTACGGCGAGAACATGAGAGTTCTTGACTGGATCATCAAGAGAGTTGAAGGCACAGTTGATGCTGTTGAGACTCCTATCGGATTCCTTCCTAAGCCCGAGGACATCAACCTCAAGGGTATCGAGGACGAAGTTACTCCTTCTGCTCTCAAAGCACTCCTTACAGTTGATAAGGACGAGTGGAAGAAGGAGATTGCTGAGATGAGAAGATACTATGACGAGGACATCAAGGCTAAGGGCGGCAACATCCCGCAGGCTCTCTATGATGAGCTCGACATGATCGAGGCTAACCTCAACAAGTAATTCTCCAGATCTACAAATTTTGCCCATACGATATATAAAAGGCTCTCCCTTGCGGAGAGCCTTTTGGCGTTGTTCCAACCGGATAATACCCTTGACAAATGGACGATTTTGGTGTAAAATGTAATGTATGTACTTATAAGCATTTGTACTTGACCGTTTTGTACGGTCTGACTATAAAATTGTAAAGGCGGTAAACAAATGGGTTTATTTAGTAACATCTTCGGTGCGAACGCTTACAGCAACAGAGAACTGAAGCGTATCGAGCCTATAAAGAATAAGATCCTCGCGCTTGATGAGGAGTATCAGGAGCTCTCAGATGCAGAGCTCAAGGCTAAGACCCTTGAATTCAAGGACAGACTCGAAGAGGGCGAAACCCTTGACGCTATCCTTCCTGAGGCTCTCGCAACAGTCCGCGAGGCTGCATGGCGTGTCCTTGAAAAGAAGCCCTATCCCGTTCAGCTCATCGGCGCTATCGTTCTTCATCAGGGAAGAATCGCCGAAATGAGAACAGGTGAAGGTAAAACTCTCGTTGCCTGCGTTGCATCTTACCTTAACGCACTTACCGGCAAGGGCGTTCACGTTGTTACCGTTAACGACTACCTCGCTAAGACTCAGGCAGAGGAAATGGGAAAGGTTCTTCGCTGGCTCGGACTCACAGTCGGCTGTATTCTCCACGGCCTCAACAATGACCAGAGACGTGAGGCTTATAACTGCGATGTTACATACGCTACCAACAACGAACTCGGATTCGATTACCTCCGTGACAATATGGTAACCCACAAGGAGGAACGCGTTCAGCGCGAGCCTAACTTTGCCATTGTCGATGAGGTCGACTCGATCCTCATAGATGAGGCCCGTACTCCGCTTATCATTTCAGGCAGAGGCGACAAGTCTACCGAGCTTTACTCGATCGTTGACCGCTTTGCAAAGACTCTTACTCCCACGACTGTTGTTGAAATGGACGACAAGGCAGATCAGGACGAGATAAACGAGACTGCCGACTACATCATTGACGAAAAGGCTAAGACCGCAACTATCACAAGACGCGGTGTAAAGAAGGCTGAGCAGGCTTTCCAGATCGAAAACCTCATGGATTCAGAGAACATGACTCTGCTCCACCACATAAATCAGGCGATAAAGGCTAACGGAGTAATGAAGAACGATATCGACTACGTTGTCAAGGACGGCGAGATCGTTATCGTTGACGAATTTACAGGTCGTCTCATGCAGGGACGCCGTTTCAATGACGGTCTGCATCAGGCTATCGAGGCTAAGGAAGGAGTTAAGATAAAGAGCGAGTCAAAGACTCTTGCTACTATCACTTTCCAGAATTTCTTCCGTCTTTACAAGAAACTCTCGGGTATGACAGGTACGGCTATGACCGAAGAGGACGAGTTCAAGGAGATCTACAAACTCGACGTTATCTCTATCCCGACAAACAAGCCCGTTATCCGTATTGACCACAACGATCAGGTCTACAGCACGGAAAAGGGCAAATATGCCGCTATTATTGAGCAGATAATCAAATGTCACGAGAAAGGACAGCCTATCCTCGTTGGTACTGTTTCTATCGAGAAGTCTGAGCTTATTTCCGCTATGCTCAAGAGACGCGGAATAAAGCACGAAGTCCTCAACGCAAAGCAGCACGCAAAGGAAGCGGAGATAGTTGCACAGGCAGGTAAGTACGGTGCAGTTACTATCGCTACCAACATGGCAGGACGTGGTACGGATATCATGCTCGGCGGTAATGCGGAGTTTCTCGCAAGGGCTGAGCTGAAAAAGCGCGAGATACCGGAGGAAATAATCGCCGAGGCTATCGGTTTTGCTGATACGGATAATCAGGAGATACTCGATGCAAGAAAGCTTTACCGTGAACTCTACGACAAGTTCAATCAGGAAATAAAGGAAAAGGCTGAAAAGGTAAAGGAAGCGGGCGGACTCTACATTCTCGGTACAGAGCGCCACGAATCACGCCGTATCGACAATCAGCTCCGCGGACGTTCAGGACGTCAGGGTGACTGCGGCGAGAGCTGTTTCTTCCTCTCGGTCGAGGACGACCTCATGCGTATTTTCGCAGGTGACCGACTTGAAAACATGATGCGTACACTCAAGGTTGAGGAAGATATGCCTATCGAGAGCAAGATGCTCACCAAGATAATCGAGTCCTCACAGAAGAAGGTCGAGGGCAACAACTTCAGCATAAGAAAGAATACCCTCAACTACGACGATGTTATGAACGCTCAGCGTGAGATCATCTACAAGCAGCGTGCACAGGTTCTTGACGGTGAGGATCTCCACGAGAGCATTCTCAAGATGATGGAGGAACTCATAACAGATACCGTAAACAAGTATCTCATTGACGAGGACGTTAAGGACGATTGGAACATTGTCGGCTTGAAGGATCACTTCCTCGGCTGGCTCATCGGCCCTGAGGATCTCACTTTTGAGGACGATGAGCTCCAGTCAGTAACAAAGGCTGACATCATCAGCGCTCTCAACGAAAAGGCAGCAGAGATCTATCAGGCTAAGGAAGAGGCTTACGGCTCGGAGGTTATGCGCGAACTCGAAAGAGTTATCCTCCTCAAGGTCGTTGATACCAAGTGGATGGCTCATATTGACGATATGGAAGAGCTTAAAAAGGGTATCGGTCTCCGTTCATACGGTCAGAAGAATCCTGTTATTGAGTACCGTTATGAGGGATTTGAAATGTTTGATGCTATGGTTGAAGCTATCCGCGAGGATACGATCCGTATGCTCCTTACTGTAAAGCTTCGTAAGAATGAAGCTCCTGAGCGCGAGCAGGTCGCAAAGCCTGACGCTCCGAATGCAGGTTCAGGTGACGGAAGTTTCAGCGAATCGGCAAAGTCCGCGCGCAAGGTCGGCGATAACGACCCCTGTCCGTGTGGAAGCGGCAAAAAGTACAAGAAGTGCTGCAAGTTCAAGGACACAAACAACAAGTAAGAACTTTAGGCAATACCGCCAAAACGTCAGGTGCGCTTTGTGATATGTTGCCTTGAAAGCGGGCGGGCTTTAAGTCCGCCCGTTTATATTTCGCTTTCACTTGAACACGCTATGATTGAGGTGATGACATGAAGAAATTTATTTCGCTTTTGCTGTGCCTTTTTGTGCTGTGCAGCTGCGGAAAAGATGTTAAAACTTCGGCAAATGACGAACCTGTCGGCGATGTGACCGAGACGCAGACAGAGGTAACTTCCGAGCGGACAACAGAAGCTGTTAAAACCACGGAAACTGAGGAAGAACCCGTCACCTCGGCAGTTTCAACAGCTCCTCCGCGTTCGACAAGGATATATACAGGGTCAGTCGTGACGATTTTCAAAGGCCCGGGAGTCCTCGTGCCTCAGTATGGCGATGACGGTATGGTTCACGGTACGGTTTCGCCTGTTCCGGTCGCGGAAGTGCCGGCAACAACAGTCGAGGCTCTCGTTGACCCGACTCTTGACCCGGGGACGGAGGATCCCAACGAACCGACTACCGTTCCGCAGCCCTCGGAGGAGGTGACTGCTGACCCAAAGGATCAGTCCACGCTTTCGTATGAGATAACAAAAGATGGCGTTAAAGTCATGCGCTCGGGAAAGGTGGTTCAGACCCTCAGTATGGATACTGCGGAGGATACATCGCTGATAGCTGACGGAACTTTTTCTCAGGACGATCTTATCGTAGCCGAGGATTTTGATTTTGACGGCTATACCGATCTGTTCATTAAAGTGCGGTACGGCTCTGTGATTCCCGTAAATACCGGGGGAGTATACTTTCACTACGACCCGACAACGGGACTTTACAGTGAGTGGGACGCTCTTAACAGCGTTGGTATGCTTGTAAATGTAAATGCTGACGGGACGCTGGAGGTTCATATACAGAACACCGCAGTAGAGTATGAGAAAAGGACATACTTCTGGAATGGCGGTTCACTTGCGCTTTTGTACATGGATAAGCAGCACGCAGTAGGAAACAATATCTACCTTGACCATTATGATTACAGCAGCGGTACGGGAAATCTCTATTCGCGCGAGCAGCTTATCAACGGCGAATATGTAGAGGTAAGCCTGCCGTGAAGTACGGCGGTGGTTATCCCGTAACAGAGGAGGTTTCAAGAGAATGAAAAGAAAAATAACAGCGGTTTTGCTTGCAGCAGCGGCGCTTATGGCAGGCTGTAACGACAATAATCTCCCGGAAGATGAGTTCGCGTCCGACTCTGCGGCTTTTTCGCAGACAGGGGAGAGGACAACTGCTCCGAAAACCGAAAAGACAACGGCGGCTTTGAGCACACAGGCGGAGGAGACTACTGCCGCTGAGGAAACTTCCGCAGCGGACGATGAGCAGGAACACGGCAAGCTCAGGTGCATTTGGTACGTTGACGGAATATCGCTTGTTATGGACGGCGTGGCTATTCAGAAGATAGAAATGCAGGAACTTCCCGATTCTGATCATGTGAAAATCGAGGACTTTAACTCTGACGGCTATGAGGACGTATTTATTCCGGATAAGGACAATAAATCGGGAAATTACTGGATATATGACCCGAACAGTAAAAAGTTCGATATATCGGACGACCCGAAAATCACAAAAGGCGACTGAGAGAAAAACTGCTTTAATGTGGGGAGCAGTTTATGGAACGGAGGCAACCGAATGAGCGGATACAGCGCGTTTGCACGGTATTACGATGAACTTACGGCTAATATAGACTACAAAAAGCGCGGAGAATATTTTCACGCTATCATACAGAAATTCAGGCAGACAGAGGGGAACATTCTCCTTGATCTTGCTTGCGGAACTGGCAGTATTTCGGAAGTCATGGCAAGTCTCGGATATGATGTTATAGGAGTTGACAACTCTGACGAAATGCTCGGAACGGCAATAGAGAAGAAGTTTGACAGCGGCTCGAATATCCAGTATCTCTGTCAGGATATGCGCAGGCTTGATATGTTTGGCACCATCGACTTCACGATCTGTGCTCTTGACAGCATAAATCATCTCGCAAATATTGACGATGTGAGGAAGGTTTTCGAGAATGTTGCATTCTTTTCAGAGCTTGGCGGACTATTCATTTTTGACGTGAATACGCTCTACAAGCACAGGCAGATCCTCGCGAATAATACTTTTACCTATGAAACCGAGAATGTTTACTGCGTGTGGGAAAATACCCTTGTCACTGAGACTGACGAAGTGAAAATGAACCTTGAATTCTTTGAGCGCGAGGAAAACGGTCTCTATTCCAGAACATCCGACAGTTTTTCGGAGAAAGCGTACAGCGAGGCTGAGCTTGAAGATCTCCTTGCAGCAAGCGGATTTGAGGTCATTGCCAAATACGGAGACGATACTTTTGGATCGCCGACTGAAACTTCACAGCGCATAGTCTATGTGGCGCGGTGCGTTAAAAACGGACAGCTTTAAGACATGAGAACAAATTCTCAATTACGAAAGGATACTATAGATATGGGAAAACTTTACAGAGCTATTTCAGCGGACGGCTCGGCTTTTGCCGAAGTTCTTGACGCAAAGGACATTGTTTCGGAAATTGAGCGGATCCACAAGACTTCAGCCGTTGTGACGGCAGGTCTTGGCAGACTCAGCATTGCGGCTTCGCTCATGGGATATATGCTGAAAGGTGAGGACGACAGTATTACGCTCCGTGTGGACGGAGGCGGCCCTGCGGGTCTGCTTGTGGCTGTTGCGGACAGCCGCGGAAACGTCAAGAGCAGCGTTGACAATCCCGTTGTCGAGATCCCGCTCAATTCTGACGGAAAGCTTGATGTCGGCGGAGCTGTTGGCACGGACGGAACTCTCTCAGTTGTCAAGGACTTGGGACTTAAAGAGCCGTATGTTGGAGTTACACCGCTTGTTTCGGGTGAAATAGCTGAGGATATCGCAAGCTACTACGCAACCAGTGAACAGATCCCAACTGTTTGCAGCCTTGGTGTTCTCGTGAATCCCGACCTGACAGTTCGTTCAGCAGGCGGATTCCTTATTCAGTTGCTTCCGTTTGCGGACGAAAAAGTTATTGAACAGATCGAGAAGAATATCGCGAAAATTCGCCCGATATCGGCAATGCTTGACGAGGGGGCAACTCCCGAGCAGATAGCGGATATGCTTCTTGAGGGACTCGATCCGAATGAGCTTGATACTGCATCTCCTCAGTATAAGTGTGATTGCAGCCGTGAGCGTACAGAGAGAATACTCATCAGTATCGGTAAAGATGAACTTGATTCAATAGTCAGGGAGGGCAAGGATATCAATGTTTCCTGTCACTTCTGCGGCAAGGATTACGTCTTTACTCCTGCTGAAATCGCAGATTTAATTAGGTCGTGTTGACACTAAGCCTAACAACGCATCTTTTCGGCAAAATTTCACGCATCCTGCGTTAAAAAGTCTTGACAGGCGACAGCCTGCCTGCGACTTTTTGCCTTGTCTACGTAAAATTTATGCTCGAAAATCTGCATATTATCTTAGTGTCAACACTCCCTAAGTAACAGAAAAAGAGCACCATATGGTGCTCTTTTCGGTTTGTCGATAAAGTTTTGGGCAGAGCCTTTGTTGGGACAATGTCCCACAAGCACTCCGAAATTATTCTTCGGGCAGAGTGATAAGACCGATCACCATTTTCTGTACAGCGAGAGCGTCACGGGCGGTGATTCCGTCTCCGCAGCTTGAGCAGTCGCCATTGATCTCGCCCTGCTTTGTGATGTGTGTTGGGTCTGTGCCGTTAACTCCGTACTTGTCGGAGTTTGAGATAGCCTGAAGGATCATAACAGCGTCCGATATATCAACCTTACCGTCGCAGTTAGCATCTCCGTACAAGATATTACTGGCGCTGGTCGTAGCGGTTGTGGTTGTAGTGGTGGTAGGTTCTTCGGTGGGAGTCATACCTCCGTCAGCATAAGTGCCGTCAGGCTCATAGCCGTAATAGAGCTTTCCGTTTATATATGTCGGAATGTATGGAGTGGCGATGCCGATTTCCTTGCCGTCCTCGTCTACAGCGGTTTGACCGTCTAAAATGTCCTTGTTGGAGAAATCGTTTGAAGCGTCCCAGCCTTTCTCATAATTCGGGAATACAAACGCAAGCAGTATCTCGCACTGCTGCATACCCTCAGAAACGGGAAGAACTGCACGTCCGTCGGGGAGATTTACCTCAACGTAATAGATATTTCCCTTGTACTGGATAGGCTTGGAAATCTCAGCGTTTTTGACTCCGCTTGACGCATACATGGCAGACTGGTCGCGGTCGCAGCGTATGGTAATATCGCTTGGCGAGAAGCCTGCGTCAATAACTTCACTCAGATCCATGTAGTAGCGGAACGAAATGTTGTCCTGAAGTCTTGCAGGCCAAGCAGAGTGATTCGTGATCTTGAAGCTTACAGTTGCACCGCTTGCAGAGGTTTGCGCCATTTTAGCCTCAACGTAAAACTCGGGGCCATCGTGGGTTTCCTTGGGCGGAAAACTCGGGTCGGTCGTACCGCCGTATTCATCGATCATCTTACAGAGAACAGCGGTAAATCCTGCATTATAGTCGGTAGCTACCTCATTGTTGATGTAGTTGTTTCTGTCATCCTCATAGTCGCCCGCTTCTGTAGGGCCTCCCACGAGCGCTCCGTAGAGTGTGTGGCGGTTCTGAACCGGCGTGTAGATATCATTTTTCCACGACGCGTGAGCGGTTCTGTGATGAGCATTGTGTGCGGGCTTGTCACCGTAGCCTACAACGTAGCTCTGACCGAGCGGATTGTCGCCGAGCACATAATCGACCTGAGTCTTTGCAAACGCCTCATAGTCGGAAGTGTCCTTGTCGGCGAGAACAGTATCGCTTGCAACGGAAACGATAAATGCGGCAGTTTCGGCATATCTTGCGCAGCCCCAGCTATCGAAGTATGCAAGCTTTCCGTCAACTTTCTTTATATTGTATACATCGTTCTTGACGTGCTTTTCAACGCGCTCAATGTAGACCGGATCTTTGGTGTTGATAGCGTAAAGGAGCAGACCGCCCTGCATTGTATCGTCCCAGCACTGTTCCCACGAGTATTTCATCTCGTTCGAGCCAAGCTCCTTGCCGAGATTCGGAATGTAGCTTTCCGCCTTGCTGAGATACGACTTATCGCCGGTTGCGATATAGAGCCAGTTTGCAGCGTAAAAAAGCTCGTCATAGAAGTGGCTTGAACGGTAGAAGTTAGATGCATTGCTGTTGTTATAGACATCATCGCTCTTTGATGCGTCCGCAAGCTTAAAGATATTCTCGGCGTGTGCGAGATAATCACTGCGCTTGCTTTCGTCTATTCTTCCGTCAAGCGCACAGTAGCCTGCGGCAAGAGCTGCTGCCATGCCGCCGAAAACGCAGCTACACCCCTCAGATGCTTTGTAGACCTGCCTTGCCTCTTCGTAGGAAGTTCCCGCATCAGCCATGCCGTACTCGTAAAGTTCGACAGGTCCCCACCATGTGTGGTCGATAGTACCGTTTCCGACCTGATACACAACTTCGTCACCAAGATCGCAGTCGGCAAGATAGTCGAGGACGAATTCGAGGTTGTTGACGTAGTTAGTCATCTCGCCGCACTTCTCAATACCGTCAGGATACTGGTAAAGTCCCCATGCGAGCATTGAGGCTGAATAGGACATGGGCAGGTTGAACTTAACGTGATCGCCTGCATCATACCAGCCGCCCTTAATTTCGTCTATCATTGTGGAATCGGAGCGCCATTCAACGCGGGTCCTGTCGGGAAGCGGGCCTGCCTGGTGACACTCGTAGAAGTAGAGCGATTTTTGCAGGGCTTCGGCATAATTTGCCTTGAAGTCCGCCGCGTTCACGGCAGACGGAGCATAGCCAGCGGTCATTCCGGCAAGCATAGCGGCAGAAACGATCGCACTTGTGATTTTTTTGAACATAGAATACCCCTCTCGTTAAAAAAATTGTAATTAGTGAATCTTTATAATCTATTTCACATTATATCACATATTTTTCAATAAATCAAGCGCTTTTTCAATGACTGTGCAGCTTTGTTAGTCGCTTATTGACAAGTAAATGAAAAGCAGGTATAATAATAGTGCAGTTTCTTTCAGGAGGGATCATTATGGCAAAAAATAAAAAGGACACTGACCTTGACAAGATGTATAAGGAGCTTATGGAGAGCCGTGACAGCGCCAAAAGAGACAGTGAAGGCAGCAGACTGCTCAGCTTTTTCATCGGACTTCTCATGCTTGCAGGCGGATTGTTTATGATATTTCAGAATATCAACGTTTCGAGCAACTGGGGCGGATATTTCTTCCACATCGGCTCGTTTCACATTGCAAACGGAATGATAATGCTCCCTGCAATTATCGGGATCGGAATGCTGTTTCTTATGCGCAGGAAAATTTTCGGCTGGATAGTTCTTGCGATAGGAGTCGTTATCATTCTGCTGAGTGTTTTGCTTACAACACACCTTGCGTGGAGAACCACAAGTGCTTACATATTCATAATCATGTTCGGACTCACCGCCGCAGGTGCAGGAATGGTTCTCAGAGAGCTTTTCCGCAAAGACTAAGAAAAATCACATAATTAGGTCGTGTTGACACTAAGCCTAACAACGCATCTTTTCGGCAAAATTTCACGCATCCTGCGTTAAAAAGTCTTGACAGGCGACAGCCTGCCTGCGACTTTTTGCCTTGTCTACGTAAAATTTATGCTCGAAAATCTGCATATTATCTTAGTGTCAACACTCCCTAAATAATAAATGCCCGAAAGGAAATTTCCTCTCGGGCATTTTTTCTCTTGCGAGTATTCTGTTTACTTGGTCTTGATCCTGAAACTGCTGTTTCTGATCTTGGACGCGTCAAATCCCTTGTTTTCGCGGTTATTGCGCTTATTGCGCTTGTCACGTCTGGGCTTTGACTTTTCATTTGCAGCCTTTTCTGCCTCATCATCAAGTCTCATCGTGAGCGAGATCCTGTTTCTTTTAACATCAACATCGAGGACTCTTACCTTGACGACCTCTCCGACCTTAACAGCTTCGAGCGGGTGCTTGATGTACCTGCTGCAAATCTGCGAAATGTGAACAAGTCCGTCCTCGTGTACTCCGATATCAACGAAAACGCCGAAATCGATAATATTGCGGACAGTTCCCACAAGCTCCATGCCGGGCTTGAGATCCTTGATCTCCATAATATCGCCGCTTCTGAGGAGCGGAGGCGGAAGTTCGTCACGGAGGTCGCGGCCGGGTTTTTTGAGTTCGCCGATGATGTCGGTAAGGGTAGGAACGCCGATCCCGAGGCTGCTGCTGATATTGTCGAGTCCGAGCGAATCAGCCTTTTCGGTAATTCCGCTTGCTCCGCCGTTTGAGATATCGGCGAGAGTAAAGCCGCACTCGTTCAGGAGCGATGAAGCTGCCGCGTAGCTTTCAGGGTGAACGGCTGTGTTGTCAAGCGGATTCTTTCCGTCACGGACTCTGAGGAAGCCTGCGCACTGCTCGAAAGCCTTTTTGCCAAGCTTCGGAACTTTAAGCAGTTCCTTGCGGTCGGTGAACTTGCCGTTCTCCTCGCGGTAAGCAACAATGTTCTTTGCAACTGCTGCGTTGATTCCCGAAATATAGGAGAGGAGAGAGTATGACGCGGTGTTAAGGTCAACGCCTACCGAGTTTACGCAGTCCTCGACAACACCTGAGAGCGCGTCATTCATTCTTGCCTGCGGCATATCGTGCTGGTACTGACCAACACCGATCGCCTTTGGCTCGATCTTAACAAGTTCAGCAAGGGGATCCTGAAGGCGGCGTGCTATTGAAACTGCACTTCTGAGCGAAACGTCGTACTCGGGGAATTCCTCCGCCGCAAGTTTTGAAGCGGAGTAAACAGAAGCTCCTGCCTCGCTTACTACCATGTAGCTGACTTTCTGAGGTATCTCCTTGATGAGGTCAGCGGCAAACTGCTCAGTCTCGCGCGAGGCTGTTCCGTTTCCGATAGAAATTGTAGTAACGCCGTGCTTCTGAATGAGTTCCTTGACGATCTTCTTTGAAAGTTCAATATTGGTCTTAGGGCCGGGAGTACAGTAAATTACGTTTGTATCGAGAACTTTTCCTGTCGAGTCGATGACCGCGACCTTGCAGCCGGTTCTGTAACCGGGGTCAAGACCGAGGATAACGCTGTTCTTGAGCGGCGGCTGGAGAAGGAGCTGGCGGAGGTTCGAGGCAAATACCTTGATAGAATCCTCGGCAGCCTTTGCAGTCATTTCCGAACGGATCTCGCGCTCGATAGACGGGAAAATAAGTCTCTTGTAGCTGTCCTCGGCAGCAGCGCGCACAAGTTCGCCACAGGCATTGTTATGCTTGATGTATTTGCCGAGAATGATATCGGTAGCGGCTGTGTCATCGAGAGTTACCGCAACCTTGAGGAATCCCTCCTTTTCGCCTCTGTCAAGGGCAAGAACACGGTGATTGGCAACTTCCGGAACAGGTTCGCTGTATTCGTAATAGTTCATGTAAACACTTTCCGCCTCGGGATCTGATGCCTTTGAGGTGAGCACGCCCTTCTTTCCTGCAAGTGTACGGAGCTGTTTTCTCACGTCAGCATCATCGGAGATATCCTCGGCAATGATGTCCATTGCTCCCTGAATAGCAGTCTGAACATCTTTCACACCCTTTTCTTCGTTCACGAAAGCTTCCGCCTCCTTTTCAGGTTCTGCGTCGGACTGCTCCATGATGAGATATGCAAGCGGTTCAAGACCCTTTTCCCTTGCAATGCTTGCGCGGGTCCTTCTCTTGGGCTTGAACGGACGGTAAATGTCCTCGATCTCAACGAGAGCCGTAGCGGCATTAATTGCAGCTTCGATCTCGGGTGTCATCTTCTCCTGATCGGTGATAGCGGCAGCTACCTCCTCCTTGCGCTTTTCAAGGTTGCGCAGGTAAACGAGCCTGTCGTAAAGCTCACGAAGTATCTGGTCGTCAAGAGAGCCTGTCAGCTCCTTACGATAACGTGCGATAAAGGGGATAGTTTTGTCGTCGTCAATAAGTGCAACGGTGTTATCCACCTGTTCCTGTTTTAGTCCGAATTCCTTTGCAAGTGTTTTGTTGATATCCATATTTATTCCTTTCTTTAAAGGCTCGTATCGCCTTATTCTGTTTGGATTACCTCGTGGGAGTCGTTATAGCGGTCAACCCACGAGAAAAGCGTCTTTGCGATATCCTTCCATACAATCGCGTTATTCTTTTCAAAGATGATATCGTGGCGCATTCCGTCAAAGAGACGGTGGGAAATACTCTCGCAGCCGTTCTTTTCGAGCAGCTTTATATTTTTAAAAAACTTCTTTTCCGAGAGCATACACGGGTCGTCCTTTCCTGACAAAAAGCGTATCGGGAGCGACAGATCGGCAGATGTGCTTTCTGTTTTGGAGTATGCCCTGCGTGTGAGTCCGAGCAGTTCCTCATAGCAATTCATGGTCGGCTTAAAGCTGCAAAGCGGATCTCCGTTGAATCTTTCCACAACATCGGGGTCGGAACATCTCCACGAGTTGGGGACTTCATCATCGAATGAAGCTCCCAGACAGCTCTCGACAACTCCGCATATCTTGTCGCTGCGGAAACGCGAGCCGGGCTTTTTTGCAGCAACAGAGTCAATGCACCTGACAATGCTTGTGAAACTGCTGTAGCACGGGCAGCCGGAAATAATAAGGCCGTTAATATCGGTGTCGGGCTGTGCGATAAAGCGTCTTGCGGCAACAGAACCGAGTCCGTGAGCGATGATGAATACCGGAATATTGTTCCATGCCTGTTTTATGAATTTGTTTAGCTGAGCAAGATCGCTTACAAGACCCTCTCCGCCGTTCTGGAACATATATCCGAGGTCATCAGGAGCGCAGATACTCTGTCCGTGACCGCGGTTGTCACTTATAACGGTAATAAAGCCCTGTTCTGCAAGATAGTCCATAAACGGAAAGTACATTTCCTTGTGCTCGCAGAGACCGTGTACTATCTGGACAACACCATGTACAGTATCAAGCGGAATGGCATTTACGGCAGATATTTCAAGCTCGTCGAATTCTGAAAGAAATTTGAATTCTCTTATATTCGCATACAGCATAGCGAACCTCCCTTTGCATAGAAACCTGTGCAGTATTTCCCTTGTTTTTCACTTTATTCTATTATACCACATTTTGCAATATAAATCAAGTCCGCGAAATACAGGCTCAAATCGGCTTGATAGAACAAAAAAGAGTATCTGAAACTGATCAGATACTCTTTTGGCTATTGACTTTACATTACTCAATAGTAACCTTTTTCATGACCTGCGGAGTAGTAGGCTTGTCGTTGTAATCTGTAGCAACTTCTGCAATTTCGTCAACGACTTCCATGCCATCGATAACCTTGCCGAAAGCAGCATACTGACCGTCAAGGTGGGGAGCGTCCTCATGCATGATGAAGAACTGTGAACCTGCCGAATCAGGCATCATTGAACGAGCCATTGAAAGAACTCCTCTTGTGTGCTTGAGATCATTCTTTACGCCGTTGCCGGAAAATTCACCCTTGATAGTCCAGCCGGGGCCGCCTGTGCCGTTGCCCTTGGGACAGCCGCCCTGGATCATAAAGCCGGGGATAACTCTGTGGAAAGTAAGACCGTCATAGAATCCGCTCTTAACGAGCTTCTCGAAGTTTTCGCAAGATATAGGAGCAATATCGGGATAAAGCTCTATCTTGATCTTTTTTCCGTTTTCCATTTCAATAACAACCATGTTTTAAACCTCCATAAATAAACCCTGCAAGGACTTGTCCAAAAGGGATTTTTGATATACAATTACCTGCACACAGGGATACAGAAACGTACTCAGTGCAGTTCTATCACTATCGGCTCGGTGCTTTTTGACGCATTTGCAGCCTTTGTGGGAATCGGCGGCAGAGTCGAAGTGGCAGTGGCAGAGTTTTTCTCGTTGTACTCATCGAGAATTGATTTTGTAGTTGTAGTTCCCTGAGCCGTAGTTTCGGAAGCAGCAGAAGGTTCTGTGGTTATCGGGATAGTTTCGATGACCGAACCGAGGATATTGGTGACTTCCTCGTACATTTTCTCTGTTGCAGGCTCAGTTGCGGCAGTTTCGGTGGGAATATCAGTCACGGGAACAAAATCCTCATCAAATCCGTATGTGGTGCTTTGCTGAGACCTTGCAGGCTGCTGTGCGCGGCGGGCGTTATTCTTTTTTTGTATATCATCTGCGCACGACTTTCCGGCAACAATGACAAGCATAGCCGTGGCTATAGCAATAAGAATCGCCATTCCCTTATTCCTTTCCATAAACACACCTCCTGCGCATAATTAATTATACTTTATATAGTGCAAAAAGTCAACCTGTTTTTTCCATTCGCAGACCGTACAGGGTATAGCTGAGGTAATCGCTGCCGCCTATTTTCATGGAAAATACCGCGGACGGATCGGAAACAGGAACGGTAAGATCTGCCTCGAATGGAGTCTTTTCACCGTTTGACTTGAAAGTATCGCTGAAATATACCGTTTTTCCGTCAGAGTCCGTGACAGCAATCGGAATTTCTGTTCCCTCAGGAGCTGTGCAGCTAAATGAAAGGTGATACTGACCGTCTTTTTTAAGGGAGATACCCGAGACAAGGATCTCAACGCTTTCAGGGGAAGTTCCGCCCGTAACGATGTTCACCCAGTAGGACTTGTCATAGTCGGAGAAGTAAGTTGCGGCATTTGCACCCGATTCCTTGTCGATATTTATGCTGTATTCCGCATTTGCCGCAGCGTCCAGACCGATCTGGTCGGACTCAATGCCGAGTGCCTGACAGATCTGGTCTGCGAGAACATAGGCACTTTTTTGCTGAGTTTTCGCAGATGGGTGCCAGTCTGAGCCGACGCCGTCCGCGTTGAAGTCCTGAACCGTCGAGAGATAGCTTGTAATGCGCTCGTCGCCTGTCTCTGACTGGAACTGCTCAATGGCTTTCTGAATGTATGGATAGAGTTCCTCGCCGCCCATTGTTCCGAGTGTGCAGATAATGTACGCATCGGGATTGCAGCTTCTTACAGTTTTGAGGAACTCGGCATATTGCTCGGCGTAAGTTTCTGAGCGTTCAGTGTCGCCCTTGATGTAGCTTGAGTCATTTGTGCCGAGATTGATGACAACAACGTCATTCGGAGCGCTCTCAAAGTCCCACTTTTCGCTGTAATCTGACTTCTTTGAGTATTGCTCGTAATACGGCGGAACGAGACTGTCGGCGTTTATTGTTCCGTCATTGGAATAGCCCGAAATTATTCCGTGACCGCTGTAGCAAACTGCGCTGTATTCCGCACCGAGTTTCTGCGCGGTGAGGTAAGCGTAGGATTTCATGAAGTTTTCCGTTGTTGTTTTGAATCCCTCGTAAGCGGTTTCGCCCTCAACTCCGTAGCCGCAGGTGATAGAGTCGCCTATGAATTCGATTCGCAGATCGCTTTCGGGAGTCGGGTTCACGGGAGCTTTTACATCGGAATTTACTTTGATAGCAGATACTCCGACAGCACCATTGTTTGCCTCGGACAGATGAATTACCTTTACTTTTGCAAGACGCGCCGAGTCTCCGCTGAACAGAGATACGGTCTTTTCCTTTTCAGTCATGGTTTCGTCAAGAATTATCTCATCATCTACTATTACAGCATAACGCGGAGCAAGGTCAGCGCCATTTTCAATACCGCTGTCGCCTGCAAGGGTGATTTCAGCCGACTTTGCATTTACAGTAAACTCAATTGCAGAACCGCTCTGAATAAGCCATGTTACATTATCTCTGAAAAGGTTTCTGCCGATAAACTTTACGTTTTCCTTTGTGGCAGGATATGAAGAATCGGTGAAAACACCTGTGGATTGAAATGATTTTCTTATAAGTGACAAGTCGAGTGAGTTGATTTTTCCGTCATTGTTCACGTCCTGTTCCTCCTTGAGCGGAGCGTTGCCGAGCAGCGCGCTGCCGAGCGTTCGCAAGTCCGATGCATTGTAATCTTTTGCTGAAAGTACCGGTGTACTGATCGCCGCTGCTGCCGTAATGGCTGCGCAGAAGGCTGAAACGAGCTTTTTCATTAACTTCCCCTTTCATTATTCAGACAAATTTTTAGAACTTGTCCAATTATGGGCAGGTTCTCGATAATTCTCATTATATCACAGATAAGTCGGCTTGTCCACATTTTTATGCGAATTCTGCCTATGAATTAGGTCGTGTTGACACTAAGCCTAACAACGCATCTTTTCGGCAAAATTTCACGCATCCTGCGTTAAAAAGTCTTGACAGGCGACAGCCTGCCTGCGACTTTTTGCCTTGTCTACGTAAAATTTATGCTCGAAAATCTGCATATTATCTTAGTGTCAACACTCCCTAAAAATTCACCTTGCGCACATATCCGCCGCTTTCGGATAAGAGCAGCGGATGTGCTTTTTTCGGTGTTAATTCGTGACCTGTCGGCTCAGCTTATGTGGATTCGCTTGTGCGGACAAGAAGATTCCATGTTCCGCTGTCTACTATGCCGTTTTGCGGCAGACCGACAATGTGCTGAAAGTCCCTTATCGCGGCAGCGGTTTGCGGTGTGTAATTTCCGCCGACCTCAACGCGCGGCATATTATCATATTTCGCGCTGAGAGCGTCAAGCATTGCCTGAATGATGTAAACTATCTGTCCGCTGTCGCCGTTTCGGACAGTGTAGCTGCGTGACGGAAAAGCTCGGTAGGGGATAGGGGCTGCATTGATATACCCCCGATAAATTCCAACTACCTTATTCCATGTTGCCGAGTCCGTGTTTCCGGTCTGCGGTAGTCCGTACTCGCGCTGAAAATTTCTTACAGCCTCCGCAGTGTCCTTTCCGTAAACTCCGTCGGGAGTTATAGTGAGAATGTTGTCATTGAAAAGAGAGATTGAATACAGGTACTTTTGCAGTTCAAGAATGTGCTGCCTGCGCTGTGAATCTGTGTATGCCATGGTGAAAGCTCCTTTCTATGTGGTGATAGTGTAGCCGGGATTCTGATATGGACGCTTGTCAAAGCCGTACCTGAGATCAGAATAGACTCCTGCTATCTTATCCCACGTTACCGCGCCTACGATCCCCGTAGGATTAATGCCGAACTGATTCTGAAAGGCTGTGACCGACTGACGGGTGAGAGGCCCGAAATATCCCGTATTGCTGACAGCGGGAATGTTCGGATAGGTTTTGTTTATCAGTGAGAGATACTCCTGAATGATTTTAACGGATTCGCCCGAAACTCCCTCGCGCAGAACAGTTCCCGGATAAAGCGCAACATCGGTATAAATAGGCGGAACAGACTCCACTATACCCTGATATGCACGATAGAGATCGTTTCGCGTTTCGCGGTCAACTTCGCCTGTCTGCGGCAGTCCAAAAACCCGCTGAAAGGATTTTACCGAATTTTCGGTCATTTCGCCGAAATATCCCGTAATATCGACAGGCGTAACAGCTTCATAGTAAGCTCCGATAACGGCAAGATAGTATTGTAGCATACTGACCTCGATACTCTGCATACCGATTTTCAGATCTTCGGTGAACTGCTGTGCGATTTCCTCAAACCGCACTCCCTCGGAGTCGAGTTCGGCAATGTGCTTCACACTTGTGTATATGTAGGTTATTTTGTACCATGTGGCGCAGCTGACAGTTCCCGTGACTTCAAGCCCGAAGATCTTCTGAAATTTGCGGACTGCTTCTTCCGTATCGCTGCCGAAAACTCCGTCGGTTGCGGCTATTTTCGGAATGGCAGGGTAGTTGCCTGAAATACGGTTGAGGTAGATCTGAAGCGATTTCACGTCATTTCCGATCGAGCCGACCTTCAGCTCGATTCCCGGATATGACGGCATAGTACTCTGGACGGGAGCGTTCATTACGATGTCAATGTCATCGCCGTAGTAATGCTGAAGGATCTCATAGGGTGTCATTCCGCGGTTGGCAAGCTCGACCGTTCCCCATTGCGAAAGTCCGGCACAAGTAGTGGTAGTGCCGTTGCAGAAAGCCGTAAATAGCGGCTCAACGCTCCCTTGTCGCCTGACATAGTCGTTGAACAGTTCGTCAACGATGTAGCTGATATTCTGGAAATACTCTCTGCCGTTAATGAATTTCTGGTCAAACTGAGTGGTTGAAGTTATGTCGAAATCGTAGCCTCTTGAGCGGTACCATTCGGTGTAGATACGGTTGAGTGCGAATGACGTTATCGCGTAGATATTTGCGCGGAGAGAGCTTTCCGGCCATGTCGGGAAGCTCTCGCTCGAAGCCACATTTTTGATGTAGGACGCGAAGTCTACCGTAACGTTCGGAGCGTTTGAGTCGGGCGTTCCGAGGTGAACGGTTATGGTTTCGGGAATGTACGGAGTTCCTGTAAGCATGGTTTCACTCCTTTCCCGTCAGGTAAACAGGCTCTTGATTGTAGTAGGTGACAGTTTCGTCGGACGGGTTCATCAGTATCGGCAGGGGAATCATTTCAAAATTCTGAACCGAGGTAGTTCCAGAAAATACGGGAACATCGACACTTCTTGCGTTGAAAAATCCGTCCGCTGAGACGCTCACATCGTAGATATTGTATGGACGGACTTTTGAGCCAGGAGCTTGCGAAAGGCTGAGTTCTGGGGCGGGGACTGCAAATTTCGGAATACATCCGCTGCTGTCGGTAACTCCTGCCGCAATAATCATTCGCTTGCCGTCCACAATAGCGGTGATCGTGACAGAAGCTCCCCCGATCGCAGAGGAACCATAACCTGTGCGCACATTCACCTTTATGTATCCTGTCGATTTCCCAAGACTCTCGACAGAGTCGTAGATCGGCGGCGTGTAGGCTGTGTCTGTTGCGCCTTCAAGCACGGAAATATCGGGGTCGGGATAACGGGCGTTGAATTTTTCCTCGTCAGAGGAATCCTTATCGTTTTCCTTTTCCGAATACGGCGCCCATGTTGTATCGTCCGGAGCGTTAGGGTTGACTTCCCCGATACTCTCCGATATCGGATTCTGCAAATTGTTGGTTTCTTCTATGATCTCCTCTGACGGCGGCTTTGGGGTTTCAGCCTTATTACCTGTAATTTCGCGGAAATCTTCAGTTTTTGGAGCTTTTTCCTGTGCAGAAGGCTGGGTGTATTTTTCAACCGTACTGCTTTGCGAGTATTGCTCCATGGGAGTCCTGCGGCTGTAAAGTTTCATCATTTCGCGCTTGTATTTCTCACTCTGTGAACTGAGTTCGTTCATATTCATAATATCGCCTCCATAGTGGAGTATATTCTGAAAAATGAAGCCTTATGACAAAAAGGGACAGCGCATAGCTGTCCCAAAAAAGAAAAAGAGCACCGAAGTGCTCTTTTCGTTGTTGATCAAAGTGAAGAGTGGAATGTACGCGAGATAACCTCGTCCTGCTGCTCCTTAGTGAGCTTGATGAAGTTAACTGCATAACCGGAAACTCTGATAGTGAGCTGAGGATAGTTCTCGGGATGAGCCTGAGCATCAAGAAGAGTCTCTCTTGTGAAAACGTTTACGTTGAGGTGGTGACCACCTTTTTCTGCATAACCATCGAGAAGTTCGATGAGGTTTTCAACCTGCTGTGTTGCCATAATGATTTCCTCCTTTTAGGATTTAAGTAACTGTATGAATTTAATCATCGTCATCGCATTCAAGCTCAGTCGGCTGACAGCAAGCACCTTTTTTGCCGGAGCATTCGGTGCTGTTGACAGTAGTGACTGTGGCAATTCTTGAACCCGATTCGGTTTCTTTAGCTTCAATGTTGACATGACCGTTCCCCTCAGCCATAAGCTTGTCTATAAGACTTGCAAGCTCGACGGGATCATCGACCGTGCCGACAACTTCCTCTTTGAGGTCAGCCATTAGTTCTCACCCTTGAGCTTGTCAAGGTCGATGTCGCCTGCGAATACCTGCATATCCTTACCAAGAGCGTTAGGAATGATAGAGAATGTATTGGAGATACCGTCCTGAGCATCAGTGAAAGGAAGCTTAGCAACTGATGAAAGTGAAGCAACAGCACCGTGAGTATCACGACCGTGCATCGGGTTTGCACCGGGAGCGAGCGGCACACCAAGCTTACGTCCGTCAGGAGTAGAACCTGTGTTCTTACCATAAACAACGTTTGAAGTGATAGTAAGGATAGAAGTTGTAGGAACACCGTTTCTGTAGCAGTGATTCTGACGAACCTTATCCATGAACTTTTCAAGGATCTCAACAGCGATGTAGTCAACTCTGTCATCGTTGTTTCCGTACTTCGGGAAGTCTCCTTCGATCTCGTAATCAACAGCAACATTCTTAGAAACGCCGAGAACATCGCCCTTCTTGTTCTTGATCTCGATATCCTTACGGATAACCTTTACCTTAGCGTACTTGATAGCTGAAAGCGAGTCTGCAACAACAGAAAGTCCTGCAACACCTGTTGCGAAGTAACGCTTAACTTCTCTGTCGTGGAGAGCCATCTGGAGGCTTTCGTAGCAGTACTTATCGTGCATATAGTGGATGCAGTTGAGTGTATCAACATAGAGACCTGCGAGCCATGTCATCATGTCGTCGTATCTCTCCATAACTTCGTCATAGTTGAGGTAATCGCCTTCGATAGGACGATACTTAGCACCGACCTGAACGCCGGTCTTTTCATCAACACCGCCGTTTATAGCGTAGAGGAGGCACTTAGCGAGGTTAGCTCTTGCGCCGAAGAACTGCATTTCCTTACCGATTCTCATTGAAGATACGCAGCAAGCGATACCGTAGTCATCGCCGTGAGTTACACGCATAACGTCATCGTTCTCGTACTGGATAGAAGATGTCTTGATAGAGATGCCTGCAGCATACTCCTTGAATCCCTGAGGAAGTCTTGTAGACCAGAGAACTGTGAGGTTCGGCTCAGGTGATGTACCAAGGTTTTCAAGAGTGTGGAGGTAACGGAAGCTGTTCTTAGTTACCATATGTCTGCCGTCAATGCCTACGCCGCCGATAGACTCAGTAACCCACTGCGGGTCGCCTGAGAAGAGTGAGTTATACTCAGGAGTTCTTGCGAAACGAACGAGACGGAGCTTCATGATGAAGTGATCGATGATCTCCTGTGCCTCTTCCTCAGTAAGGATACCTTTCTTGAAGTCACGCTCGAAGTAAATATCAAGGAATGTAGATGTACGTCCGAGGGACATAGCAGCACCGTTCTGATCCTTAACAGCACCGAGGTAGCCGAAGTACAGAGCCTGTACAGCTTCCTGAGCTGTAGAAGCGGGCTTAGAAATATCGCAGCCGTAGATAGCAGCCATCTTCTTGAGGTTTTCAAGAGCACGGAGCTGATCTGCGATCTCTTCTCTTGCACGGATCTTCTCATCAGTCATAGGACGGGTGTAGAACTCCTTCTGAGCCTTCTTGTCCTCGATGAGCTTATCTACACCGTAAAGAGCAACTCTTCTGTAGTCGCCGATGATACGGCCTCTGCCGTAAGCATCAGGAAGACCTGTGAGGATCTTGTTTGTTCTTGCGAGTCTCATCTCATGAGTGTAAACATCGAATACACCCTGATTGTGAGTCTTGCGGTATTCTGTGAAGATGTGAGCGATTTCGGGGTCGATCTCGTAACCATTGTCAGAGCAAGCCTTTGCAGCCATGTTAAGACCGCCGTACGGCATAAGAGCACGCTTGAAGGGCTTATCTGTCTGGAGACCAACGATCTTTTCGAGATCCTTGTGAATGTAGCCTGCACCGTGAGAAACGAGTGAGGAAACAACCTTTGTGTCCATGTCGAGAACGCCGCCTGCTTCTCTTTCCTTCTTCATGAGGTCGAGAACCTCGCTCCAAAGAGTCTTTGTAGCCTCTGTAGGACCAGCGAGGAATGATGAATCGCCATCATAGGGGGTGTAGTTCTTCTGGATGAAGTCACGGACATTTATGCATTTAGTCCAACGGCCTTCTGTAAAGCCGTCCCATTCTTTAAACCATGTGTTTGTCATGTCTATCGGCACTCCTTTATTTTTTACTTTGCACTACTTATGATATCATAATGTCTGATAATTGTCAATCTGGATTATACACAAAAATATCAGAAAATACTTGTTGATTAAGCGCAAATTTTGTTTAAAAGCTGAAAAATTTGGTTGAAAACTATTTGGTTATTTCTTTTTTTGAGACTTTGAGACAGGAATTTTTGATTTTTCGGGTGTTTTTTGGGCAGGAGTCTCGGTTTTGGTAGACGTAATTCCCAGTGCCTTTTCGCGTCTCTCAAGTTTCTCAAAACAAAGCTTGTAGATAGTAGCTGCGAGCGGTACTCCGAGGAGCATACCGAGGATCCCGAAAAGTCCGCCGCCGACTGTTACCGCGGCAAGAACCCACACTCCGGGCAGACCTATCGAAGAACCGACTACCTTGGGGTAGATGAGGTTGCCCTCGACCTGCTGGAGAATGATGAGGAAAATGAGGAAGATTAGCGCCTGCATGGGATTTTCCGTGAGTATCATGAATGCACTTATTCCAGCACCGATGAAAGCTCCGACAATAGGTATAAGAGCCGTAATTCCGACGAGAGTTCCGCTCATGCCGGCGTAGGGGAGTTTGAGTATGGTCATGCCCACAAAGCACAGCGAGCCGAGGATTATAGCCTCAACGAACTGTCCGACGAAGAAACTTCTGAAAGTATCGTGCGCGGTGTGGTATATTCGGCGGATCTTTCTGTTGGATCTCTCGCTGAATGCAATGGTCATGATCCTTTTCACGTCCGTGTAAAGCTTATCTTTGCGCAGGAGCAGATAAGCTGCGAAAACAAATCCGAGAATGAGGTTGGTGACGGTCATTGTGAGTCCGCCGATGATTCCGACCGCGGAGCTTAATATACCCGTAACACCTATAGTGAAGAGATTTGTTGCCTTTTCGACAATGGAAGACCAGTCAACGTTAAAATCACTTATCTTCTGCTGTATTTCGGGGTATTGCTGAAGTTCCTTTGCTACGAAGTCCTTTAGCTTGACCAGTTGTGACGGGATCTCGTCATACAATACGCTGATCGCTCCTGCCAGTTCCGGGATAACAATGTAGAGTATCAGCACGATTATCGCGACAGTGATGGCAAATGATGCCACAAGGCAAACCGGACGGCGCGTGATCTCGACCTTGTGCGAAGTGGACTTCGGGAAGTAATGCTTTTCAAAGCTGTTCATGATTATGTTGAAAATATATGCGATGATGCAGCCGATGATAAGCGGTTTCAGTGCGTTGAGCGCGATCATGAAAACCTGTGCGATCTCAGCGAAATTCTGAACCGTGACGCATACCGCTACGGCAAGAGCGGCGATGAAGATACTTCGTTTGATTTCTTTTTTATCCATAGCGTAAACCTCTCTCTGATATAATTATACATTATGATTATACATTATTTTATAATATAAATCAACCGAATCCTGAAAATTTTACTGTTGATTTTGGCTGAACAATGTGATATATTTATATTATATACATTATATTATAAGGAGCTTATCTATGGTTGCTTCAGGCGATTTCCCCGGCGAACAGATATACAGCATGGGCAGAGTCATTATTGACGAGAGTTTTCATACGCAGAGTGCGGATGAGGCTTTTTTCAGCTATTTCGGCAATGACGTGATATATTCGATACGCAGGACTATTGACGACACTGATTTTCCGCGGATAAAGGACTGCATTGACAGTGTTTCGTCAGGGGAGCGGCGCCGCACGGTTATTCGCGTCAAGGGCATGAACGGGGATTTCCGCTGGGCTTTGGCGAGTGTGAGGAACGTTGATATAGGAGGCGGAGCGGCTTCATTTGAGATCGCTCTGAGCGATATTTTTTCGCTCGAAAGCCTTGCCTACGGAAAACAGCAGCAGGTCTCGGACTATCGCTGCACATTGAGTCTTATCAGCGACCTTGCGTTTGAGTATCGCTTTGAGACCAAGCGTATACGGATTTATATGTGCGATTCGTGCCGCGACATAGTTCTTGTGGACGCAGATCTCGAAACATGGCGCAGAGAAGCGCTCGACTCGGGACGTGTTCTCTCACGCTATGCCGAGACATTCAACAGTCTTTGCCGAGACATCAGCAGCGGAGTTTATCGCTTTGACTATGAATTCGAGTCATCGCTGCTCACATCGGGCAAGACGAGAGAATGCTGCCTTTTCAGAGGGATCACGCGCTATGACGACCCGAACTGCCGCAGGGTAATGGGAATAATCTCGTCAGTAAGTTCTGGGCGCAAGAGCAAGGACGTAAATCTTGCCCTTGAATCCAACAGGGACTCTCTTTCGGGACTGCTCAACAAGCGCGCGATAACTTCCGTTGCGCAGCAGATACTTGCCGAAAAACCGCAGTATAACGTCAATCTTGTTATTCTTGACATTGATAATTTTACAGATATAAATTCGAGTTACGGACATCTTTTCGGAGACGAGGTCATCTATACGATCGCCCGTATCATCAAGACCGAGATAGGTACACGCGGATTCGCAGGCCGTATAAGCGGCGGCGGTTATCTGCTTGTGCTTGAGGACACGCGTGACGAGACCGATCTGCGCGGGATCCTGCGGGCTATCCGCACAAAAACGGAATTTGCATTCAGCGATAGGTTTGAGAATTTCCGCCTGACCTGTTCTATGGGAGTTTCCACCTATCCTGTGGACAGCGCCGACTATGACGAGCTGTTCATGCAGGCGGACAAGGCGCTGTACATTGCGCAGG
>ENA-ORLU01000395-ORLU01000395.1-human-gut-metagenome-genome-assembly--contig:-NODE-395-length-43742-cov-5.534249_pt1 | contig 43742 bp, 30 predicted proteins | sample MGYA00243009_ERZ508833 | MGnify/ENA primary metagenome ERZ508833 (study PRJEB26277, sample SAMN04329763) | human gut metagenome | biome: human-associated habitat | host: Homo sapiens | place: USA...
CGCCCATCAGCTTGGTGTCAAACAGATCGCGGGCGGTGGAATTGTCCTCACACACGCCCCGGGCCACGGCATCGTCCACCAGCGTTTTCAGGATGCTCTCGAGGTCCGTGTAGCAGATATCCCCCTCGGGTTCGGTAAAGCTGTCCAGCTGCATAGTCATCAGCAGCTGGTTGCGGATATAGATCTCGTCATCGGGCAGGATGAGCCCGGTGTCCAGCCCATAGTTGACGAGCTGTTGAATGGCAGTAGAGATCACAGCACGGCACCTCCTTCCGGACGGATGGAGAGGATGTGGCACTTGCCTGCGCCCAGAATGGCTTCCATCTCAGCCTTGAAGGCATCCAGCTTCTCCAGCGGCACAAAGGCCTGCACGGTGCCGGCAAAGCCGCCGCCGTGAACGCGGACAGCGCCCGCGCCGTTCAGGAAATGCTTTGCGGCGGCAATGGTCACAGCCACTTCCTGATGCTCCTTGTACCCGGCGGGGATGACGTTCTGCAGGTATTCCCAGCTGCTGGTGCCGGATTCGTTGACCAGCTGCAGGAAGGTCTCAAAATCACCGGCGCGCAGGGCGTTTACCTGCCGGGCAACGCGCTGGTTGTCGGCGTAGATGTGGAAAGCCCGGAGCACGGCACGGTCGCCGCACTGTTTGCGGCATGCGGGCAGATTTGCAATAAAGGTCTCAAAGGGCACATCCCGCAGGACTTCGCCGCCGCAGACAGCGGCCACGGCGCGGCACTCGTTGGGGATGGCGGCGTACTCATCGGTCAGGTCGGCGTGGTCTGCACCGGAATCCAGGATGCAGAGGGCAAGACCTGCCTGAGAGAAATCCACCTGCACCGGCTCCACATCGGGGTGGGCAGGATCGGCAAAGTCGATGGTGATAATGTTGCCCACGCTGGAGGCCATCTGATCCATCAGGCCGCAGGGCTTGCCAAAGTAGACGTTCTCTGCCCACTGGCCGATCTGCGCAATGGCGATGGGGGAGACCTTTTCGGCCATGAAGCGGTCGTTCAGGATGACACCGATCAGCACCTCAAAGGCGGCAGAGGACGAAACGCCGCTGCCCTTGGGCACGTTGGAGGAGATGTACACGTCCAGGCCGGAGAGGGCAGCGCCCCGCTCCTTGAAGGCCTCGCACTCGCCCCGCAGCAGGGCCATGGTGGTGTTCTCTTCCTCCTTGCGGGCAGCAAGGTCGCCAAGGTCGATGACACAGAGGTCATAGCCCTCGCTCTGCACACGCAGCTGGTTCAGGCCGTTGGGGGCAGCGGCAGCGATCATGTCAATGTTCACGCTGCCGGCCAGCACCCGGCCATGCTGGTGGTCGGTGTGGTTGCCGCCGATCTCGGTGCGGCCCGGGGCGCTGTACAGTCCGGCCTCGGTGTGGGCACCAAAGGTCGCTTCCAGCCCGTCCAGCACTGCCGCATAGCGTGCGGCGTGGGCAGCGGTCTGCTCCGGCGAACAGCAGTAGAGGGAGGCCAGCCGGGCGGTATGGGTGCCGCCCGCCAGCTCCTGCTTCCAGACAGAAATAGGCTTCATCATGGCGCGTTCCTCCTCGTATAGGTGAATGATTCTTCAAAGGGCCAGGGCCCGTTCTTCTGATTCTATAATATCGGTTCTGTCGAGAAAAGACCATGTATTATTGTTGCATCTGGATGAAAGGTCAACGCAGTTCCGGCGGTCAGCTCCGGGGCGCGAAATCGCCGCCGGTGAGCCCGTCGAGGTTCAGCATCCCTTCCAGCGCGGCAATGTCGGTGGAAACATCCAGCGCATCGGAGGCAAACAGCTTGTCCAGCTGGTTTTCAAAGGCGGTGATGAGCAGATCCATGCTCCGCTCAATGCTCTGCTTTGCCTCAGTGATGTTGGAGCCCTGCACATCCTGTGCCGAAAGCTGGGCGTAGGTATTCAGCAGCTTCAGCGCGGTGGGCAGGTAGTAATCCATAAATTTCTGCAGCTGGGCTTTTTTGTCCGGGTCCTTTTTTGCCAGTGCGAAGATGCGGGCGCTGACATCCTCCAGCCGGGAGATCTTGGCCGTCATCACAGGGTCGGGGATGGCATCGTTGGCCTGCCGGAGCTGGCGCTGCAGGGCGGCATACTGATCCTCGGGAGCCGGTGCGGGTGTGGGCTCGGCGGGTCTGGGCGGCTGGGGCGCAGCGCCCCGCACCACCAGCGTGCCGGTGCGGTTGTCGATATAGGCATCGGCCCCGAAATAGCCGTGGTCGATGGCGCGCTCCACGGCGGCGCGGCCCCTGTCGGAATCAATGCCCGCGGCTGCAAAGAGTTCGTCCAGCGGGATGTTATCCCGGGTCCCAACGATCTTGTCCAGCTGGCGCTCCAGATGGCGGGCCTGTTTCATCCGCAGAACCATGGCCAGCGCAGCGCCGCCGCCAATGGTCTGGGCCAGCGCGGTCAGAAACTCGCCCCAGTCGAACCAGTAGCCCCACATGTCAATGATATCGGCAAGGCCTGCAAGGCCCACCCCCAGAAAGATGCCGCCGAACACCGTGCAGAGGCTGGTCAGGGTCTTGTGCCACTTTTTGGCGTTCTGCTGCTCGGCAGTGGGCACATCGTGGCCGTAGACCGGCTCAGTGTCCCGGGCCGGCTGACCGGCACCGGTGTCCTGGGGGCGGAAATCGCTGGAATATTCCGCGTTCTCCTGCTCCTTTTTCTCGGCATCCCGGTCAATGGCACGCAGGATGAAAAACAGAACGCCCAGCCACGGCGACATGGCGAACAACACCAGTAACGCGATGGTTGGGATGTGGGCAAGAAAATGTTTGCTGCGTCTGGGCTCCATGGGGCAGAATCCTCCTAAAACAAAAAAGCCGTGTTCCACTTTATTATAGCGGAGCACGGCCCTTTTGTTAAGGGGGTAATTTATTTGTGGGAAAGGAAATTACTTCATCAGGCTGCAAACGGCCTCGGCGTAAGCGGCGGGATCATCCACGGGCAGGCCCTCGATCAGCTGTGCCTGTGCATAGAGCAGGCTGCTGTATTTCTTGACCTTGTCGGTATCACCGGCCTCCTGTGCGGCCTTCAGCACGGCGAACACGGGGTGGCTGATGTTCAGTTCCAGCACCTTGTCGCTCTTCACGCCCTCGCTGCCGGGCTGCTTGGAGAGCACCTTCTCCATCTCGATGGACAGGGGGCCGTCGGTGCTCAGGCAGACAGGGTGATCCTTCAGGCGGGTGGAGACCTTGACCTCCTTGACCTTGCCGTCCAGAGCGTCCTTCATGGCATCGAACAGGGGCTTGTTCTCGGCGGTGGCATCTTCAGCGGCCTTTTTCTCGTCCTCGGTCTCAAGGCCCAGATCGCCGCTGTTGACGTTCTTGAACTCCACGGTGCCGTCCTTGCCCTCGGCATCCTTGCGGGGGTAGCTGCGCATGATCTGCAGGCAGAACTCATCCACGTCCTCGGTCAGCAGCAGGACATCATAGCCCTTGTCCAGAACCAGCTCGGCGGCGGGGAGCTTGGCCAGACGGTCAGTGGAGTCACCGGCGGCAAAGTAGATGAACTTCTGCTCGGCAGGCATCTTGTCCACATACTCCTGCAGGGTGACCATCTTCTGCTCCTTGGCAGACCAGAACAGCAGCAGGTCGCGCAGCAGCTCGGCGTGCATCCCGTAATCAGAGTAAGCGCCGAACTTGATCTGGCGGCCGAACTCCTTCCAGAATGCCTCGTACTTTTCGCGGTCGTTGACCAGCATGGAGTGCAGCTCGTTCTTGATCTTCTTTTCCAGTGCGTTGTGGATCAGCTTGAGCTGGTTGTCCTTCTGCAGCATCTCGCGGCTGATGTTCAGGCTCAGATCCTGGCTGTCCACAATGCCCTTGACGAAGCTGAAGTAATCGGGCAGCAGGTCTGCGCACTTTTCCATAATGAGCACGCCGGATGCGTACAGAGCCAGACCCTTCTCATACTCCTTGGTGTAGAAATCATAGGGGCGATGGCTGGGCACGAACAGCAGGGCGTTGTAGTTGGCGGTGCCCTCGGTGCGGCTCACGATGACGCGGGCGGGGTCGGAGTAATCGTTGAACTTATCCTTATAGAAGCTTGCGTACTCTTCATCGGTCACTTCGCTCTTCTGCTTCTTCCAGATGGGCACCATGCTGTTCAGCGTTTCCAGCTCGGTGTAAGTTTCCCACTCGGGTTTGTAGTCGTCCGGCTTGGGATCGGGTTCGGGCTTCTGGCGGCTCTTCTCCCGCTCCATCTGGATGGGATAGCGCACATAGTCGCTGTACTTTTTGACGATGGCCACAATGCCGTATTCATCGAGGAAGTTCTCGTAATTGTCGGTATCGGTGCTGTCCTTGATGTGCAGGATGATGTCGGTACCGGCGGTTTCCTTCTCAGCGGGGGTCAGCTCGTAGCCGTCAGCACCGCTGGACTCCCACTGCCAGGCCTCATCCGCACCGTATGCCTTGGAGATGACGGTGACCTTGTCGGCGACCATGAAGGCGGAGTAGAAGCCCACGCCGAACTGACCGATGATGTCGATGTTCTCGTCCTTGTTGTCCTTCTTGAAGTCCAGAGAACCGGAGTGGGCGATGGTGCCCAGGTTCTGCTCCAGCTCTTCTTTGGTCATGCCGATGCCGTTATCGGAGACAGTCAGCAGGCGATTGTCCTTATCGCGGGTGAGCAGGATGCGGAAATCGCCCTTGTTCATGCCCACGGAGGGATCGGTCAGGCTCTTATAATAAAGTTTGTCGATGGCATCCGAAGCGTTGGAGATCAGCTCACGGAGGAAGATCTCCTTGTTGGTGTAGATGGAGTTGATCATCATGTCCATCAGCTTTTTGCTTTCAGCCTGAAATTCTTTCTTCGCCATAATACAAAACCTCTTTTGTACAGTATTCAGATCCGGCCCCTCGCAAAAGGAGCGGCAATGCAAAAGAAGCAGCCGATGCTGCATCTTCTTAGCACTCATATCTTTCGAGTGCTAATATACACCGATGCGGGTCAAAAATCAAGGGGTTTCATAAAAAGTTCAGAAATGAACTGGAACAAAATGCCTTTTGTGCGTTGCTACAAAAAATTCATAAAGAAATAGTTGACCTTTCACAACTTTTAGCGTATACTGGTCAGCGGAAACAAACGAGGAAAGAGGAATATGTTATGGCAATGAAGCCGGAGATCTCCGTGACGAACCTGCTGATGCAGGCATTCCTGACGGGCTGGGAACGCTCGGACAAGAGCATTTCGCAGGATGAATACTTACAGAGCGCCATTCAGGTCATCGAGGTGCTGCAGGTGGAACCTGAAAATGTCTACGCCGAGGAGGGCCTGGGCCTGACCGATGGCGATGAGGTGGATCATCTGGACGACCTGCTGCGGGCGGACGGCCAGTGGCTGTATTACGGCGTGGAGGAGGAGAACTTCTTCCTCATCCAGTGGTATCCGGACAAGGCTTCTGCCGAGGCCAAGCTGGCCGAGCTGGAAGCACTGGGCGACGGCAAGCAGTATCTGGTGGACCTGAGCCTGACCCGCGAAAATCCTTCGGCCGCTGAGAACTTCGGCAGCTCCAACCCGGTTCAGCTGCGGAGCTGAGCCCGGCGTTTCTGACAAAAAGAAAGGGAATTTTCCATGCAGCTTTCACAAACGGAACGGGAGCGCCTGTCCGCTATTCTGGAACAGTACGACCATCACCCCAAGGTGCAGGAAATGCGTGAGTTTATCCAGCACGGTGATGTGACCACCTACCAGCACTGCAAGAATGTGGTCGTGGTCAGCTGCTGGATCAACCACCGCTTCCATCTGGGAGCCGATGAGACCACGCTGGCCGTGGGGGCCTTCCTCCATGATTTCTATCTCTATGACTGGCACAAGCAGGGCTCTTTCCACGGCCTGCGGCATCTGTTTGAGATGCACGGCTTTTCCCACCCGGGGTCTGCCTGTGTGAACGCACAGCGGGTGTTCGGCATTACCAAAAAGGAGCAGAACATCATTGCAAGCCACATGTGGCCCCTGACCTTCCGCCATATCCCGACCTGCCGGGAGGCGGTCATCGTCTGTCTGGCGGATAAATACTGCGCCATTGTGGAGAGCATGTTCCGCCGCACAAGGGTGGGCGCTGACGAAGAAGAGTGGTAAAGAAGCCGCCGCATTGTTCACATTAAAGCAAAAGACCAGAGTTGTAACGCCGCTTGGCGAAACAACTCTGGTCTTTTTTGCTGGGGCTTGTGCAACAGCCTCTTTGGAAAAGTGATCTTATTCTGCTCTCAGAGCCTTGACAGGGTCAGAGCGGGAAGCGGTTTTGGCGGGGATGAAGCCGCCCAGAATGGTCAGCACAGTTGCCAGCGCAACCAGCACCACAGCGGCCTCCCAGGGCAGAACGGCCACTACGCTGGTGCCGACGGCGATCTTCTGGATGAGCATGTTGCCCGGAATGAGCAGCAGCCTGCTGAGGCCGATGCCCATGAGGCCCGAGCACAGGCCGATGATGAAGGTCTCGGCGTTGAACACCTCGGAGATGTTCCGCTTGGAAGCACCGATGGCACGCAGGATGCCGATCTCCTTGCGGCGCTCCAGCACGCTGATATAGGTGATGATGCCGATCATAATGGAGGAGACCACCAGCGAGATGGAGACAAAGGCCACCAGCATGTTGGAGATCATGTTGATGATCCTGGTCACGGAGGTCATCAGGGTGCCCACTACATCGGTGTACTGGATCACCTTGTCTTCCGCGCCCTGCTCACGCATGGCGGCATTGTAGCTGTCCAGCACATTGAGGACCTTAGCCTTTTGCTCGAAGTCCAGCGGATAGATGTTGATCTGGCTGGGGTCGTCCTCGCTGGCATAACCAAAGGTCTGCAGGTTGCTTTCATAGGTGGCGCTGGTGGACATCATTTTCGACTTCATCAGCTCCGCCAGATCGTCCTCGGTCATGTTGAATTGGATGGCATTCCGGAACGCATCTGCGTCGATCTTCAGCGCGCTTTCCATCTGGCTGCCCAGAGAGGAGAAGCGCTCGGTCATCTGGCTCTGCAGATTCGTGCTGATCTGACCCATGGCCTGCTCCATGGCAGCGCCCAGCTGGGTCTGTAATTCGGAGGCGATCTGTTCCGAGAAGTTTGACATCACGCTGCCCATGACCTGCTGCATGGCGGCAGTAAACTGCTCCTGCAGGGCAGCGGTATCGATGAGGCTGCCCATGGAATCCTTCATCAGCTGCTGGAACTGGTCACTGGCAAGATACTGGTCAAAACCGATCTTGTCCAGCCCCAGAATGCCGTTGCCGATGATGTAATCCTTGTAGCCGGTCATCACCTTCTGGGCCAGCTGCTGCATTTTGTCGGCGGGGATGGAAATGTCCATGTTGGCGAACACGTCCGTCAGGGCGCTCATGTCGATGTCGGGCGTTTCGGTCAGATCAAATTGGAAGCTGTCCGGGTCAATGAGGGAGGAAAAATCTACGGAACCGTCACTCAGGTCGAACGCGCCGCTCAGGTCAAGATCCAGCTTGCCGGGGTCGAACTGGAAGGCGCTCTCGAGCTGGTCAGTGTCAATGGAGAAGAGGGAAGCCATGTCCACGGCAGTGGTCTGTTCGGTTCCAAAGGGCTCACCGTTCAGCACATTGGTCTGCGGGTCGGCAAGCTGGTCCTGCACAAGCCTGCTCTGGGCGGCGGTGTCCATGACATGCCGGGTCAGGGAGGCGGGATAGGCGATGCCGGAGGACAGCATGGCGGCGGAGGCGTTCTCCCTGGGCTGCACCACGCCCACGATGGTCATGGTCTCACTGTTGGCCACAAGCTCCTGCAGGAAGGCCTTGTCGTCCGATTTATCCACCCAGGTGCTGTGGGCATCATCGTACTGGTAGCGGTCGGCCGCGTTGACCAGCTTGAAGGTGCGGCCCAGAAAATCGCTGTACCGGTAGGTCTTGAAATCTTCGGGCACATCCACATTCTGGTTCTGGGCGAATTGCTGGATCATCTTGTCCAGCTCAGCGTTGTCCCGCAGGCCCAGCGCGTAGAGGGCATAATCGGTGATGGAACCATCTGCACCCAGCACGGCAACGCACTCGTTGTAGTTTTCGGGCCAGCGGCCTGCCTTGACCTCGTACTGGGAATGATACAGGGCATCGCTGGCGGGCAGCTGGTAGAACACGCTGGTGTTCATCATGCTGGCCATCATGTTGTTGGTCGAGCTGGTGGAGCTGATGCCCAGAGCGGAAAGGGAGGAATCCGGGTTCACCTGCCGGATGCTGCCGTCCGGGTCCTGGCGGTAGATCTGAGGCTGGACATTATAGGAATACTCCACCGAGGAAACGCTCTCCCCGATGCTGCAGGCATCGCTCTCGAGGTAGGCTTTCAGGCTCTTCAGGTCGTTGGAGGTGATGCCGGAAACCATCTGGGTCACGAGCTGGCGCACCGGCACCATCCCCTCGCCGAGGTCGGGGGCGGTGGGCTGGCCGGGCAGGTCAGCAGACAGCAGGCTGGTCAGATCCATGCCGCTGCGCAGGATCTGAACCGGGTACTCGGAAAGGGTGTCCCGCTCCATATCAGCGATATACTGGTTGACACCGGTGGACAGGGAGATGATCAGCGCAATGCCGATGATGCCGATAGAGCCTGCAAAGGCCGTGAGCAGGGTGCGGGTCTTTTTGGTCCAGAGGTTGTTGAAGCTCAGGGTCAGCGAGGTCCACCATGACATGGAAGAGCGGCCCATGTTCTTGTGAACGGCAGGGGCAAGCTGAGTGGTGTCGGGCTCGTAGGGGGCGGTGTCGGAGCGGATGACACCATCCTTCAGGTTCACGATGCGGGTGGCGTACTGCTGGGCCAGCTCCGGGTTGTGGGTGACCATGACCACCAGCCGGTCCTTTGCCACCTCCTTGAGCAGCTCCATGACCTGGATGCTGGTTTCGCTGTCCAGCGCGCCGGTGGGTTCGTCCGCCAGCAGGATATCCGGGTTGTTGACCAGCGCACGGGCAATGGCAACGCGCTGCATCTGGCCGCCAGACATCTCGCTGGGGTGTTTGTGCAGCTGATTGCCCAGCCCTACCTTCTGCAGTGCCTCGGTGGCGCGGCGCTTGCGCTCTGCGCCTGAGATGCCGGAAATGGTCAGGGCCAGCTCCACGTTGGCCAGAACGGTTTGATGGGGGATCAGGTTGTAGCTCTGGAACACAAAGCCGATGGTGTGGTTGCGGTAGGAGTCCCAATCGCGGTCGGTGTACTTTTTGGTGGAGATCCCGTTGATGACAAGGTCACCGCTGTCGTACCGATCCAGGCCGCCGATGATGTTCAGCAGGGTGGTCTTACCGGAGCCGGAGGGGCCCAGGATGGCGACGAATTCGCTGTCGCGCAGGTTCAGGCTGACATCATTCAGTGCGGTCTGTACAAGGTCACCGGTTTTGTATTCCTTGCGGATCTTTTTCAGTTGTAGCATAGGCAGGCCTTTCTTGTGCGTGCCCGGCGGCGTGTGGGAAATGCCGGACAAAAAACAAAATAACGTAGATATGGTATCAGATGAATGTGAACAAACCGTTGCTTTTCTGGAAAGATGGTGTTATGCTGGAGAAGGTGAAAGAAACAAAAATCGACACTTTATGACGTAAATTACCAGAAACCAAGACGCAAAAAGCCGCCATTCCTGCACGGTTCGACGCATAGTGACGTTTTTTCGGGGATTGAATCTTTCCGCAGGGCCTTATAAAATAGTATCGTACAGTACGCACGGAAGAAAAGTGCGGCAAATTTAAGGCAAAGGGGAAGGTTGGATTGACGGAACGACTCGTTTCAAAGCTGCATGTCGCGCTTTTGAGCTACGACGAGCGGGAGATCCGCGTCCGGAAAAATTATCTGGAGGAGCAGAATCCTGCGATCTGCTGTGTCTGCTTCCACAGCGGCGAGGAGCTGCTGCGGGAGCTGCGCCAGCAGCGCAGTGTGGATATCGTGGTGCTTTCGAGCCAGCTGGAGGATATGGATGGGTATGAGTTCCTCAAGCGGCTCAACAGCCTGCATAACCGCCCGCTGCTGCTGTTGCAGGGGGATGACTGGTACAGCGATGCCACGGCATCGTTCCTACGGCCGGACGGCAGGCAGTACCTGCCGGAGCGCAGCAGCCTGCTGGATCTGCTGCTGGATCTGCGCAGCTCCACGGACATCGGCATCTTCTGGGTGCTGCCGTTCTGCAAGCAGCTTTATGCGGAGTGGGGCATCCAGCAGCCGGATGTAAACTGTGAATATCTGACCACTGCGCTGCAGGTCGTATGCGGCACGGAGCGGAAGCTGGCCGTGCGCAAGGAGATCCTGCAGACTGTGGCCGAGGAACACCACACCACAGTGGCCGCCGTGGACTGCGGGATGCGCCGCCTGATCGACGGGGTGGAAAAATACAACACCGAAGCCTGGCAGAAATTCAAGCAGGATTACGGCCTGATGGGGCATAGCGTTACCCTGGGCAAGCTGATCTATGCGGGCCGCCAGAAATTGATCGACAGCGGAACGCAGGGACGGAAGGCCGGACGATGAGAAAAAAGAGAGAGAACGGAATGGCAAAAGAGAGCGGGATGGGGGATTTCCCCCGCAAACAATTTGAGAGCGTGCTGCTGCACTCCCTGCGCATCATGGACCAGAACCGGGAATACCTGCAGATGCATCTGGCCCGGACCGGAGACGAAAGGACCCGGCAGGCGCTGGAGGATATGGGGCAGGAGAGCATCCGCCTGGAGCGCACCCTGCGGGAAATGATGGGTCTGCTGGAAGTGGAGATGAACGACAAGCCGCCCATGAAGCCGGTAGACCTGTGCTGGATCCTGATGGAGGCCGCCCAGATAGCCCCGGAGATCGAGAAACAGCTGGATATCCGGCTGATCGTGGATCACAGCCCGTTCCGGCGCTGCTATGTCAAGGCGGATGCCCAGGAGGCCGAGCAGCTGCTGTTTCATCTGCTTTCCAACGCCCTGCGGGCCGTAAGCCCCGGCGGGCAGATCAAGATCCGGCTCACCCGGGACGACGAGGATCTGTACCTGATCGTGGAGGACGACGGCTGCGGTCTGCCCACCGGTGAAAACTGGATGGAGAACCGCCGCCGCTTCCTGGGCGGTGTGCAGGCAGGGCTGCTGCTCTGCCGCCGTTACTGCGCCCACATGGGGTGGGTGCTTTCCCTCACGCCGCGCGATGCCGGAAGCGGTACCCGGGCAGAGGTGCGCATCCCGCTGGCCGGAACGATGTTTCCCATTGAGGGCAGCGTGGAACTGCACACCATCCATCCGGCACTCACCACAGCCGACGGCCTGCGCTGGCAGATCCTGCGGGAGCTTGCCCTGTTGTCCGATAAAATGGAATGATACGATATTCAACGCCCTGCTCCGGGCTTTTCCGGGGCAGGGCGTTTTTGTGTAAAAATCACTCCGAGTAAAGAATCTTAACCGGAATGTAGAAAAACAGGGGGGCTGTATTCGTGAATTTAACAAAATGTTTAACTTTTTGAGCGGAAAATACTATTTTTTGCGTGTAAAATGTGGTGACTGGATTGATTGTATCCCGATTTTTGAGTATAATACAACTGTATTTTTATATTGTTCCTCAGGAGGAAAAGCAAGTGAGAGTAGGTCTTGACATCGGAAGCACCACCATCAAGTGCGCGGTGCTGGACGAACATGATGCGCTGATTTATTCAACATACGAGCGTCATTACAGCCATATTCTGGAAAAGGCGCAGGAGCTGCTGCGCCGCATCGATGCAGAGCACCTGCACGGAAACAAGGCTCTGCTGAGCATCTCCGGTTCTGCCGGTATGGGCCTGGCCGACAGCTGCGGCGTGCCCTTTGTGCAGGAGGTGTTCTCCACCCGTGTGGCAGTCAAGCGGTTTGTGCCCGCCACCGACTGCGTGATCGAGCTGGGCGGCGAGGATGCAAAGATCCTGTTCCTGACCAACGGCACCGAGGTCCGCATGAACGGCAGCTGCGCCGGCGGCACCGGTGCCTTTATTGACCAGATGGCCACCCTGCTGAAGATGAGTGCCGACGAGATGAACAAGGCCGCGGAAAAGGCCGAGCGCACCTATACCATCGCGTCCCGCTGCGGCGTGTTTGCCAAAAGCGACGTGCAGCCCCTCATCAATCAGGGCGCGCGCACGGAGGATATCGCCGCCAGCATCTACAAGGCGGTGGTCAACCAGACCATTGCCGGTCTGGCACAGGGCCGCCCCATCAAGGGCAATATCCTGTATCTGGGCGGGCCGCTGACCTTCAGCAGCGTGCTGCGCAAGAGCTTTGATGAGGCGCTGGGGGTCACCGGAACCTGCCCCGAGAACAGCCTGCTCTATGTGGCGCTGGGTGCCGCCCTCTATGCGGACAAGGAGTTCGACCTCTCCGCAGTGGCCGACGCGCTGGACCAGTACGCCGCCACCGCTACTTATGCCAGTGAGCCTCCGCTCTTTGCCAACAAGCAGGAGTACGAGGAATTCCATGCCCGGCACATGTCCCACAGAGTGCCTCATGTGCCTTTCAGCGCCCAGTGCGGCCCGGTGCATATCGGCATCGACTCCGGCTCCACCACCGTCAAGCTGGTGGTGGTGGACGAGAAGAGCCAGATCCTGTACACCAATTACCAGCCCAACCTTGGCAACCCGCTGCCCCTGATCCGGGAACAGCTGATCAAGATCTACCGGGAGCACCCCGGCCTGCAGGTGGCTAGTGTGACCACCACCGGCTACGGTGAGGAGCTGGTCAAGAACGCCTTCCGCTGTGATTATGGTCTGGTGGAAACGGTGGCTCATTTCACCGCCGCCAAATACTTTATGCCCGATGTGGATTTCATCATCGATATCGGCGGTCAGGACATGAAGTGCTTCAAGATCGAGGATGGTGCCATCAGCAACATCTTCCTGAACGAGGCTTGCTCCTCCGGCTGCGGCAGCTTTTTGCAGACCTTTGCTCAGGCATTGGGTTATGATGTCAAGAAGTTTGCCGCTCTCGGCCTGTTCGCAGACCGCCCCGTGGATCTGGGCAGCCGCTGCACCGTGTTTATGAACAGCTCGGTCAAGCAGGCCCAGAAGGACGGCGCTTCCATCGAGAATATTTCCGCCGGTCTGTCCATCAGTGTGGTCAAGAACGCGCTGTACAAGGTCATCCGCGCATCCAGCCCTGAGGAGCTGGGCCGCAGGATCGTGGTGCAGGGCGGTACCTTCTACAATGAAGCTGTTCTCCGCGCCTTTGAAAAGGAGATGGGCGTGGAGGTCATCCGCCCCGACATCGCGGGCCTGATGGGTGCCTACGGTGCGGCCCTGTTCGGCCTGCGCCAGAGCCATAAGAACCACCGGGAGACCTCCGCCATGATGAGTCTGGCCGAGCTGGAAGCCTTTGACCAAAAGGTAGTCAGTGTCAAGTGCGGCGGCTGCGGCAACCACTGCCAGCTCACCATCAACACCTTTGCCGATGGCCGCAAGTTCATCTCCGGCAACCGCTGCGATAAGCCCGTGACCGGTAAGAGCGAGGACGACAGCCTGAATCTGTACGCCTACAAGCAGCAGCTGCTGGCCGGTTACAAGCCCGTGCCCGGCAAGCGCGGCTCCATTGGCATCCCGCTCTGCCTGAATATGTACGAGCTGCTGCCCTTCTGGCACACCTTCTGGACCAGGCTGGGCTTTGCCGTGCACACCAGCCCGGTGTCCAGCCGGGGGCTGTATCTGGCCGGTCAGGCCACCATCCCCAGCGACACCGCCTGCTTCCCGGCCAAGCTGAGCCATGGCCATATCAAGGCCCTGAGCCAGATGCATCTGGATGCCATCTTCTACCCCTGCCTGACCTACAACTTTGACGAAGGACTGGGCGACAACCACTATAACTGCCCGGTGGTGGCCTATTACCCTGAAGTTCTGGCAGGCAACTGCCCCGAGCTGGAGGGCCAGAAGTTTATCTATGACTATGTGGGCATCCACCGCCCCAAGGACTTTGTCCGTAAGATGGCAAAGGAAGTCCTGCCCAAATACTTCGGCGGCATTTCCGAACAGGAAGTGCAGGCTGCTGCCGATGCTGCCTACGCCGAGCACGAGGCCCACATGGCCCAGATCCGGGTCAAGGGCAGCGAGATCATTGATGAGGCACGCCGTCAGGGCAAGCGCATCATCGTGCTGGCTGGCCGCCCCTACCACGTTGACCCTGAGATCAACCATGGCATCGACCACCTCATCACCCGCCACGGCGCGGCTGTTGTCACCGAAGACAGCATCTCCAACCGGGTGGAAAAGTTCCCCACCAGTGTGCTGAACCAGTGGACCTATCACAGCCGCCTGTATGCGGCGGCCAAGTACTGCACCACCCAGAAGGATATGGATCTGGTGCAGCTGGTCTCCTTTGGCTGCGGCGTGGATGCCATTACCACCGATGAGACCCGCGAGATCCTGCAGGCAGGCAGCAAGCTCTACACCCAGCTCAAGATCGATGAGATCACCAATCTGGGTGCGGTCAACATCCGTCTGCGCAGCCTGTTCGCCGCTCTGGAGGAGCGCGACGAGGCGGCAGAGGAAAAGGCCGCCCCCAAGGCAGAAGCCTGATACATAGGAGGAACCTATGGAATACAATTATCCCAAATTTACCCCGGAGATGAAGCAGACCCACACCATCCTCATCCCCAATATGGCCATTACCCAGTTCCGGCTGCTGGAATACGCCCTGCGCTACGACGGCTACAAGTGCGAGATCCTGGGCAACTGCGGCAGCGCCGTGGCACAGCTGGGCCTGAAATACGTCCACAACGACACCTGCTATCCGGCCCTGCTGGTCATCGGCCAGTTTCTGGATGCCCTGAACAGCGGCAAGTATGACCTGGATCACACGGCCCTGCTCATCACCCAGACCGGCGGCGGCTGCCGTGCCTCCAACTACATCCACCTGCTCCGCAAGGCTCTGGTCAAGGCGGGCTATCCCCAGATCCCTGTTGCCAGCCTGAACTTCTCCGGTCTGGAAAAAGACAGCGGCTTCCAGATGACCCTGCCGCTGGCCCGCCGCGCGCTGGCCTGCATTTTCTACGGCGATATGCTCTGTGCCCTGCGCAATCAGGTGGCCCCCTACGAGAACGAAAAGGGTGCCGCTGACCGGATGGTCGATCTGTGGGTCGAGCGTCTGGGCCGCGTTCTGCTGGCCGGCAAGGGCTTTACTGCCCGGGAAATGAAGCACACCTTCCCGCTCATTGCAAAGGATTTTGCGGCCATCCCCGTGACCCGGGTGCCCAAGGTCAAGGTGGGCGTGGTCGGCGAGATCTACGTCAAATACAGCCCCCTGGGCAACAACGACCTGCAGAAGTTCCTGGAGAGCCAGGACTGTGAGGTGAACTTCCCGGGCCTGATGGGCTTTGTGCAGTACTGCATCTTCAATATGGGCGAGGATCATGTCCTTTACGGCGGCAAGCTGGCCGTCAAGATGGGCACGGATCAATTGCTCAACTGGCTGGACAGTGTGGAGCGTGCCATGCTCAAGGCCACAGCCGATGCCGGGTTCTATGCCCCCGGGCCCTTCAAGGAGCTGGTGGAAAAGCCCCACGGCATCATTTCGCTGGGGGCCAAGATGGGCGAGGGCTGGCTGCTGACCGCCGAGATGATTGAGCTGGTGCAGGGCGGCTACGGCAACATCGTCTGTGCCCAGCCCTTCGGCTGCCTGCCCAACCATATCGTGGGCAAGGGCATGGTGAACAAGATCCGCGCCCTGTATCCCAGCGCCAATATCACCCCCATCGATTACGACCCCAGCGCCACCCGGGTCAACCAGGAAAACCGCATCAAGCTGATGCTGGCAGTCGCCAAGGAGCGCCTGAACGCCCCGGCGCAGGCTGCCCCCCTGACGGCAGAAGAAATCGCCGGTGGGGCTCCCCGGGTCGAGACCACGGTATAATTCTTTCTAAACAGCAACACTCCCCTTCGGGCAGGACCGTGTGCCGCACGGCTCCACCCGAAGGGGAGTGCTTTTTTTGTCTCAGTCGCAGAGATACCGCCGCTCGAACTCCTCAGCCGGGATGGCCTTGGAAAACCAGAAGCCCTGCGCGCCGTCGCAGTCCAGCGAGCGGAGGAGCTGCACCTGCTCCTCGGTCTCGATGCCCTCGCAGATGACGTTAAAGCCCAGCCGTTTGACCAGATGTACGATCTCCCGCAGAAAATCGGTGCCCCGCGCGTTGGAACTGCACCGGGTCAGGAAGCGTTTGTCCAGCTTGATGGTGTTCACGGGGATATCCACTATGTTGTTCAGCAGGGAACTGCCCGCGCCGAAATCGTCCAGCGAGGTCTGCATTCCATCGCTCTGGAAGGAGGAAAGCAGGCGCTTCACCCGGTCGTACTCCGAGACCACCGCCGTCTCGGTCAGCTCGATCTCCAGCATCCGGGCGCTGATGTTGTGCTTTTCCAGAATTTCGTTGTACTCCTGGGTGGGGGCATCCTCCCGGGCCAGCATCACCGAGGCATTCACCGCAATGGGCAGCAGCCGGTGCCCGGCCTGAGCATTGCGCTGCAGGAACTGGGCCACCTGCTCGAAGATGTACAGATCCAGCTCCACGATGTGGCCCGTGGATTCCAGAATGGGAATGAACTGGTCGGGGTAGACCACGGTGCCGTCCGGCTTGATCCAGCGGGTCAGCGCCTCAGCTCCGATGACCGAGAGATCCTTGGGCGAGAACTTGGGCTGGAGGTACAGTTTGAATTCGCCGTTCTCAAGCGCCTGCGGCAGGCCGCTCAGCAGCTCACCGGTCAGGGTCTGCTTGACCTCCAGCTTTTTGTCAAACTGGACAGCAGACACGCGGGTGTTGCTGTGCACCTGCTTGCGGGCAAAATTTGCCTTGTCGATGGCGGCCGATGCGCTCAGGCAGCCGGGCTCAATGGCGTACACACCCATCCGCACCCGCAGGCGTACCTCCGGGTAATGCTGGGCCTGATACTGCTCAAACTGGCGGCAGAGCGTGTCTGCATAGTGGAGCGGGCCTTTCTCGTCGCGGCAGGAGAGGTAGAGTACGAACTGGTCACCCACCACCCGGCACAGGAAGCACTCGCCCCAGTGGCGGGCCGCCTCGATGAGGAAATCGCTGAATTCCTTCAGCAGCTGATCACCGGTGGCGTAGCTGTATTTTTCGTTGAAGTATTTGAAGTTCTCGAAGTCACAGTAGAAGATCTGGAAGCCCTCGGCGTAGCCGCCGATGATCTTGTGGGAGACCTCCTCCTTGAAACGGGAAAAGGCCAGCAGGCCGGTCAGCCGGTCAAACTCGGGGGCAGAGGTCATGCCGCGGCTCACGGCGTTCACGGCCAGATGCTTGCTCAGGTAGGCGTTGATGATCTTGGTGATCTCGCCCAGCTCCCGGCGGTTCTGGGGTGTCCAGTACCGCTTGCTGCCGCACACCACATAGGCTACGGCACCCTGATACTCGCCCTCGCCGTACATGGCAGCGTAGACCACTGTCTGGGCCCCGCCCTGCATCAGCAGTGCGCGCCCCTGCGGCGAGTACATCCCCATGTTGTCGGCCTGCAGCACGGTGGTGCCGTATTCATCGTAACTGTGGAACAGGGTCAGAAAGTCCTCCTTGGTATAGGATTCACCGTTCAGAGGCACCGGCTCCGCGCGGGGAGAGGTCCACTGGAACTGCCGGGAGATGCTGCGTTCCCGGATGCGGGTGTCCACAATGGTGATGCGGTCCAGCTGCAGCCGGATGCCAACGATCTTCAGGAAGAGGGGAATGGCGGTCTCAAAGCTGTTGTTTTTCTCGAACAGTTCAAAGGCAGTGGAGATCAGGTCGTTGTGCAGGTAGCGTGCATCGATATCGGCCGTTTCCGGGGCGGCAGGAACCGCCTGGGCATAGCGCCGCAGATTGTCGCAGAATACATACTGGTTGCGGCCGTTCTGCTTGGCCTGATACAGGGCCCAGTCTGCGTTTTCAAACAGCTGGTCAAAGGAATAGCCCGCCGTGTTTTCGGGCAGGAAGCAGGCACCGATGCTGCAGGTCATCCGGTAATCGTTTTCCCAGAACTTCACCTGCTGCACGGATTCCGAAAGCTGGCGGGTCTTCTGGAGCAGGGTGGTGTTGGGGATATCCTTCAGAAACACCACGAACTCATCGCCGCCGAACCGCACCAGAATGTCGCTGGAGCGGAACAGGGTGCGCAGCAGCCGGGCAAACTCCTGCAGGACCTTGTCGCCGAACAGATGGCCGTAGCAGTCGTTGACGTTCTTGAAAAAATCCAGGTCGATGACCAGCATTCCGCAGGAGGCATAGGGATCTTTGGCCTGCAGATAGCGGTCAATGAGCTCCTTGCCGGTGCGGTTGTTATACAGCTGGGTCAGGGAATCGTGGCGGGCCTGCTCCAGCAGCTCCTGGGTCTGATTCTTCTGGTCGGTGATGTCCTTTGCGTAGCCCACATAGAGCGTGCCGCGGGCGGGGTCCTCGACCGGGCGGGCATCCACCTCCCGGGAATAATACAGCCCCTCCGGCGAGACAAAGCGCATCTCCAGCGGGCCGTACAGCTCACCGGTGAGCAGGGCGCGCATCTTCCAGCGGTCCTCCGCGAAGATCGTGGCGTGCTCCGGCTTCTCGGAGCCAAGGTAGGCATCCAGCGTTTCCAGCGTGCGGCTCCGGGTATCGTAGACCCGCAGCTGATCCAGACGGGGGTCATATTCCAGCAGGAAAAACCACCGATGCACAAGAAACTGCATCAGCAGGGGATTGTTGATGATCGAATCGATAAACCGAACAGGGACATCCATGGCCGATTTCCCACTTTCCGCTTTTTAACCAGTATAACAAAATATGGAAGATGCATCAAGGCGAAACACAAAAATTTCATGGAAAGCGAAAGAAATTTTACCGAAAGCTCTGTCGGAAACGGTTTCGGTGCGTCTGCTCAGGCCGGAACGCCCCACAGCTCGATCGTGGCACCGGCGGCAAGCCGGACGTTGGTGTCCACGGTCAGGGTCAGCCTGCCGAGCTTCTGGCTGGCATCCACATTCTGGCCGCCGCTTCCGGCAGGCAGAACGACCGCAGGTGGTGCACCCGTGGTGCCGGATGCGGCAAAACAGAGATACTGCCCGAAGCAGGGAAGTGCCTGAAAGCTGGCAAAGGTGCGGGTGGGCGGGCTGGACATCGAGCTGCTGGCGGCACAGGGGGCAGAAGCACTGAGCAGCTGGGTACCATCGCTGGTGCTGCAAACCCAGTGCAGCGTGCCCTTGGATTGGCTGCTGCCTGCCTGAAATAGCACCTTCAGCGCCTGCAGTTCGGTGGGAAAGGTGCGCTCAAAGCTGGCAGCGGCGGCGTTCAGGGACACCTTTTCCAGCAGCTCCCATTGGCCGGGATCGCTGGAGTCACCCTTTGGGCCCTGGGGGCCGGGTTCTCCCTGCGGGCCTTGCGGGCCGGGCTCTCCTTTGGGGCCGGTGGGTCCTGCGGCACCGGGTTCTCCCTGCGGTCCGGGGTCACCCTTTTCGCCCCGGAATGCACCGCTTTCCACAGCTGCTTTCAGCCGGTCGAGCAGGGCCTGCCAGGCGGGCGTGCCGGGCTGGGGCAGGGTGCTGTCCTCAGTGCCGGAATTTTCGGCCACGCAGTAGCACACGTCCGCGCTGGTCAGGGTGCGGGTGCCATCGGTGCCCTCAAAGGTGATGCGCCCCTCCCCGGGCACAGCCGTGATGAGGGCGGGTACCTCCACAAGGCCGTCTGCCACCAGCGTGGAGGGGGCAGCGTTCCCATCCGGCAGGTGCCAGAAGGCCCGCAGGGTCATGCCCTGCCACTCGCCGTCGGCTTCCACCCGCAGGGCGTAGATGCCCCGGTTTTTGGTGTAGCCGAAGCGGAGCAGGCCGTCGTACCCCTGCAAAGCAGCCCCGCCGCCCGAGGATAAATGGATCTGACGTTCGATCATACAGTTTCACTCCTTTTGTCGTGGTTTTTGCGTTCAAAAAGCTTGACTTTGGTTAGAGTTTCCGGTAAGATTGTGAAAAGACCGCAGAAGGTTTGGTGGATAAAATCTAACCAAAATCAGCTTGTGAGGCTATAATATCTGATTAAGTTCAGAAAGTCAAGGGAAAATCTGAATCCGGTTAGAAAACCGGCGTTCTGCACAAGAAGGAGTGCAAAATTTGTGTTTTATGACTGCTACACGGCCCTGTGTCAGGCCAGAGGCATCAGCCGCAGCCGGGCAGCGCAGGAGATGGGCTTGAGCAACTCCACAGTGACCAAATGGAAAAACACCGGGGCGACCCCCTCGGGCGAGACGCTGGCCAGGGTGTCCGCCTATTTTGGCGTGCCGGTGGGGGAGCTGCTGGGCGAAGCCGTTCCATCGGTGCAGGAGGAGCGGAAGCTGCCCGAAGGAGCTGTCCCGTTCGATCCCGCTCTCACGGCTCCGCTGCTGGGCACAGTGCGTGCAGGCCTGCCCATGTATGCGGAAGAAAACATTGAGGGCTACATCCCCATTACCCGGAAGGATGGGGCACGGTACTTCTGGCTCCGTGTCCGGGGCGACAGCATGAACGCCATGGGCATTTCGGAAAACGATGAGATCCTGGTGCGGGAGCAGCCGGAGGTGGAAAACGGCCAGCTTGCCGTGGTGATGGTCAACGGCGATGAAGCCACCGTGAAATATTTCCGTCAGGAGGGAAGCCTTGTGGTCCTGACCCCCAAAAGCTTCAACCCCGTGCACCAGCCCCAGATCTATGATCTGAAACGGGTGCAGGTGCGGGTGGTCGGCCTTGTGGTGGAGTGCCGCAAGGTGTTCTGAAAAAAGAAGATGGCCCCTGCGGGGCAGAATAGGAGGCTCGCTGTGAAATGGAGGACCGTTCTGTGCACAGCACTGTTTTTGTGCGGTACCGTGCTGTTTTCTGCCTGCGGCGGGGGAGAGATGCCCGCGCCTGCGGAACCGCCCGCTTCCAGTGAGGGATCGGCTCCCTCTCAGCCGGAGGAAGTGCCCGCTCCCCCGGAATCGGCTTCTTCCAGTGAACCGGAGCCGCTTCCGGAACCGGAACCGCCCAAACCGTGGGATGGCATGGTCGTCCCGGAAGGATGTAAGGCGGAGTGGAGGGTGACATCAGGGGTTCTAGTGCTGATGCACTATGACACAGGAGATCGGTCGGAAGTCATACTGCCGACAGGAAGGCCTTACAGGATTCAGGCAAATTGTTTCGAAAATAATCATAAAATTGTATCGGTGACATTTCCGGCAGATGTGATCGAAATCGGACAGGCGGCGTTTGCAGGCTGTTCCGCATTGCGGCAGGTAGATTTCTCGAAGAGTTGTGTACGGAAAATTGAGCAGTCGGCATTTCAGGATACGGGATTGATCTGTGTAACGCTTCCCGAAGGACTATCCTTTTTGGGAAAGGATGTGTTTTCGTATTGTAGGAAACTGGAGTATGCAGAGGTGCATGGAGTGGAGACTGTAAGTGAACAAACCTTTACTTATTGCAGTTCATTAAAAACGGTTGTACTGGGAACGGATGTGATTGCAATTGACAAAAATGCATTCAACAAGTGTGATGCACTGGAAACAGTCTACTATAATGGAGATTGGGAAAAGCTCATATCCGACAAGTTCTGTATCGAAGGAAATGACACATTGAAACGGGCAGAACACAGAACAAGACTAAACTAAATCCCCAAAACACCCCGCCGTCTCTTGTGCAAAAAGGCAAGAGACGGCGTTTTTGCGTGGAAAAGCAGAAACGAAAAATCAGCGATGAATAGCTTGTTTATCAATCTGACCGGAATTTGTGCAACAAAAAACCTATAAACCTATTGACATTCTGGGGAAATGGGTATATCATACGGCCAACGGAAACAAACATCCGCAAGATCAGGAGAAAAGGAGGGGAACAGACATGGACTGGAATGTGATGGTGCAATATCTGCCGCAGTATGAAAAAGCGGCCTGGCTCACCCTGCGTCTGGGTGTGGCCGGTATCTTCTGGGCCATCCTTGTGGGCCTTGTCTGCGCCGTGCTCCAGTACGAAAAAGTGCCGGTGCTGCGCCGTATCGTGGGCGCTTATATCCAGCTCAGCCGGAACACGCCGCTGCTGGTCCAGCTGTTCTTTCTTTATTACGGCCTGCCCAAGATCGGCATCAAGACCAACGCCGAGCTCTGCGGCATTGCAGGCCTTGCCTTTCTGGGCGGCAGCTACATGGCCGAGGCCTTCCGCAGCGGGCTGGAAGCCATCGAACCCATCCAGACAGAAAGTGCCCTGAGCCTTGGCATGAGCCGGCTGCAGACCATGCGCTATGTGGTGCTGCCGCAGGCGGTCTCCATCAGTATGCCGGCCTTTATGGCCAATATCATCTTCCTGCTCAAGGAGACCAGCGTGTTCAGCGCCATCAGCCTGATGGATCTGATGTTCACGGCAAAGGATCTCATCGGCCTGTACTATAAGACGGCCGAGAACCTTTTCCTTCTGGTGGTGTTCTACCTTATCATCCTGCTGCCGGTGTCCCTGCTGGGCAGCTGGCTGGAAAGGAGGCTGCGCTATGCCGGATTTGGGTCTTGAAGTCCTGCTCAAGGGCAAAAATATGGTTCGCCTGCTGGGCGGTCTGGGCGTGGCGCTTAAGATCAGCGCTGTGTCTGTCCTCATCAGCCTGCCGCTGGGCATCCTGCTGGGCGTGCTGATGACTTTTAAAAATCCCATCCTGAAAGCCATCCTCCGGGTGTATCTGGAATTCATCCGCATCATGCCCCAGATGGTGCTGCTCTTTCTGGTGTATTTTGGCACCACGCGGGCCTTTGGCTGGGATCTTTCCGGCGAGACGGCGGCGGTCATCGTGTTCGTGCTCTGGGGCACGGCCGAGATGAGCGACCTTGTCCGCGGTGCCCTCATCGCCATCCCGAAGCATCAGTATGAGAGCAGCGAGGCGCTGGGCATGAGCCGGGCGCAGACCTATTGGTACATCATCATCCCTCAGACAGTGCGGCGGCTCATCCCGCTGTCCATCAACCTCATCACCCGCATGATCAAGACCACCAGCCTGGTGTTGATGATCGGTGTGGTGGAGGTGCTCAAGGTGGCCCAGCAGATCATTGAGGCCAACCGCACCGCCAGCCCCAACGCGGCGTTTGGCATCTACCTCACCGTGTTTATCCTGTATTTTCTGGCCTGCTGGCCCATCAGCCTGCTGGCCGGTTACCTCGAAAAGAAATGGAAGTGACTGTTATGGCAGAGCCGATCCTGACTGTAGACCATCTGGTAAAAAGCTACGATGGCAAGACCAATGTTCTGGATAATGTCAGCTTTGCCGTCAAGCCCGGTGAGGTTATCGTTGTGGTGGGCCCTTCCGGCTGCGGCAAAAGCACCCTGCTGCGCTGTCTGAACGGTCTGGAGCCGGTGCAGGCGGGCCGGGTGAAGCTGGGCAGTGAGACGGTCGCCTACGGCGGCAAGAATCTGGCGGCCCTGCGCCAGCGCATCGGCATGGTGTTCCAGAGCTATGAGCTTTTCCCGCACTTGACCGTGCTGGAAAATATCCTGCTGGCTCCCACCAAGGTGCAGAAACGCCCCCGGGCTGAGGTGCAGCAGGAAGCCGAGGCTCTGCTGGACCGCGTGGGCCTGCTGGCCAAAAAGAACAGCTACCCCCGGGAGCTTTCGGGTGGTCAGAAGCAGCGTGTCGCCATTGTGCGTGCGCTCTGTATGCACCCCGAGATCCTGCTGTTCGACGAAGTGACCGCCGCCCTTGACCCTGAAATGGTGCGCGAGGTGCTGGATGTCATGCTCGACCTGGCCCGTGAGGGCAAGACCATGGTGATCGTCACCCACGAGATGCAGTTTGCCCGGGCAATTGCCAGCCGGGTGCTGTTTCTGGACGATGGCCGTATTGCGGAGGAAGCGCCCCCGGCGGACTTCTTCGACCACCCGCAGACCGAACGTGCACAGCGCTTCCTGCGCACTTTCACCTTTGATGCGGTTGCAAAGCAGTAAGAAATGCGCAGCAGCCCATTTCCACGTTGAACCTTTTTGTCTGATGCTGTGAAATGATGTCACAGATCATGGATAGATTTTTATATGGGAAAGAAAGGAAAGGAGTTACTACCATGAAAATTAACAAGATCTCTCGCCGTGCCTTCCTGCTGGGTCTGGGCGCAGTTTCCACCGCCGCCCTGCTTTCTGCCTGCGGCGGCAGCGCATCCTCCTCTTCTGCCGCTTCCGGCTCTGCTGCATCCGGCTCTGCCGCAGCTGCTGGCAGTGACGTGTTCCGCACGCTGGACGAGATCAAGGCGGACGGCACCGTGAACATCGGCGTTTTCTCCGACAAGAACCCGTTCGGCTATGTGGATGAGAACGGCGAGTATCAGGGCTATGATGTCTACTTCGCCCGCCGCCTGGCCGAGGATCTGGGCGTGGAGGCAAACTTCGTTTCCACAGAGGCTGCCAACCGCATTGAGTACCTGCAGACTGGCAAGGTCGATATCATTCTGGCAAACTTCACCGTCACGCCCGAGCGCGCTGAGGAGGCGGACTTTGCACTGCCCTACATGAACGTTGCACTGGGTGTCATCTCTCCCGACAGCAATGTCATCACCAGCCTGGACAACTGGAACGCCGACGATCAGATGATCGTCATTTCCGGCACCACCGCCGAGACCTACCTGACCAAGGAATATCCCGACATTCCCCTGCAGAAGTATGATTCCTACGCAACCGCCAAGAACGCCTTGGAAAACGGCAATGGTGTAGCATGGGCCAACGACAACACCGAGGTCATCGCCTTTGCAAAGCAGAACTCCGGCTACACGGTGGGTATCCCCTCTCTGGGCAGCCAGGATACCATCGCCCCCGCTGTGAGCAAGGGCAACACCACCCTGCTGGACTGGATCAACGACGAGATCAAGAGCCTGGGTGAGGAGAGCTTCTTCCACAAGGATTACGAGGAGACGCTGGTGGATACCTACGGCCTTGACTATGAGGATGAGCTGGTCGTTGAGGGCGGCGAGACCAACGCCTGAGCCTGAAAACGGAATCGCGGATAAATAAGAAACCCGGGGACAGCGTCACAGCTGTCCTCGGGTTTTTGTGCGTTCGGGAATCTTACACTTCCTCGGTCTCATCCTCGTCGTCGTCCTCCTCGTCGGCGAGAGCTTCTGCATGGATGCGCTGGCGCAGGCGGGTGCGGAACTCCTCGGCGGGGATGCCGCTCTGGTTGGGGGTCAGATCTGGAGCGGGCTTGCCGTCAGGCAGGTGGGCACCAAAGGCCGGCACAAAGAAGAACTTGCGCACGACAAAGATCAACGCAATGGCACCCACGCTGATGAGGTTGTCCAGAGCCGATTCGTGGCCGACCACCATGTGGCGGGCAATGGCATAGAGCAGCACTTCCAGGCTGCTGCCAGGGCTGTGCTTGGCCAGCATCTTGATGAACTCCACGCCGATGACGATGTCCAGCGCCCGCTCAAGGAAGCCGCGGATCTCTACATCGTTGCCATCAAACAGCAGGCCCGGCATCCACTTGAGCAGGGGAATGAAGCTGAGCAGCAGGCCGATGAGCACCAGCCCGGACAGCACGATCTCCAGCAGGGTGGAGGCCTGAATGATGTAGCTGCGCAGTGCCTTGCGGCTGCGGCTCTCAACGTGGGAGGAGTGCGGGGTGTCGGAAGGATGGGACATGATGCGGCATCTCCTTTGCTCAAGATCGTGAAACGAAAAAAGCTGACAAACTTTTCTTAAGTTTAGCAAAGGATTTGAGCAAAGTCAATGAAATGTGCCGAATTTTCTGGGAATTACTGGACGGCTACATAGCCGGAGTGCTCAATGCAGGAACGGCCTGCATCGGTGGAAAGCCACTCGTAGATCCTGCGTTCCGGGCTGTCGGCAGCGGAATCCTGCAGGATGGCGGCATAGAATTCGTTGCACAGCGGGTAGCTCTGGTCGGCGATCGTCTCGTTGGAAGGGGTCACGCCATCCACGGCCAGCAGCCGCAGACCGGGCTTGGAATACATCTGGTCGATGTAGTAGTAGACCGAGAAACCGATGGCGTTGGCAGAGTTGTTATACTCTGCAATGCTGTCCACCAGCTCACCCATGGCGGTGGGGGCCAGCTCGGTGGGGGCCTCCATCAGCGGGCCGCCCTGGATCAGCAGTTTCTGGAACAGGGTCTGGCTGCCGGAGTCCGCCCGCCGCTGGAAGGCAATGATCTCCTGATCCTTGCCGCCCACATCTTTCCAGTTGGTGATCGCTCCGGCGTAGATGTCCTTGAGCTGCTGCAGGGTCAGGCTCTGCACGGGGTTGTCCTCGTTGACGATGAACACCAACGCGTCCCGGCCAATGGCCTTCTGCTCCAGCGGGTCACCGTCAGCCTTCAGCTCCTCCTTGACGGATTCCGGGGCTTCGTAGGCGATGATGAGCTTGACCGAATCGCCGTAATTATTGCCATACAGGCCCAGGTTGCGCCAGGCCTGGGCCGTGGTGTTGGTGGTCACGGCGCTCCGGGCGGTCTCCAGATCCAGCCCGGTGGTATCGGCCATGATCTGCGCGATCAGCGGGATGCAGGCCGTGCTGCCATCCGTAATGGGGAATTCATCCACGCTCAGGATGGGTTGTGCGGGCACTTCACTGGCGGCAGAGGAGGCAGGGGCCTCAGAATCAGGCTGAGACGGTGCCGCCCCCGAATTAGAGGAGGCAGGTACGGTATTGCAGGCAGAGAGCAGGGCGGCCGTGGATGCCAGACCCAGACCGGTCAGGAACGCGCGGCGGGTGATCTTAACGTTTTTCATACGGAAATCCTCCCTTAGAAGTAGTAGTTGTCCATCTCGTCAGCGGTGGAAGCAAAGATGCTTTCGGCATAGAGCCACCGGCCGGAAAAATCCATCCAGCCATAAGAAAATCCCTTGCTGGCGGCAAACACACCCTCCGGCAGGCCGTTGGCGCTGTCGGCATAATAGGTGCTGCAGCTGCGCAGCCCGCCCACGACGACATTGCCATCGCTGTCCAGGATGTCATACAGCCAGCTGCTGCCGGGGCCGTTGCAGCAGCCGTAGAAGTAGATGCCGTCCTCAGTGGAGAGCAGGGGCGAGTAGTAGTTGTAGGTCTCATCCAGCTTGGCCGGGTCGAGGGTCTTGTGGATGCTGTCCGGCCCGCAGATGTGGATGGCCGTTGCGTCATAGTTGTCGTTGTCGTCCTGCGCGACCCAGACCCAGCCGTTTTCGGCATAGACATGGGCCCGCACCTGGTTCTCCACCGGGTCGATGGCGGTGTCGGTCAGCAGCACGCCGGTCTGCCGGTCGAACACCCGCACGGTGCCGTCCAGGGCGTAGATGGCCAGCGTGGCATCGTCGGTGCCCACATCGTAAAGTTCCTTTTCCTCGCCGGTAAGCAGATCGTGGAAGCGGTACCGCCCGGATGCCTCCGGCTCTGTGATGGCAGCACCGGGCAGGTAATACCGCACCGGCTCATCGAACTCACAGAGCACCGCGCTTTGTTCGGTGCTGGCCAGATCGACCAGCTGATATCGGCCGCTGTTGTACAGGCAGACCGTACCCGCGCCGGTGTACTGCTGGAATCCGGTCAGCTCCTCGCCGGTGGCGGGGTTGTACAGGCTGTCGGCACCCGTCGTGCCATCCTCGTTGTAGTGGCTCACCACCAGCCAGTCGGTGGGGGCGGAGCTGTCGCTGCTGCTGGCATAGAAGCTGGAAAGGCCGGACAGCTCTGCCTGATAGACTACCTCACCCTGCCGATCCTGCACCTGCACGGCGCAGTAGGCGGTCAGATCATCGCCCCATTCGTTTTCCTGCACATAGTCTGCCGGGACATTGCAGACTTCAAAGGCCAGATAGCTGCCTGCTATGCTGCATCCGTAGGCGTTTTCGGGCACAGCCAGCTCCTCGCCCGTGGCAAGGTCGATCACCCGGCAATCGCCTGCGGCATGGTTGTTGCAGGGGGCATAGGCCATCTGTTCCGGTGCGGTCAGGACCAGCAGGCTGCCGGTCAGGACGGCATCGTAGGCACGGTCAAAGGTCAGAATCTCCTTGCCGCTGCGGTCGCACAGGGCGGTTGCCCGCCCGGTGGGGGTACTGGGGTCTGACCACTGCCGCAGATAGTATCGCACGGCACCGGTCAGGGTATCCGGCACCAGATACACGGTCTCACTGCTGGCGGCCTGATACAACACGGTATTGCCGCAGAGCACGGTATTGCCGCCGTTGGAGCCGTTGCTGTACAGGATGCGCAGCTTGCCGTCGTCCAGTGAAGCTGCAGCGGTGCCGGGCACCTCCTCAGCCTGCGCGGGCTTGGAATCGGGCAGGGGCGAGGCCGGAGGCAGCAGGGAGCAGGAGGCCAGCAGCCCTGCCGCGGCAGACAGGCTGAGCACTGCACAGCCGATGCGGAGAACAGAACGTTTCATAAGCGTACCTCACAGGTTTGGCAGAATTTAACTTTCCTATCCTGATTATAATACGAATAAACCGGACGTTCAATTGCAATCGAATGTCCGGTCATGGTTACAGTTTTGTTACAGGGTTCGCTCAGACCTCGGCAGCCTCAGCTTCGTCCATCCGCACCAGCTGACGCAGGAAGGGGAAGAGGAAGGGCACGGTGACAAAGAAGGTCAGCACATCGGCGATGGGCTGGCAGATCTCAACACCCAGCAGCCCAAAGGCCCGGGGCAGGGTGAGGATGAGCGGGATGAAAAACACGCCCTGACGGCAGCAGGCCAGAAAGGTGGCCCGGCCCGATTTGCCGATGGACTGGAACAGCATGTTGCCCGCCACGATCACGGGCTGCAGCAGCATGGCAAAGCACTGGTAGCGGAAGGCAGGCAGGGCCACGGCGGTGACTTCGGGATCATCGCGGAAAAGGCGGATGAGGGTCTCGGCATTGAACCAGCAGGCGGTGAGAATGACAGAGAGGAAGCAGAAGCTGGCTGCCATGGTGAACAGGCAGGCCTGCTGCACCCGGCGGTACTTTCTGGCACCATAGTTGAAGCCTGCCACCGGCTGAAAACCCTGACCGGTGCCGATGGCCACCGAGATGATGAACATGAAGATGCGGGAAACGATGCTCATGCCGGCTACGGCAGCGTCGCCATAGCCGCGGGCGGCGATGTTCAGCAGCATTCCGCCAATGCTGTTCAGGCCCTGACGGCCAAAGCTGGGCATACCGGTCATCAGGATGGTGCCGAACTCCGCCGGGCTGCGGGTGACTGCCGTAATCCGGAACTGGCTGACCGTTTTGCCCCGCAGGAACATGGACAGCAGGATGCAGAAGCTGATGGTCTGGCTCAGGGCCGTTGCAAGGCCCGCACCGGCGGTGCCCATGCCCAGCCCAAAGATGAACAACGGGTCCAGTGCGATGTTCAGCAGGCCGCCGGTGACCAGGCCGATCATGGCAAAGCTGGCCTTGCCCTCATAGCGCAGGATGTTGTTCATCACCAGACTGGACATCATAATAGGAGCGGCCAGCAGGATGTACCGCGCGTAGGCACAGGCATGGGGCAGGATGGTCTCGGTGCTGCCCAGCAGCATCATAAAATCGGGCAGGGTGAGCAGGCCTGCCGCTGTGATGATGCCGCCGAACACCAGCGCTGTGAAGAAGCTGGTGGAAGCAAACCGGGTGGCGGCATCGGTGTTCTGGCTGCCCAGGCTGCGGCTGATGATGCTGCCCGAGCCGTGGCCCAGCATGAAGCCCAGCGCCTGGAGAATGGCCATCAGGCTGGAAACGATGCCCACCGCACCGGATGCGCTGGTGGAGATCTGGCCCACAAAAAAGGTGTCGGCCAGATTGTAGATGCTGGTGATGAGCATACTCAATATCGTGGGAGCCGCCAGACTCAGGATCAATTTCGGGATGGGGGTCTCCGTCATTTTGCGGAACTGCTCCGCGCTGCGGTCGGCATTTGCCATGAAAGAACCTCGCTTTCTCTTTGACATGATCTTTACATAAAAAACATTCACACCCAGTATACCGCAGGAACTGTTTTATATCAACCAATTCCTTGCCGGGGTTATTGCAGCAAAAGACCGCCCTGCCCGGCGGCAGAGCGGTCTTGGGTCATGGAAAAGAAGCGGAATATTACAGGGTCTTGCAGAACTCCTTCAGGTAGGCACGGAAAGCCTCGCCGATCTCGGGGTGCTGCAATGCCAGCTCCACCTGAGCCTCCACCACGCGGAGCTTGTTGCCCATGTCGTAGTGGGTGCCGGTGAACTCCACAGCGGTCATGCCGCCGCAGTTGCGGGCATACTCGGCCATGGCATCGGTCAGCTGAATCTCGCCGCCTGCACCGGGTTTGGTGTGGGCGAGGATATCGTAGATCTCAGGGGTCAGCAGCACCCGGCCCAGAATGGAGTAGTTGCTGAACTCCTGGCCCTTTTTGGGCTTCTCAATCATGTCATCCACAAAGAAATAGTTGTCGTGGATGGGGGTGGTCTTCAGGCTGCAGTAGCGGCTCACGTCGGCCCAGGGCACAGCGGAGACACCGGCAGCCGGGCGGCCAAACTCCTCATAGGCGCGGATGAGCTGGGCGCAGACAGGGTCCTCACCCCAGATCACGTCGTCGCCGTAGATGACCACGAACGGGTCGTCACCGGTAAAGGCCTTTGCCATGCTCACGGCGTGGCCCAGGCCCAGCGTCTGCTTCTGGCGCACAAAGAAGATGTTGGCAAGGTTCGAGATGCCCAGGCACTCCTCCAGCATCTTTTCCTTGCCGGGGGCGGCCAGCTTTTCTTCCAGCTCGGGGCTGCGGTCAAAGTGATCCTCGATGATGCTCTGGTTGCGGCCCAGAATGATCAGAATGTCCGTGATGCCGGACTTGACGGCTTCCTCCACCAGATACTGGATGGCGGGCTTATCCACGATGGGGAGCATCCCCTTGGGCATGGCCTTGGTGGCGGGCAGCACACGGGTGCCCAGACCAGCGGCAGGGATGACAGCCTTCGTAACTTTTTTCATGGTTCGGAACTCCTTCATCATATCATTTCAGGCTGAACGCTCAGCCGTAGACCAGATGGATCAGGGCATCCACATTGGGGCCAAGCAGCAGGGTGAACGCGCTGCCGATGACCATGAGCAGGACCAGACAGCCGAGCACGGCGGCCCAGCTGGTGCCGCCCTGCGCGCAGAGCACGGCTTTGCGCTGTGCCGCGTCCGGGAACTCCGCGCGGATGCGGCGGATCTTCTCGGCGGCACTCTGGCGGTAGAGCCACTTGCCATACAGGCCGCGCACGATCATCAGCAGGAAGCTGAGCACCGAGCAGACCCGGGAAAGGGTGAGCAGGGTGGAGGTGGAAAGCCCCGGGGCCAGGCTGCTGTCCGTGACCTGCAAAAGGTCAATGAAGGTGGGCAGGGCCAGCACCAGCTCGGCGGCCAGAAAGGCGAACGCGGGCTTCCACGCTTTGCGGTAGAAGAAATAGAACGGGCCGAACAGCATGGCCGAAAAGCTCATGGAGGTCTTGGTGTGGGACAGCTGCATCCTGCAGTAGGCGCTCAGGTAGGCAGGGGAAGCCGGGCCGATGAAATCCGCCCAGTCCTTGCAGGGGATGCCGTCCATGACCTCTTCCTTGCCAAAAGCCGCCTGATAGGTCTGGCGCAGCGGGTCTACCTGCGGGGCTCCGGTCTCCTGGAACTGGCGGTAAAAGGTGGAGTAATCAAACTCCTCGCTGTGCTCGTCCGAATCGGCACGGTCTGTGGGTTCCTGTGCCCCCTCCGGGGGCAGGGCCGCACCGCAGCAGCGGCAGACGGATTCACTGCGCAGGGTGCGCTCGCCGCAGGCAGGGCAGGTGCACAGCTCACTTTCCTGATAAGGGAACTTCCACTCGTATCCGGCGGCGTGGGCCGGGGCATGGATGCAGCGGCCGAGCTTTTCATAACAATCGCGGTGATAAGGCGCGCCGCAGTCGGGGCAGACAACGATGTCGTCCTGCAGTGTCAGCGGCTTGCCGCAGCCCTCACAGGGGCAGCCATAATATTTGGGCATAAGATCCTCCCAGTATGCTAGTTGAACTTATTATACTCCCTTAAAAGAGAAAAGAAAAGGCAAAAATCTTCAAAATTCCAGTAGGTTGAGTATTTTTCCTCTTTACTTTATCATGGATTCTGGGTATACTAATGAAGTATCTGTGTATAAACTGTATCTTTTGAGGGATTCTTAAAATATGATTACTACTGACGAACTGAAAGTGCAGCTGGCCGATTATGGCACCGCTGTGAAGGACCTGGAGGAAGCGCTGGCCATCGACGCTTCCCGCAAGCGCGTGCAGGAGCTGGAGCACACCATGAGCCGCCCCGGCTTCTATGATGATGCTGAGCTGAGCAAGAAGGTCTTTGATGAAGTGGGCGACCTGAAGGGCAAGCTGAACCGCTTTGAAAAGCTGCAGGGCCTGTACGATGATGCCGAGACCATGCTGGTGATGCTGGACGAGGAGTACGACCCCGACATGGTGCCCGAGGCAGAGGAAGCCGTGAACGCCGTGGGCAAGGCCGTGGACGAGCTGCAGCTGATGACCATGCTGAACGGTGAGTACGACCACAGCAACGCCATCCTGACCTTCCACGCCGGTACCGGCGGCACCGAGGCACAGGACTGGGCCGAGATGCTCTACCGCATGTACAACAAGTGGGCACAGGCACACGGCATGACCGTGGAGGTGCTGGATTATCAGGACGGCGATGAGGCCGGCATGAAGAGCGCTTCCATGATGGTCAAGGGCCCCAACGCCTACGGCCTGCTGAAAAGCGAGAACGGCGTGCACCGTCTGGTCCGCGTGTCTCCCTTTGATGCCAACGCCCGCCGCCAGACCAGCTTTGCTTCTCTGGAAGTGATGCCCGAACTGGACAACACCATTCAGGTAGACATCCGCCCCGAGGACATCGAGATGCAGGTGTTCCGCTCCTCCGGTGCCGGCGGCCAGCACATCAACAAGACCTCTTCCGCTGTCCGTCTGATCCACAAGCCCACCGGCGTCGTGGTCAGCTGCCAGACCCAGCGCAGCCAGTTCCAGAACCGTGACTACGCCATGGAAATGCTGAAGGCAAAGCTGTATCAGATCGCAAAGCAGCAGCACATGGACAAGATCGACGACATCAAGGGCGTGCAGAATGAGATCGCCTGGGGCCACCAGATCCGCAGCTATGTGTTCATGCCCTACACCATGGTCAAGGATCACCGTACCAACTACGAGACCGGCAATGTCGATGCCGTGATGGATGGTGATCTGGACGGCTTCATCTTTGCTTACCTCAAGGCCGCCAGCCGCGGGGAGCTGCAGGATACCTAAAATTTGTTATAAAATGTCAGAGGGACCTCGCCGTTGGGCGGGGTCCCTCTTTTGATTACAGGTGCAGATATTTTCCGGTGATGCTGGCGGGATCGGCGGCCACCTGCTCCGGTGTGCCGCAGGCCACGATGCGTCCGCCGCTCTCGCCGCCGCCGGGGCCAAGGTCCACGAGATAGTCGGCGTTGCGGATCACATCCAGATCGTGCTCAATGACCACCACAGTGGCCCCGCTGTCGATGAGACGCTGGAACACGCCCAGCAGGGTGCGCACATCCAGCGGGTGCAGGCCGATGGTGGGCTCGTCGAATACAAACACGGTGTCAGCCTGCCCTTTGCCCATCTCGCTGGCGAGCTTGAGCCGCTGGGCCTCCCCGCCCGAAAGGCTGGGGGTGGCCTCGCCCAGAGTCAGGTAGCCCAGCCCCAGGTTGGAAAGGGTCTGCAGCCGGCTGGCCACCAGCTTGAGGTCGGCACAGGCGGCAAGGGCTTCGTCCACGCTCATCTCCATCAGGCGGGGCAGGCTCTCGGCCTGGGTGCCGTCCTTCCGGGTGCGGTAGAGGGCGGCGGCATCCTTCTGGTAGCGGGAGCCGCCGCAGTCCGGGCAGGTGATCTCCACATCCGGCAGGAACTGGATGTCCAGGCTGATGGTGCCGGTGCCGTCGCAGCCGGGGCAGCGCAGGCGGCCCGTGTTGTAGGAAAAATCGCCCGCCTTGTAGCCCTTCTCCCTGGCAAGGGGGGAACGGGCGTAGATCTTGCGCAGCTCATCGTGGACATTGGCATAGGTGGCCACCGTGGACCGCACGTTGATGCCGATGGGCGTTGCGTCAATGAGCTTGACCTGCGCAATGCCCGGTGCAGTGATGCTTTCCACATGGGCGGGCAGAGCTTCGCCCTTGGCGGCGGCCTCCAGCGCGGGGATCAGGCTTTCCAGCACCAGCGTGGTCTTGCCGGAACCGGACACGCCGGTCACTGCAATGAGCCGCCCCTTGGGCAGCCGGACTTCCAGCGGCTTGACGGTGTGGATGGCCCGGGTGCGCAGGGTGATGGTGCCCAGCGCAAAGAGCTCCGCCTCCGGGGTGCGGGTGCGGGCTGAGAGGGTGTGCAGGTCGGCAAGGAAGGGGCCGATGCGGGAAGCCGGGCTTTGGGCCACCTGCTCCACAGTGCCCTGTGTCAGGATAGTGCCGCCATTTTCACCGGCACCGGGGCCCATCTCAATGAGCCAGTCGGCATCCCGCAGGATCTCAGTGTCGTGATCCACCAGCACGATGGAGTTGCCGTCCGCGATCAGGTCATGCATCACGCCCCGCAGGCCCTCGATATTGGAGGGGTGCAGACCGATGGAGGGCTCGTCCAGCACATAGAGCACGCCGGTGGTGCGGTTGCGCACCGAGCGGGCCAGCTGCACCCGCTGGCGCTCCCCTGTGGAAAGGGTGGCAGCCTCCCGGTCAAGGGAGAGGTAGCCCAGCCCCAGATCCAGCAGGCGGGCAGCGGTGGCCTGAAAGGACTCGCAGATGCTCTCAGCCATGGGGCGCATCTCCACGGGCAGGGAGGCGGGTACCCCCTCCACCCACTGCACCAGCGTGTCCAGCGTCATGCGGCAGGCATCGGCCAGCCCGATGCCCCGCAGCCGGGGAGCCCGGGCCGCGGCGTTCAGGCGGGAGCCGCCGCACGCGGGGCAGGGGCCCTGCTTCAGGAACCGCTCCACCCGCTTCATGCCCTTTTCATCCGTCACCTTGGCAAGAGCGTTCTCCACGGTATAAACGGCGTTGAAGTAGGTGAAATCCATTTCGCCCGCCGCGCCGGTCTTGCTGTTCTGGTAGAGCAGGTGCACTTTTTTGGCGGGGCCGTGGAACACCATGTCACGCTCTTCCGGGGTCAGCTCCCGGAAGGGAACGTTGGTGCGCACGCCCATCTTTTCGGCGATCTCCTTCATCAGCGACCACATCAGGGTCTGCCAGGGCAGCACCGCGCCCTCGTTGATGGAAAGGCTCTCGTCCGGCACCAGAGTGGATTCGTCCACCACCCGCACGATGCCGGTGCCCTCGCAGTCTGGGCAGGCTCCGGTGCTGTTAAAGGCGAACTGCTCCGCGCCCAGCACCGGCACCTGCGCGCCGCACCGGGGGCAGTAGAGCGGGATCTCGGCCGCAATGTTCAGGCTGGGCGGCACCATGCAGCCGCAGCTGGGGCAGGGGTAGTGGGAGAGCCGGGAGAACATCAGGCGCAGGCTGTTCAAAAGCTCGGTCATGGTGCCAAAGGTGGAACGCATTCCGGGCACGCCTGGCCGCTGGTGGAGGGCCAGTGCGGCGGGAACATAGCGGATCTCGTCCACCTGCGCCTTTTCGGCCTGGGTCATCCGGCGGCGGGTATAGGTGGAAAGGGCCTCCAGATAGCGGCGGGAGCCCTCGGCGTAGAGGACACCCAGCGCCAGCGAGGACTTGCCGGAACCGGACACGCCCGCAATGCCGACGATCTTGTGGAGCGGCACATCTACGTCGATGTTCTTCAGGTTGTGCACCCGCGCGCCCCGCACCCGGATGGCGGCGGGGAGAGCGGAACTGGATTCGTGGTTCATCGTGTCTCCTTTCTCTGAATGGGGTCACAAAAGGCTCCCCCACAGGGGAGCCGGAAAGATCATAAACCGAGAGGATTGAACCGCTGGTGTTCGAGCTGGTCGATCACCGCCTGCGCTGCCGGTGCAATGGGGGCGGGCACTGCGGCGGGGCGGCTGAGGTAATAGCCCTGCAGCAGGTCCACGCCCAGACCGATGACGGTGCGCAGCTGGGCCTCGGTCTCAATGCCCTCGGCGATGAGTTTCATACTGCGGGCGTGGGCGTAAGCCACAATGTTGGAGACGATCTGCTGCTTATCACGGTCGGTGTCGATCCCGCGCACAATGGAAATGTCGATCTTGATATACCGGGGTGAGAGCTCCAGCAGGTTCAGCTCGTTGCTGTAGCCGCTGCCGTAGTCATCCAGCGCAAAGGAGCCGGAGAAGCCCGGAACGTTCCGCTTCCGTTCCAGACATGCGCGGTCCAGATCTTCCTGTTCGGTGATCTCCACCACCAGCCGCTTGAGCAGCTCGGGGTAGCGCTGAGCATATTCCTCCACATCCTCAACCGTCAGGCTGACATTGGCGATGGAGTTGATGAAGAGCAGGGCATCGCTCTGGAGCAGACCCTGTGCCTGCAGGCGCTGGAAGATCTCGCTGGAATGGAACACAGTGATCCGTTCGATCTCATACAGGCGGCCTGTCTCATGGGCCAGCTGCATGACCTGAGCGGGGGAGTGCAGGGTAGGCAGATCGACCCGCATGAGGGCCTCGTAGGCTGCGACCCGGCCGCTGCGGGCAGAGTAGATGGGCTGGAAGTGGTAGGACACCAGCTCCTCCTGCAGCAGGCGCTCAAAGTCCTGCTGGGTCTGGGCGGCGTATGCCTCCTGATGGTAGCTGCCGATATCAAAATCACACATGCGGCCCTTGTGGGAATGCTTGACCTGATACATGGCAAAGTCGGCATATTTTTTCAGGGTGAGCAGGTCGTGGCCATCCGTGGGGTACCAGGCAATGCCGCCCGAGATGCTGATGTGCAGCTGCCTGCCGTTGGGCAGGATGGACACGCTGCGCTGCAGGGCGGCACTCAGCAGCTCCAGCTGGGCGCGGAGCTGTGCCTGATCCTGATAGCCATAGAAGAAGATCAGGAATTCATCGCCCGAAAGGCGGGAGCAGATGGTGTTGGCGGGCGTGTTGGCCGCAAAGCACTGGCCGGTTTGGCGGATGTACTGGTCGCCCCAGTCGTGGCCGTAGGTGTCGTTGATCTGCTTGAGGTTGTCCAGATCCATCATCAGCAGGGCGGCACAGCCCAGCTTTTCGGGCTGCTGGAACAGCGCTTCACAGGCGCGGTCAAAGGCACGGCGGCGGTACAGGCCGGTCAGGGTATCGTAATCGCGCTCGTGCTCAATGCGCTGCTGCTCCAGCACCGTGGTGGTCATATCCTCAGCCAGACCCACCTCGGAGGCACCTTCGCCCAGGATATGGGTGATGCGCAGGGTGATGTAGTGGGTGCTGCCGTCAGGCTGGGGGATGGCAAAGACCTTGTTGTTGGCCGGGGACAGGCGGTAGAACCACCGCTGCTCCAGTGTGCCCATCAGGGCGCGGAAAGCCTTTGGCGTGAGCGGATCTGGCTGCTCCTGCGCAAGGCCCAGCATGGAGAAGAAGTTATCAGTCACATAAACGCTGTCATCGCGCAGCTCATAGCCGCCCAGCTCCGCACTGGCCAATTTCATAATGCGCAAAAAGCGGGTGGAGGAGTCCAGCACGTTCTTGCTCAGCTGGGTAAAGGCAGAGGAGAACTGATCCAGCTCCCGGATGCCGGTGGCGGACAGATGCGGGATGGCGGAGGAATCCGCTTCGGCAGCGGCTACCTCGGCCGAGAGCTTGGCAACGGGCCGGGCCAGCCGCCTGCTGATCAGCCAGCTGCAAACAAAGCCAACGGCCAGCGTGATCAGCATGATGAAGGAGAACAGCTGCTGCAGCCGCTGGGCGAAAGCAAAGAGCTGCACCGCGGGAACGGAGCCCACGAGAAGCCAGTGCTTGCCCGAGAAAGGGGCGTTCCGGCTGTAGAGGTTCAAGGGGGAGACCGAAGCAATGTAGAGGGCATTGCTGAAGAGGTAGCGGTGGGTATGGGCACTGTGGAGGCGCAGCGTAAGGCTTTCGTCCGCAGAACCCGGCTGCCCGTCGCAGTGGGAACGGAGCACCGGACGCAGCTGCAGTTCAGAGGCAGAGAGCTCCTCCGTATCGGTCACGGCAAGGAAATAGGTGCCGTTGTTCTGCAGCTCAGAGCAGGGCAGGTTCTCCCACAGGTAGTCGGCCAGCAGTTCCACGCCGATCACACCGTAAACGGTGCCGTCCGGCAGGATCAGGGGCTGGCTGTAGGCAATGGCCTCGTGGGTGTCCCCGGGCACCAGATAGGATTGTGAGGTCCAGTGGCCATAATCGGAGGCGGCAAGGCTGGCTCCGTCTTTATAGGCGGCCTGGAAAGGGGGATAAAGGAAGCCACGGTTTCCCAGTGCCCGGTAGCGGATGGCGGGAGCCCAGCTGTTGTCCGTGGCAATGGAGAGGGACTGCACCAGCTGGGCCGGTGCCCGCACAAAGGTCAGGTCGGCGTTGCGCTGGGAGGGTGCGGCATCCGGGTCAAGATCCCGCAGGTAGATGGCGGGCATGAGGCTGTCCTGCTTCCGCTTGTCCAGGTCATGGGTGTTCAGGATAAGGAACACGCCGGTCACCGACTTGATGCGCAGGGTGCTGATGAGCTCCGGCGCGGCGGCTTCCAGCAGGGGATAGGCCGCGTCGCTGCTGCTGTCCAGCGTGCTCAGGCTGATCTCTCCCTAGTCCAGAAGCTGCTGGGTCAGGCCATTGATGGCATCGGAAAGGCTGGTCAGCTCCTGTGCATCGTGGAAGATGGACTGAAGATACCGGCTGCGGTTGTCCACCTGCATGGCAAGGATATCCTCGGCGTTCTGGTTCAGCTGGGGGCCAAGCCGGGTGACGTGGACGGCAAAGGTCAGCAGCAGGAACTCCACCGCCAGCACAGCCAGCAGGGAGAAAAGGATGGTGCCGAAGATAGAATGGCCCGTCTGAGGGGCCTTCTGGCTGTGCGGCTTGCGGTTCTGCATCTGAGAGTCTCTCCTTTTGTGGTTGTTCCAAGGGCATCTCAGCCCGCAAAGGCGCTGAGAGCGGCCAGAGTCTGGTCGTACCAGGCATCAAAATAGGCATCGGTCAGAAACTCGGCTTCGGCTTCCTCGGGGGTCTGCCCGGCGGCCAGCCGCTCCAGCACCGTGGCACGGTCGGCAGTGACACGGTCCTCCAGCGCGTACTGCAGGGTATTGCGGGCGCGCAGGGCAGCCGGGAAGGCATGGGTGGTGTAGAGCTTGCTGCGATCGATGGCATCAATGGACAGGCTCAGCACCTTGTGGATACTCTCGGAGACCGTCAGGCCGCTGTTCTCAAGGGCAGATATGCTGTTGGCGGCATAGGTCACGGGCATATAGCCGGACTGCACCGAGAACTGCAGGTTGTTTTCCGGCTGGGTGAACCATTTCAGGAAGGCAACGCAGGCACTGATCTCGTCCTCGGTGCCCGGGATGACTACCATGCCGGCCCCCTGCTGGACGGCCACCGGCTCACAGCCTGCAAAGCTGGGGCAGGGCAGCGCGGCCATCTCGATGCCGTGGCTCTCGGTGTCGCTGGTCAGCACCTGGGTGGGGAAGAAGGAAGCACTGGAGGAGGAACCGACATAGGCCAGCAGGCTGCCGATCTTGATATCGTCGCTGCGGAACTTGCCGCTGGCACTGCACCAGCCCTTGATGTAGGGGACATAGTAGTTATCCCACAGCCTGCGGAGGGTCGGCTTGTCAAAGTGCAGGGTCATCACGCCGTTCTCGGCATCAAAGATGGTCGTACCCAGTTCCTGTGCGCCGCAGAGCAGGTAATTGGTCAGCGCGTCGCGGCCATACAGGGCCTTGCCGTCGTTGGGCGCAGCCGTCTGGGCATCGGTCCAGTCGTAGTATTTGTGTGCGGCCTCGTTCAGCCCCTCCACGGTGGAAAGATCCGCATAGGTCACGCCTGTGGCCTCGGCAAAGGGGACAAAGTCGGTGACGTTCAGGTAGAGCAGCTCAGTGGATTTTGCTATGGGAAAGACCTTGAGCTCCCCGTTGTTCATCAGGTCGCCCTCCTCGAGAAAACCGGCGATATAGGCAGACTTCTCTTTTTCGGTCAGGTAGGGGCTCAGGTCAACGGCAAGGCCCATCTGATCCAGCGTAAAGGCGGTGTCCGCGTAGGAGGAGACGATGTTGGGCAGCTTCTCGGCACCCACCTTGCCCTCGGCGGCGGCCAGCACGCTGGTCTCCAGGTCGTTCACGCTGCCCTGACTGGAGCTTTCGACCCGGATGTTCTTCTCTTTGCCCACGGTGGAGTTGAACTGCTCCACCAGCTGGTTGAAGCATTCCAGCTGATCGCCGTTGTAGTAGGTCCAGATCGTGATGGTGGTGGGCAGCTTGCTTCGGCCGCAGGCAGTGCCGCCCAGCGCCACGGCGGCGCACAGCAGCAGACTGACGGCAGAACGAAGGATTCGTTTCATTACATTATTTCTCCCATTCCGACAAAACGGCTCACGGAAAAACCGGATCGTGTACGGCGCGTCCTGTCGTTTCTGAAATGATACCAGACGAAAACATTGTAACACTTTTTCGGGGCGGGGGCTACTGATTTTTGAAAAAACACCCGAAAGCAGACGAAAAAAGAAAGAATCTCTGGCCAGCGCTTCCATTTTTCGTAAAGTCCGGATATAATACAAGCATAAAATACAACAAAAAGAATGGGAGAGCTTATGGCGCAGAAGAAGGACGAGGGCCTGAACGGCAACGAGAAGATCGAACAGGCGGTCTGCCAGTTACAGCAGGAGCCTACACAGGAGCAGCTGGCGCATACCCTGACCGTGATCCGTCGGCGGATGCGGGAAAACGGACAGGTCGTGGTGGCGGTGGAGCCGAACCCGGCCAGTGAGCAGATGCAGCTGCGGGCCCTCCGCACGGCCGATGGGGCCAGCTGGTGGTATGCCTTTACCAGCTTTGAAGAGGAGATGAAGGGCGCGGAAGCGGTGCAGTCCACCTTTCTGGTGGAGTTTGAAAAGCTGTTGGATGCCGCACTGCAGGTGCCGGAGATCCAGGGCATCATCCTGAACCCCTGGAACCGCACCATCCAGCTGGACAAGACCCTGCTCCGGATCATCAAGGGATAAGCACGAAAGGGCCCGCCTGCCGCATTTTGGTGCGCGCAGACGGGCCCTTTTTATATGGTAAAGAAAGAAGGAGAATGGCAGATCAGGCTGCGTCGGTGCGGTCCTTCTTGAGCAGGCTCAGGATCACGGCACCCACCACGCTGCCAGCGGCCAGAGCCACGCAGTAGAGCAGGGCATGATCGACCACGGGGAACACGAAGATGCCGCCGTGGGGAGCGCGCAGGGCGCAGCCGAAGGTCATGGAGAGGGCACCGGCCAGCGCGGCACCGGCCACACAGCTGGGCAGGACGCGCAGCGGGTCGGTGGCGGCGTAGGGGATGGCACCCTCGGTGACGAAGCACAGGCCCATGACGTAGTTCACGATGCCGTTGCGGCGTTCGTCAGGAGTCCACTTCTTGGGGCAGAAGGTGGTGGAGAGGGCGATCGCGATGGGAGGAACCATGCCGCCCACCATGACAGCGGCCATGACCTCGTAGTTGCCGGAGGCCAGTGCGGCAGTGCCAAAGACGTAGGCAGCCTTGTTGAAGGGGCCGCCCATGTCGATGCTCATCATACCGGCAACGATGGCACCCAGCAGGACTTTGGAGGTGCCGCCCATGGCGTTGAGGCAGTTGGTCATGGCGGTGTTGATCATGCCCATGACCGGGTTGATGCCGCACATCACGGCACCGATGATAAGGATGCCGCCCAGCGGGTAGATCAGCATGGGGCGGATGCCGTTCAGGCTGGCGGGGAGCTTTTCGGTGATCTTCTTGAGGAACTGGACCACATAGCCTGCCACGAAACCGGCCAGCAGAGCCGCCAGGAAGCCGCCGGAGATCCCGGTGGTCTCGCCATTGGCAAGGTCTGCAAAGTTGGTGCCGTTCATGGCCAGGACGCCGCCCGCAAAACCGACGGCCAGACCCGGACGATCCGCAATGGACATGGCGATGAAACCGGCCAGGATGGGCAGCATGTAGCCGAATGCCGCGCCGCCCACCGTCTTGAAGAACGCCGCCACAGGGGTGTTCATCCCGAAGTTGGAGGGATCAATGGTGTAGTCGTCCAGCAGGAATGCCAGGGCGATCATGATGCCGCCGCCCACCACGAACGGCAGCATGTGGGAGACACCATTCATCAGGTGCTTGTAGAGGCTGCGGCCCAGGCTCTCGCCTGCGGTGTCCTCCTCCGCGGCCGCCTGCGCGCCGCCCTTGGCGTGGAAGACCGGCACCTCACCGTGGGCCACTTTCTTGATGAGTTCTTCGGGTTTGTGGATGCCGTCGTCCACCCGGGTAAACAGAACGGGCTTGCCGTCAAAGCGGGCCGTTTCCACGTTCTTGTCCGCCGCCACGATGATGCCGTCGCACGCCTCGATCTCTTTCCGGGTCAGGGCGTTCTTGGTGCCGTCGGAGCCGTTGGTCTCCACTTTCACGGGCAGACCCAGCTTGTCACCGGCCTTGACGAGGGCTTCGGCGGCCATGTAAGTATGGGCGATGCCGTTGGGGCAGGCGGTGACGGCCAGCACCCGGTAGCCGTTCTGGGGGATCTGCTGCTGGGTGAAGCTCTCATCCCCGAACTGAGCCTCTTCCTGTGCGTCGATGGCGTCCAGGAACTCTGCCGGGGTCTTGGCGGCGCGGAGCTTCTCCACGAAGTCCTCGTTCATCAGCATCTGCATCATGCGGGCCAGCATATCCACATGCAGGCCGCCGTCCTCCGGGGCGGCAATGGCAAACAGCAGGTCGGTGGTGCCGTCGTCCTCGGCATTGTACTGCACCGGGGCGCTCAGGCGGAGAGCCGCCAGGCTGGGGCGGGTGACGCAGGCCGTTTTGGCGTGGGGCACGGTGATGCCGTTGTCCACATAGGTGGAACCCTCCGCCTCGCGGGCGTAGAGGGCCTTTTTGTAGGCCTCTTTGTCGGTAATGTTGCCGTGGGTGGCCTGCAGCTCCACCAGACGGTCGATGATGGCGGCCTGATCCGGCGCGGCTACGTCCAGCGCGATGGACTTTGCGGTAAACAATTCCGTGATACGCATGGGGTGTTCTCCTCTCCTCGTTAAATCGTCAGCAATAACTTCTCGATTTCTTCTTTCTTCGCCAGCCCCAGGCTGAACGCCGTGGCGCTGCCACAGGCGGTGCCCAGGCGGAGGGCGGTGGTGTAATCACCGCTCTGCAGGTAACCTGCCACAAAGCCTGCCACCATGCTGTCACCCGCGCCGACGCTGTTGACCACTTTGCCTTTCGGGCAGCCGATGCGGTGGGTCTGGCCCTGCTCATCCAGCAGCAGAGCGCCATCCCCTGCCATGCTCACCAGCACGTTGCGGGCGCCTTTTTCCTGCAGGGTCCTGGCTGCTGCCACGATTTCATCCTCCGTGTTCAGAACACGGCCCACGATCTCGCCCAGCTCATGGTTGTTGGGCTTGATGAGGAAGGGGTGGAAAGGCAGCACATTGACCAGCAGGTCCCGGGTAGCGTCCACCACGGCCCGCACGCCGCGGCCTTCCAGCCGGGCCAGCAGCCGCTCGTAGGTGGTCTGTGCCAGGCTGGCCGGGATGCTGCCCGCCAGAATCAGGATGTCGCCGTTCTGCAGGGCGTCCAGCTTGGCTTCCAGCGCCTGCATGGCGCTCTCCGGGATGTTGGGGCCCGCGCCGTTCAACTCGGTCTCCTGCCCTGCCTTGATCTTGACGTTGATGCGGGTCATCCCCTGGGCCAGGTGGATGAAATCGGTCTGGATGCCCTGGGCGGCCAGGCCGCGCTCCAGCCAGGCACCCGTCTCCCCGGCCACAAAGCCCAGTGCCACGCTCTCGCAGCCCAGCTGCGCCAGCACGCCGGACACGTTGATGCCCTTGCCGCC
>ENA-ORLU01000396-ORLU01000396.1-human-gut-metagenome-genome-assembly--contig:-NODE-396-length-43724-cov-6.145806_pt1 | contig 43724 bp, 48 predicted proteins | sample MGYA00243009_ERZ508833 | MGnify/ENA primary metagenome ERZ508833 (study PRJEB26277, sample SAMN04329763) | human gut metagenome | biome: human-associated habitat | host: Homo sapiens | place: USA...
CACGCAGGCATTCGCCTGCGTGTTAATTATAGCTTATGTACTTGAATGTTTTAATCCGTATTAGATTTGACGCTTACATTCCCAGAATAGAAAAAGCAGGCACATGCTGGATGTGCCTGCAGTAATCAAAATTATTAAAATAGTTGGGACAATGTATAGATAAGAAACCCAAATGGTATGATACCAAAAAAAGGATCTGGAAAAGCATGAGAAAAAATCATTAATGCAACAGTAATTCCTATACAAACTTCAAGTTTATTGCGTTTGCTTCTAGCAGCTTCTTCAGCTTTTGCTGCTTGCTGTCGAGCAAGCTCTTCTTGAATTCTCCGTTGTTCTGCTTCATAGGCAGCTTGCTGCTCATATTGCTCTCTAGCTCTGCGTTGTTCTTCTTCATAGGCAGCTTGCTGCTCATATTGCTCTCTAGCTCTGCGTTGTTCTTCTTCATAGCGAGCCTGTTGTTCACGTTGACGCTGGGCTTCATAGGCTGCCTGTTGCTGATAGTATTGCTCTTGGGCTCTACGCTGTTCTTCAGCATAACTGCTTGCCTGATAGTCGTTTTGAGAGTTGTATTCAGCTTGTCTAGCCTTTTCAGTGCCAGGCATATTTACCTCAGCAATAGAGATGCTGTTCTCAGTCATGAGGCGGAAGGCAGCAGCTTGTGCTGCAGCTGCTTCGTTCTGATTTGTATTCTTGCTGGCAAGCATCAGAAGCTTATTGATTTTTTCTATAATCTTTTCTCGTTCCATTTTATCACCATTTAGATAGTCTAATTATTTTGCAAAAGTCATATACAAGCTGTAGATCAATAAGACTGCAATGATAAGCAGCTTGGTATTGTCTTTTTGGTCTGTTTGCTGGGGAATAGGCTTCTCATTATCCTTTTTCCTATAGTAGTTGTTCACATACCATCCGAGTTCTGTAGGAGACGTGAAAGACTTCTTCTTTCCGTTGTAGTATGGTGAGTCCGACACCATTTCTGCATATGTGAAATTACTACTATGGCCTATACCCAGCAAAACAGGTTTTACAGAAGTTCTTATGGCTTCACACAAAACAGGATTGTTGAAAATACTGTTAATAGTATGTGGGTCACCACCACCTCTAGTGATGCAGATGAAGCCTATTTCAGGTAGTGCATTTGCTTCTGCGATTGCTGCTGCAATTGATACTGCTGCTCCGTTTCCTTCTAGTGGAATACTTTTCAGGTATTCTAGTTGCTGAATTTGGTATGAGAGCTTAGCGTTAAAGTCTTTACAGCCTTCTGTACCATCCCTGCTTATGAGCATAAATTTTTGGAATGTCGAAGGAAGTTTTTTCGGTTCTGTGTTAATGGAGAATGATACAGTTGCCTGATCTGGAAGAACATCTAGGCTTGTGCAGTAAATCTGGATAATAGGACTTACCAGAGTACGCTCACAAGTGTTGTTATCCTGGTAATACCCGTAGACACTAAGGTAGCCTGAAATTCTTACATTTATTCCTTCTTTCAGTGATTGAGCATTAAGAATGTTATTTTTTATAAAAACATACACATAGCTGGAATTATTAAAATAGAGCTTACAGCTATTTGAAGCGATATTGCTAGATAGATTAGTTGTTCTCTTCGAATAGAGAAAGCCATCAATGGTTACAAGTTTTTTGTTCTTGAAGACGACCTTTCCCAAGTCTTCTATGCCTGATAGTAAATCTATCGGCTCATCATACATGGCATAAACCTTCTTTCCTATGCGATTTTGCTTTCCTCGTATAGTTCATGGGGAGCAATATCCTGACCATCCGGCCATACTGCTGTATTATAGGCAATACGAACAAGCTTGAAATAGTCAGGATTTGCCAATTGACCATACCAGGAACCAGTTATGTAGGGTTTCACATCGAAAACACGCTTTTCATCATCTGAATAAATCAAAACAAGCGTGCAATCATCATTGGGGATTATATATAAAAGTTGTTTTTTATCCATGATTAATACCTCAACTATATAAATTAGCAATAGAACTTAATTTCATCAACATGGAAATGCTTTTTCCATGCAATGCAAATCATTAGAAATTGAGCTTCTATTATCTCCATTAGTTGGTTAAGGTCTTTTTCAGGAATATGGTCAGAGTTAATAGCTACTATACAACCACCATTCTTAGTTAACCATATTTTAGTAGAGGCAGGTGTTGGACGGCCTTTGCTGATATGTACATGGATTGGTTCGGAATTCTCATTTGACCAGAAGTAAACTTTATATCCAAGAATTGTGAATAGATTAGGCAATTTTTAATCCTCCGCATGCACCATATTTATAAAAAAGATGTGCATTAGCCTGTAAAAATTGTTCAAAAAAGCTTATTTCTTCTTCAGAAAAACCTTCTCTAATAAGCCAAGTATAGCTTGGCAACTGACAACGGGCAGTATCAAAACCATCGTATGTAGGGCGTTCAAAATGCACTTCCACTTTCTTAACGCCATCCTCTTCAAATACATTCGTAAAAACAATTTCGGTTTCATCTGGTAATGTCATATAGGGATAAATCATAGTTGACACCTCCGCATGTGAACAATTTATTTGCTAAAATGGTGGATACCTTCACCAGTGGATTCGATTTTTTTAGAACGTTTGCTTTTATATTCCTTGGTTCCGTCTGGATGAGTAATAACTAAACAGCGGCCATCATCTTCTACAATAGTACCATTAGGAAGCTTTTCAATTTTAATGTTCTCATTTGTAGTGGTTTTAGCAGGAGCAGCCTGAGGCGTGGATTCAGGAGTTTTTGCTTTGGGTTCATCGCTTCCGCAGCCGGCTAAGGCTAAAGCTGCAAACAATGCAAATAAAACAGTTAATTTCTTCATAGATTTTACCTCTTTTCTACTATTTATAACTTTTGATACCTCTATGCGACATACAGCTCAATCTCTTTATCAACTTCTAATAAGTCAGATGGCTGGAGTGGTCCATGTACGATATCTACATTTAAGTTGAATAGATTTTCTAATCTTATGTGTAGTTTAGACAATGTTAGTAATGAAACAGGTGCAGTAAATTCGACAATCAAGTCAATATCACTGTCGGGCCTATTTGTGTTATTAGCACGTGAGCCAAATAAAATGATTTTCTTTATAGGATAATCTTTAGCAACTATACCAACTAACTTTTTCATAGTTTCAATATCCATAATTTTACTGATTTTTAAACTATTTTTCATAATGAGTCCAAAAGGACAATATTTTTACTGATTTGGATTCCTCGTTAACAGTGTATACCAACCTATGCTTGATATTTATACGTCTAGAAAATTTCCCTTTTAAGTCACCTGTTAATTTTTCATATGGTGGTGGCGTTTTGTATGGATTTATTTCCAATATACCAGTCAATTGTTTAGTTTTAATACTTAAGCCTGCAGATTTGAGCTTAGGCAAATCTTTTAATGCTTCTTTAGTGATTACGACTGTGTACATTACCAATCAACCTCGTCAGCTGGTACGCAGTCTTCTACAGGTTCCGCATCGGCTTTCAGGATTTTTTTTAAAACTTCTGGTTGTGAACATATATACGCGGTTTCCATAAGACCTCGGTAATCATCATCCGATAGTATTACTACATTTCCTTCTTTAACAGGAATTGTGACAATATCATTATATTTTGCTGTGTTATTGAGAATTTCATACATATTTTTTCGGAAATTAGTTGCACTAATAGTAGTCATCTATATCACCCCTTACTAGCTTCAATTATAACGTACGCTTAAATGTACGTCAACATATTTTCTAATATATTTCGCATTTTGGAGGTTATACGATGAAAAAGATACTTTTCACAACACTAGCTGCTCTTATGATGCAGCAATCAGCTTTTGCCTTGACTGTGTACGATCCATCTAATCATGCAGAGAATCTGGCTGCAAAGCTAGAGGCTATTAAGCAGACAGCACATCAGGCAGAAATTTTACAAAGCGAGTTGAAAAATCTAGCTAAGCTGTCTCCTGCATATCAGGATGAAACATTGGCAGAAATACGCTCCAGTGTTAAGAGCATGATGGAGATACGCAAATCTGTTAATGCTATTGGAACAGATTTTAACAGCATGATGGAAGGGTTTGAAGAAATCTCCCCAGATTATGAGGATTGGAATGGTGTTTCGGCAGAACAGTATGCAAGACAAATGGATAAGGTGAGAAAGGCTTGGGATAATGCATTAAAGCAAAGCCTGCTTGCACAAACCGAGGCCAGTCCGGATAAGCAGGCTAATACAGCAGAACTAGTCAACAAATTAGTGGAAGCTTCTCAAAATGCAGAAGGCACTACAGGTGTTTTACAAGCCCTTGCACAGCTTAATGCAGTACAAATAAGCGAGCTGCAAAAGATGCAGGCCATTGCTGCAGATGCTCAGCGTACACAAAACATGTATCAGAAAAGATTGTTGGAAGCTGAAAAAGCTGGACGTAAGCTTATGCAGGAAAGTAATGAAGCTTATGAGGCAAAGCTAAAAAGGGATGTCAAAATAGAATCAACTGGTGAAGGTATTCACCACTTCAGTAAGTAGGGTGAGAATATGCCGACAAATATTTTAGATACTATGCTAGAAACAGTAGCTACAGCTACTACTGGAGCATCAGGAACCATAACAGGATATGCACAGGGAACCTTTGCATTATTAATCGTACTAGACTTAGCATTGGCAGCATTGCTTAATTTAGGAGATGTAGATCATATTAAGCAGCTAGTCAAGAAGATTTTAGCCTATGGCTTTTGGATGTTCGTTATTTCTAATTGGGGAAGTTTATGTGACACAGTCTTAGACAGCCTCATGATGACCGGTTCAGCTGTTGGTGGAGTAGATGCAACAGTATTAAGGCATCCTTCGCAGTTGATTGATTTAGGAGATGAAATTGCTAGACCATATTGGAAGTTTCTAAGCGATAAAGATTGGGTTGATATAATGTCATCGCCCGTAACATGCCTTATGGCTCTAATAGGCTATCTTGGTGTAATGTTAGCATTCTGTGTTTTGGCACTACAGATATTCATAACATATATTGAATTTTATCTTGCCAGCGCTTTACTATTAATATTTATTCCTTTTGGCAGCTTTAAGTTTACTTCTTTTATGGCTGAAAAAGCTATTGGTGCGGTAATTTCTTATGGCACAAAGCTTATGATGTTAGGTGCTGTATATGGACTTTGTAGTAATGTCATAAATACACTATCTGCTGATTTTACTGGTGCGCCAGAGCCTCTTGGAGTAGTAAGTTCTGTAGCAGCACCCTTTGACCTAAGCCTATTATGCTGGCAAGCACCTGGCATGGCAGCCGGTCTTATCAATGGTGCTCCTAGTCTTACAGCAGGAACTGTCGCAGGTACAGCTATGGCACAAGGTGGTGCTATGGCAAGCCTTGGCTGGGGTGGTACGAAAGGTACAGCGAAGCTTGGCATGGCAGGTTCACGTGCTGCTGCAGGTCTAGCCGGTGCTCTTGTTTCTGGTGGTAAGGGTGTAGATGAAAATACAGCTCCTATTACTGGTGCATTGAAGCAGGGAGCTGGCCACGTATGGGATGCTGTAAAAAATAGTCCCCCCGGTCAAGCTATACAGAGTGTAGGTACATCCTATCATAGCGGATTTGATGCAGCTACCAGCAGGGCAGAGAACAGTAATTCAGGAAGCGAAGAAAGCAATTCCGATAGTACAACAGCTGCGGCTGGAGCTTCACAAGGGAATGAAAGTAATGCTACTAGTAGCAGCGGAGCCGCTACTACCGTAAATAATGCTTCTGCAGACAACAATAGTAATGGCAGCAGTAATAGTGGTACATCATCAAACAGCTTTGAGAAGGCTATGAATAAAGCAAAAGAGGCAGTACCTCAGGATGCTCATCCAGAAGGTGGTATGAGTGTACCGCTGCCTAAGGAATAGGGGGAATAATAGTTGTTTTTTACTAATGAGAAAAAGAAAAAAGCATTGGTCATAGGTATATCACTTTGTATATTTCATAGTGTAGCTTATGCCTCTGCTCCTACATTCAGGGAAAGAATAGCGGAGATACTAGGTACTAATCCATATTCTATTCACTACAAAGGTCCTAAAGCTGTCAATGATACCTCATTGGAAGCAACAGACCCAGCTGGTGATCAGAGCGTCTTTGAAGAAGATGCTAAGGCTGAAACTGATAACTTTTCTAGTCTTCTTGATGAAAGTGCTGCCTATAGAAAGCAGTTAGAATCACTTACCAAGAAAGCTGATAAAAAAATAAGCAACCCAAAACCAGTAAAATCTTTGCAATCAGGGGAAAAGCCTAGTAGTAAGGAATTAATTGAGAAAATAGATGATGTCCTTACTAAAGAAGACCTGCTAGAAATTAAGGACCTGCTGAAAACAGCATTGAAAGATAAGGAACTTGCCAAAACAGCTATAAGCTCCTTGCACAAGGAAACATATAGGACAGCCGATAAAAGTCCTTTAGAAGCGAAATCTGAACCTGTAAAAAGGACATTGAACACAGATAAGGTATATGATTTGCCTGTAAGAATAGAGGAAGATGAAAGTCTGGACTATTTGGAGAGCAATGAAGAAAATTCAGAAACCAAACTCTTCACCTACAGAAGAGGAGAGAGCTATGAGGTATCGTCTGCTCCTGGCTATATTACTGATATCCAGCTCATGGCGGGAGAACAGCTTCTTAATATCACTATTGGGGATACCAGAAGCTGGACGATAGAGACAAAAGCAATCTCAGGTCAGAATACGTGGCATGTATATGTCAAACCTTTGCAGGTCGGTATAAGCACTAATGCAATTATTGAAACAGATAAGCATACATACAGTCTGCGACTTGTCGCAGAACGTGAATATGCACCTATAGTATCTTGGATTTATCCAGAGGAACGGGAAGCTGTTTACAAGCCGGAAGGTGTGACAATGGAAGTAGAAAGTGTCCAGGAACTAAACTTTGATTATAAAGTTAGCAAAGCTAAAAAATATCCGTGGACGCCTGAAACAGTCTTTGATGACGGCTTCAAGACCTATTTTGTGCTATCTGATGAGGCTGCTATGAAATACACTCCGGCCGTATTTCAAAAAAGAGCTTCTGGACAATTAATACATCTAGACTACAGAGTCATCAACAATATGCTCGTAGTTAACAAGGTATGTGAAGAGTTTTTCCTCTGCACTGATAATGATGACTTTGTTAACGTCAAAAATTGTTCTGCAGATAATATCTGGGGACGGTAAAAAATAAAGAAAAGGGGTAAAGAATTATGAACAAACAGGATTTAATCAGAGCAGTAGCAAACAAGGCAGATATTTCTCAAAAAGACACTGGAAAAATCATCAATGCTATGATTGAAGTCATTACTGAGCAGATTGCCCGTGGTGAACAGGTACAGATCATAGGATTCGGTACTTTTGAGAAAAGAACAAGATCTGCTCGTCAGGGAAGAAATCCTAGAACTGGTGAAGTAATGGAATTTCCAGAAAAGACTGCACCTGCATTTAAGCCAGGAAAAGCATTTAAGCAATTTGTGGATCTCGCTTCTAAAATGCAACAAGAGGTGAAAAAATAATGGATATAGAGGATGTAACTAGGGAAGAAGCTACTGAACTTGGTGCTTTTCGTGAAGATGCTTTAACTGAAGAAGAAGCTTTAGCTGCTGCTGAAGAATGAGGTCGCTATTATGGATAGAGGTAGTAGAACAGTTGATTATCATAAGCAGGTTGCCGAAGAAATAATCAGTATGCTTGAAAAAGGTACTGCACCATGGCAAAAACCATGGGACGGTATCAGTAGTGCACCAATCAACGGGTCTAGTGGCAAGAGATATAGAGGCATAAACCTGATAAGATTATATATGGCTAGTCAGGAGTTCGGGTATACCGATCCTCGCTGGATGACTTTTAAGCAGATATCTGAAGCAGGCGGCAAAGTTAAGAAAGGTTCGCATGGAATGCGAGTCGAGTATTGGATCTTTGAAGAAAAAGCAAAGGACAAAGATGGTAATCCTATTTTGGACGAAAATGGAAAACCAATCTATCAGGAATTAAGTAGGCCCAAGGTTATACATAGTACAGTATTTAATGTGGAACAGACAGAAGGGATACCTGCTTATGTGAAGCCTAATCACCAGTGGAATCCATTGGATCGTGCCGAAACAATATTACAAGCCTGTGGCGTCCCTATAATACATGACCAAAGTGACAATAATTTTTACATTCCTAGTAAAGATGAGATACATCTTACCCCCAAAGAAAGCTTTTTATCTTCGGAAGGATATTATGGCACCGCTTTGCATGAAGTCGGACACAGTACTGGACATACTAGTAGATTGAATCGTGATTTGAGCGGAACTTTTGGAACAGAAAGTTATGCCAAGGAGGAGCTTAGAGCTGAGATTGCAAGCTTCATGCTTTGTAATGATTTGCAAATTGCTCATCCAGCTATGAATGAGCAGCATGCAGCATATGTTGGCAGTTGGATAAAGGCACTTAAAGAAGATTATAATGAAATTTTTCGAGCTGCAGCAGATGCAGAAAAAATTTGCAATTATGTTTATGAACGGGAAAAAGAATATGTTAAGGAGCATGATGCTCTAATCAATGAAGATGGTGTTTTAGATCCTGAGTTTATTACAGATATGGTAGAATATGGAGTTTTTGAGGAAAGGAACAGTGAAGAAAATATGAGTGAAAAATTAAGTCCAAGTGAAAAGTTAAGAGAAGTTATGGATAAGAATGGTCTTGGCTATGGTAATCAGGAAAAGCTGGCCAGTGAAAATCAAATCAAATTTATGGATAGACATAAAATCAAATATGAGCAAGACATAACCTTCAAGGAAGCAAGTGAGCTTATTGAGAAGCGAAAAAAGGAAATCGAGGAAGCTCGTAAGCTACCTGCTACAGATAAACAAAAAGAAATGATGCAGAAAAACAATATTACCTTTGAAGAAGGTATTACCAGAGGTCAGGCTAGCGACCTTATTAATGAAACTATGAAAGCTCGTAAGGAGAAGCAGGAAAACAGCCAGGTTACTGAAGCTCAGAAGGAGATGATGGATAAGTATAATATCGGTTATAGTCAATCCATTACATTTGCAGAAGCAAATCAAAAAATTAACAATATGCCTGCTACTGAAAACCAAATCAGATACATGGAAAAACATAAGATTGAGTTTGATAAAGAGGCTTTAACTTATGGACAGGCAAAAAAAATTATTGATAAACGTGAAAAAGAAATTGAAGAAGCTCGTAATCTTCCGGCTACGGATAAACAAAAAGAGCTTCTGCAAAAAAACAATGTAAAATTTAAAGACAATATTACCAGAGGCCAGGCTAGTGAGCTTATTGACCACACTCTTAAAATGAATGTTGAGCAAACGAAGCCCAAGGAATCTTTGCCTATTACTAAGCCTCAGCAGGCTATGATTGAAAAATATAACATCCAGCTTCCAGAGGGGGCAGATCGCCAGGTTGCATCAAAGCTTATCGGAGTGGCTGTAAACAAGGATAAAATCGCTAATTTTACAATGCCTCAGGGAAGAAAGCTGTTACCAAGCGAAATCTATCTCGGAACGGCAAAGGAAATGTTGGATAAAAAGAACTCAATAGATGATAAAGCTATTGCAGCAAAAATGCTGAAAGATGGGATTTCCGTAGATACTGTACGTAACACAATTTATCGTAATAGTCCAGTTAATAGCTATAAGGCTGCTGATGAAGCTGTAAAAAAAGCAATGCAGATGCCTAGTGTTGCAAAAGCAGTCAAAGAGGCAGGCAGAAATATGTGATAGTTATGAAGAGGCTATTAATTGTTTTAGTGTCATTATTTGTGTTGATGAGCAGTGCATCAGCATCTGCAGTAATAACATCTCCGTATGGTTGGCGTATTCATCCTGTAACTGGTGAGTACAAATTCCACACAGGAATAGACATAGGATATGGTTATGGAGAAGATATTGCTGCTATGATGCCTGGTCGTGTCGTATATGCTGCAGAATATGGAGGTTACGGCAATTGTATTATCCTAGAACATGCTGGAGGCGACCATACTTTATATGCCCATTGTAGCAGGTTTTATGTAAACTATGGACAGTATGTGCAAAGGGGGACTGTAATTGCTGCAGTCGGTGATAGTGGTATAACCACTGGTCCACATCTGCACTTAGAATGGTGGCATAATGGACATTACGCCGATCCAATCAAGCTTTGGGGGTAATTATGGATTATCAAGTATCTACCAATCAGGAGATTGGTAAAAATCTACGCTTGGAGCGAATAAAAGCGGGAATGACACAGAAGCAATTAGCAAACAAACTGCGAAGCAGTGGAATTACTATAGATAATAATGTTATTTCAGCGTTCGAGAGAGGCACAAAAGATTTTACTATAGATATGGTTAAATCTTTGGCTCTTGCCTTGGATTGTTCAGAAGCAGATCTTACTGGACACAAACAGGATATTGAGCTTACGCCTGAAATGGTAACTTCACTTGAAGCTGCGGTATCTTATTTAAAGAAGATAGTTAAATAAGGAGCTTTATGAAGAATAATAATGTACTGGTATACTCCAAGACTGGTCAGAGACTGGCTAATACATCACCAAGAAAAGCCAAAATGCTATTGAAAAATAGAGAAGCTAAGATTGTAGGAAAAGAGCCATTTGCAATACAGCTCTTTCATCTGACCGGGACTGCAGGAGCTTTCTCAGAAAATCTGAATACTGTAAGCCAATAACTACCCCTAGGTATAGGGAGAAGACGCATAGCTGTCTTCTATATTTACCTGCATTAGGGGTAGTTTATTTTTTAGGAGGAATAATGCTTTTATTTGATTTCGGCGAAATGCTGAGTATAGCGAAGATAGGCAGCAAAAATCAATTAGAACTGCATAGTAATCTCGTAGAGTATAATCCTGATTTATTTGAAAAAACGGAAAAAATCGAAACGGTTTTGAATTACCTTTATCACGAAGATTCAGATAAAGAAAAGCTGCAGCACGAAGCTGTATATATCTCTTTATCTGCAGGATGTGGATTGCAATACAAAACATTCGGAGTTGCTCAGGATGCTTTTATGGTCAATGGTAGCCGAACTACCAAAGCAGAGCAGCAGGAAGCGATAATAGAAGTTTGCAGAAATAATATGAGTATGGAGTACACTCCGTCAGTTATTAACGTTTATGTAACGGACACAGAGTATATTTTATCTGTAGGATACATTCCTACTGAATATCTTCATAATCTACAGTCAGCATTTAGCAATATGGGAGTGTCAGTTTTTGATATCAAGCCTTTTGGAAGCTTGCTTTATCAAGCTGTTAATAAAGAGTCTTTGGGCCAATGCATCGTGGATGCTGGGAATGAACTTATTTTAATTAATAGCCTTGGCCTGATTGGTTGGAGCAAGCCTGATGATTTTGTGGTTGCAGATAATGAACTGGCTAATAATTATTTAATGGCTCAGTCTGAAGCCCTGTATCGTATAGAAAATACAGATACATCGTTAATTGGAATTAAGGATATCAGGCCGTACTTGAATGCTGATTATGATGGTGAAATTAATTCTTGCGTTGTTGCTGCTCTAGCTCTCATGAAGCAGCAAAAAGCAGAATTAAAAGGGGGATTAAGTGATGTTGCCAATAAGATTAGGCTCTTTTTTGACAAACGAAGAAGTCAAGAAAACTAAATACGAATATAACAAGCCGTTAATTAAATTATGCTGCTTAGCAATCTTTGTCCTGACGGCTGCCAGCAGTACTGTTATGGGTGCTGCAGTATTATATGCAAAATATAATGCTCCTACGCCTATTGTTGCTGAGCGGGAATATAATGCGGCTCAGCAACAAGTCACTAACATAACAAAAAGTCTAGCCGTTATCCGAGATGTTCGCCCCAATAATTTAGATGCTCTTGATGTTGTATCAAAAATTAGTAGTGCTGCTGCTTCCAGCAAAATTACTGTTACAGATATAGACATAAGTGCCAATAAATACGTTATAAAAGGATTAACACAAAACATTAAGGACGCTAATGAATTTTCCAGTGCTTTAGATTTTGATAAGAGCTATACGAAATCACTTAGCAATATCTCTAATAATAGTGGAGAAATGAATATGGATTTTACGGTTACTATTACGCCTGCTAAAGAGCAGAAGGGGGGCAAAAAGTAATGCTGACGTATTTTTTTAAAGACAGCTCCCCTTTTAGACGCAATATGATGCTTTGGGTAACTGGTTCGGTCATTATGACTGCATGCTCACTCTTTTGCTATACAAATTTTGTTAATCTTAATCAAGAAAATATTAAAGCTAAGGCAACCTATGAGGCTCAGGCAGAGTGGCTGCAAAACTACGATTATAAGGCCGTACAAGAATTAGAAAAAACAATCTTACGACCAATTCCTGCAGCAAGCCTGGATAAAGTACAAAAAGAGCAATTAGAAATGTTTAGTAAACATAATCTTGCCCTTGTCAATGTCAGTAAGAAGAATCCAGCAGTAAAGGGCAAGCTGAAATCAGTCTCTACATCTGTTATAGCTGAAGGACGTTGGGAAGATGTAACTGCTCTTTTGAATGAATTTGAGAAAAATCATCTTGTCGTAATCACCAGCCTTAATTTATCCAATGATAAATCTGTGACCTGCAAGATGGACTATAGCATTTATTACAATTAGGAGGTAGGCAATGCGTAAAATAAGTTTTCTGTGTTATGCAACCGTTTTAGGCTTGTCTGCAGTCAGCGGTATCATCTTTAGTTCTTTGTTCTTATATATTGCTAAACCGGTTAAACCTATAACATCTAATTTCCCGATAATCGATTATTATAAAATCAATACTCATAAAGGTGGTTTAATCCTCGGACAGTCTCCTTTCAAGGGTATATTGCCAGCTCCTGTTTTACCTGAAGCACCAGTTCCACCATCAGTGCCAGGGATGCCCGACATAGCTGCCGGAGATAAGCTTGTAGTCCTTGGTGTACTGCCACCAGATGTATGTATTATCCGTAAAGGAGCTGATACAGTTACTGCAAGATCTGGAGATGATACTAAATTAGGTCACGTTGGTAATATAACATCTCGTGGTGCATATATAGACGGTAATTTTATAGAAATACAATAAACGATTGGAGTTGTGATGATGAGATTTATATCAAAAACCAAAAAGATTGTTGCCCTATCAATGGCCTCTCTTGTATTTTCCAGTAGCTGCCTTGCATTTCCTGTAGATTTTGCACCTGGCACACCCGTTGTGGATGCAGTAAGGGCATTGGGATATAAAGCCGGCCAAAATATCGTTATCAATGGCAACCTTAATGGCACATTGTCTATGCACATGGATGACACTAATTTTGATGATGCACTTCATACAATGAGTCTGGCTGGCAATTTTTCTTACGATTATGTAGGCAATACTGTTCTTGTGGCTCCTGCAGACGAGCTGAAGACAATTGAAACCTTTAAGCTTAATCATTTAGAACCTGAGCTTTTTGCAAAGCAAATGGAATTAGTTGTAGATGCTGGTGATGTTGTCGTTAATAACGATAACCATACAATTGCTGTTAAAGGCAGTAGCGGTGCTTTAAATCGCGTTCGTAATCAATTAGAGCAGCTTGATGTTGCTCAGCAACAGGTCAATATTAAATGTGCTGTAATTGAGCTTTCTAAGTCTAAAAAACGTGATATGGGTTTATCCTATCTTTCTGATGTCTGGAACAAAGATACAGGCATCAGCGGTTATAATGGCTTTAAATTCAGTATTACAGGTGCACATGAAGAAAACTTAGGGACTGGTAACGTACTCGCCCGTCCTAATGTTACTACCTTTGATGGCCGTAAAGCTACTATCCTCATGGGCGATAAAGTACCTGTATTCACTTCTTCTTCAGATTCAAACGATACTGATTCTGATGCTTCATTGAGTGTTGAATATAAGGAAGTTGGCGTTAAATTAGAAGTTATTCCTCGCATTAATGATAAAGATAAAGAAACGATTACTATGACGATCAAGCCTAATGTTTCTACAATTACTCAATGGGTAGAGTCTGGTAATAACAAGGCTCCGCAAATTTCTGAGCGTAGTGCCGAAACTACAGTACGTGTAAAAGCTGGTGAGACTATTCTTCTTGGCGGATTGTTAAAACAGGAAGAGATTAAGAATATCAAACAAATTCCTTTCCTTTCTAAAATTCCTATTTTGGGTGAAATCTTTAAATCCCGTAGCATCGACAAAAAGGATACTGAAATCTTAATCGCTATCACACCTACCATTATTAAAGACGAAAACGGTGTACCTCGTGTAGATCTGCAGCAAACTAGTCCTAAATTGCATCGTAAACTTATGGAAATGCAGCAGGAAAAGATTGAATCCAATGTAGGTACTGCGACACAAGATGCGATTGATACTATGAGTAGTGACCTCCTGAAGAAGAATGAAGAAGCGGAAAAAGCGTTAAAAGCAAAAGATGAAGAATTAGCAGCTCTTAAACGTGAGAAAAAAGCTCTTGAAGATGAACTTAGAGCAAACAATAAGAGCATGAAGCAGGTTATCAAAGCCTTGGAAGGTGATAAATAATGTGGCCTACATACAATGAGCAGCTAAGTAACGCTGTGATACCGACAGAAGTATTATCTTTAGTCCCTCAAAAGTTTATGGAGCAGAGATTTCTTATGCCCCTTAGTTTTGAGGAAGAACAAGGATTGCTGACGTTAGTAACTAGTAAATATATTGAGAATTATGCAGATTCAAGTATTATTCTGAAATATTTTAAAGGTAATAATGCTGCTATACGAAGTATCAAATTATTAAGTATATCCTATGATAATTTTGCCAGCGGGTACAATGCTCATTACAAGCAATCTTTTACTCCCGCTGTAGCAACAGAACAGGTGAAGATTGATACTAGTAAGGTAACATCTGAGCAGACCAAGATAGCTGATAATATCCTGCAGCAAGGTATTACCGCTAATGCGTCCGATATTCACATCACGCCTTCTAAGGATGGTCCATCAAAGGTAGAGTTCCGCATCGATGGCAAGATTTATGATTCCGGTATTGTATTAAAGCAAGAGGATGCTGTAATTATATGTAACATCTATAAACGTAATGCTGGCCTTGATGTCAATGATCTTATTGGACAAGATGGTCGATTTACGTTCTTAGGTAGAGACTTTAGACTTTCTACTCTTCCATACGGTAACGATAATATATCCAATAAAGTTGTTTTACGTATTCTGGGTTCCATGGATACTGTGAAAAAACTTGATGAGTTGTCTTTTAAGAAGGAAGAAGTCATAATGCTTCGAAGGCTCATTCGTAAGCCAAACGGAATCCTACTTATCTGTGGACCGACTGGTGAAGGTAAATCAACAACTCTCTATGCTTGTATTATTGAAATCAAGTCACATCACAATCCAGTTGTTTCTACTGTTGAAGATCCTATTGAAAAATTTATTCCAGGTGTCTCTCAGACTCAGGTAAAAGATGCGGATAACGAAAACGCTGCACTTACATATCCTAAAGTTATGCGTTCTGAGCTGCGTCAAGATCCTGACGTGATAATGGTGGGTGAAATTCGTGATAAAGATACTGCCGTTATAGCTGTTCAGGCATCTCAGACCGGTCATTTTATTCTTTCCACACTTCACGTTAGAAACAGTATTAGTGTATTCAGACGTCTAAGTGACATGGGTGCGAATACAGCCGGTTTTGCTGAGCAAATTGTAGGAATTTCAAGTCAAAGACTTTTATCGCTTAACTGTCCTTACTGTAATCAGAAGATTGTTTCTGAATATAACGATCTTCTCAGAAGCCAGGATTTGGAAATGCTTGAAAAAAGTGTTGATGAGAACGGTAATACGGTGTATCTGAGCCATAAGTCTGTAGGCTGTGATAAATGTAATCATACAGGATTTAAAGGTCGTATTCCTATTATTGAAATAATAGAATTTGACAACTATCTGAGAGATTATTTTGCCGAAAAACATGGTCTTATTGAGATTGAACAATTTCTTCGCAAACACATAAATTTCCGCAGTTTATGGGATAAAGGTATGGAACTTGTTGCCGATGGCTACGTAAGTCTGGAAGAGCTTTTAGGCACTATTGAGCCTGATATAGAGCTTCCTGCCGAGATTGAAGAATCTAATCATAATTCTACCGCTATTTCTATTGCTGTTGATTATGGAAAATATAGAAACCGTAATAAACGTCCGAGGTGATTACAGTGAATTTTATAGATAAGATAAAAGATTACTTCGATAGACCAAAAAGTATAGATTACTATAATGTTTTCAGCCAAATTTATATGTTGCTTACCAGTGGAAGGACATTGCAGCAAGCAATCAGAGATATTACACCCTACCAAGAAAAAAAATCTTTAAAAAATTCCCTTATATCTATTCAAAAAAGTCTGGCAATAGGACTTTCAACCGGAGCTGCTTTTCGGAAAGAAAATGTCTTTCCGAAAATTGTTGCTCCATCACTTGAAGCAGGAGATAGAGCAGGTGCTCTTAGTCGTGCCTGCTATCAGCTCAGCGAAATGTTTTATTTACAGCATAATCTCTATAGCAAAATCCAAAATGCTCTTTTTGTACCTAAAATGAGTGCTGTATTAATGATTCTTATGACAATAGGATATACAAAAATAACCCTACCAGAATTTATAAAACTTTACAATGATACCGGACTTGAAATCCCCCCAATTATTGCTGTGGTACACAGCGTAGTCAATAGTATTGTTGATCATTGGTATTTTACTATCCTATTTATCTACTTGTGCTGGAAGTGTTGGACTAAATTTGCAGAAAGCAATCTGAATATCGTTGATGGCTTTAAGCTGAGAATCCCAATTTATAAGAAGTTACATTTTCTCTTTTTGCAACACCAATTTTCTAGTACTGTAAGTCTTATGTTATCCTCTGGTCTCACTATTCCCGATGCACTTATGCAAGCACAGAAGGTTGTAGATAATGTACATATGGCAGATAGTATATCCCTTGTTCGGACTGGAGTATTAAAAGGTTTGTCTTTAACGGATTCTATGACTAAAAATAACAAGGATAAAATTTTCGATAAAATGCTTATTGCTTCTATTAATGCTGGTGAACGTTCCGCTAATTTATCTAGTTCTTTAGATTCTAATTGTAAATACTATGAAAGAACGCTTAATAATATGATTGATCCTGTAAGTACTAAATTAACACTTATAGTCATAGTTCCTATGGGCATAATGATTGTTGCTATGTACATATTTACCATGATTCCTATGTTCAATTTTATGGGGCAAATAAACTAGGTAATATGTACTTAAAATTTAATATAGCAACTCTCTTTAGCAGGAGAGGCAGGACGCTTAGCTGACCTGCTTTAAATCAGCAATATTTTTGAAAGGAGGTGACGTTTATGCCCGCGATCTTTCATAAAATCGCGGATATTTACTGCCGCAATAAATTATCTGGATTTTCTATTATAGACGTAATGATTACTGTAGCAATAGTGGTCATGATTGCATCGAGTGCTCTTGTTTCTGGTGGTAATATCTTAAATAATGGTAGATATAATGCGGCTAAAAGTGATATAGCCTCTATTAGTCTTGCTGTATCTCAATATAAATTTGAAATTGGTAATTACCCTGTTACCTTAGATGAACTCGAAAGTGCAAAAGATCAGTATGGCCCTTGGTTATCTGATTCTAGTAGAGTTGATCCATGGGGCAATGACTATCATTACGCATACATTGCAGCACAGAAAAAAATTGCTGTATGGAGTAGTGGTCCTGATGGTAATAATAACAGCGGCAATGCTCCCACAGCTTTTTCCGGAGATGATATTGGCATATTCGGACACTAACTCATTGTTTATCGAAAGGAAGTATTTAGTTATGTTTGCAAAATTTAAAAGACAATTAAAAAATCGTAAAAAAGGCTTTAACATGATGGAAATTCTAGCAGGCGTTGCTATAGTTGTGATGCTTTCTACTACTGCATTTTTCGTGTATGAAAAAGCCATCCATACAAGCAGAATCGCTCAGATGCATAATGATATGGAAGCTATTTCTACAGGTTGTCTGACTTATGAAACACTTAATATTAATTCTCAACTCCCCGCTTCTTTAGCAGATTTGTCAACTGGTCTGGAAGCAAACGAATCTATTGATGGTCTGAAACATGATAATATTGTTCGTAGCAGCAAAGCTGCTGATGGCAATTTTGTTGATCCATGGGGTAAAGCTTATGAATATGATGCAACAGAACGTACTCTGACCTGTACTCCATCTGATCCTTCTGGTAAAGCAATGGATCCCGTAGTTCGTCATTTCTAATCATTAGTTTCCAAATGGAGCTGGAGCGTGCTCCAGCTCCATTTATTAATCTGAGGTACAATTATGAATAAGTTATTTAAATACATCTGTCCCCCCCCGAAACACAAGCATAAAGGTTCTGGCTTACTAATTATGGCTATAGTTTCTGCAGCTATTGTTGGTCTAACTGCGGTATCTTTAGTTAAAGTAAACTATCTTGCCTTTAATGGGTTAGATTCAAGTAAAACAGCCTTACAAGCACAACAGTATGCTACTTCAAAGGCTGAGTTAATACGTTCAATAAAATATGACAATCTCGCAGCTCAAAATAAAACTACAATTCAAAATTCAAATTTTCAAGATGAAGTTAAAATAAATGCTGAATCTTCCTATCCTGGCGATAGCAGTATTAAGCAGAAAATATGTACTATTAATGTTTATAAAACCGGAGAGTCTTTACCAAGAAGTACTTTGGTAGTAACTAGATTATCTGTTAAACCAGATAGTAGTGTACCTAAAGGTAGCATCATTCCTTGGTATGGTCAAATCAAAGATATACCTAGTGGTTTTGCTCTTTGCAATGGAAAGAATGGTACTCCTGATTTACGCAACCGTTTTCTAGTAGGTGCCGGTAATACTTATGGTTTAGGTAATACTGGTGGTGCCGATTCCGTAAAACTTAGCGGTACGCAAATAGGTAGCCATTATCATAGATTTGGTTATCATAATGGCAATAATACTGGTTATTTTTTAACTAGTGCTGGTTCTTTTGTTAAGGCTCCTCTAGAATCATGGATGCGTGCTGGTAAATGGAACGGATCAGGTGGTGGTGGTTATAATGGCTGGGATGGTGGCTCAGGTACAAATTTTGCGTCAGGTCAAAACTTAGTTACCAGTCTAGCTGTAGCAACAGCAGCACAAGAAGCCCATGAAAATCGTCCTCCATACTATGCCCTATACTACATTATGAAACTTTGATTTGAAATTTATATGAGCTACGAGGGAAAGGATATATTATGAAATACATCTGTACCCCCCCGAAACACAAGTATAAATGTTCTAGTTTATTAATTATGGCTATAGTATCTGCAGCAATCGTTGGATTAACTGCAGTTTCTCTGGCTAAAGTAAATCATCTTGCCTTTAGTGGTCTTAATTCTAGTCAGATTGCTTTACAGGCTCGGCAATATGCCGATGCAGAGGCTAGTATTATTAAGGCTACAGCGTATAAAGATTTAAAAGCTCATGCTAAAACAACAATTCAAAATTCTAATTATCAATCTGAGGTTATACTTTCAGATGAAAGTGATTACTCAGATAACATAAAGCAAAAGACAGCGACTATTAAGATATATCGTACAGGAGAAAGTCAACCACGCTCTACTCTTAATCTGCTTAAATTATCTGTAGAAAAACAAGAAGGTAGTGGCGTACCTATTGGTACTATCATAACCTGGGCATCATCTAAAAATCCTACCGAAAATGGTACATGGCTAGAATGTAACGGACAAAGTGCTTCTGCTTACCCTGCTCTTGTAGCAGTTCTTGGGAAGAATACCGTTCCTGATTACAGGGGTGTATTTTTAAGAGGATATGGAGCGAAGATGAACAATGGTATCAATCATCAAAGTAGTTCGTTAGGTCAATTTCAAGATATGGCTTTTCCGGAAGTTATGAGTGGTACATTCTATGCAGTTAATACAAGTGGATTAAAACCTTCTGGTCCATTTAAGGAAATTGGTAATAACAGAGATTTTGGTCTTATGGATACATCTGGTTATGGTGATGGATTATGTAAAACTATTCAATTTGATTTCTCTTTAGTTGTTCCTAAAAGTAATGAGATTCGCCCAGTTAATATAGCTGTTAGATATTTCATTAAAGCTGCTTAGTTTTGAATTTTGTTAATGTATTGAGCTTCCGAAGGGAGTTAGCTCAATGAAAAAATTCAAAGGTTCTGGATTATTAATTATGACTATTGTTTCTGCAGCTATTTGGGGTTTAATAAGTGTTAGTATTGCACAATTACATAGCACTTCCTTAAATAGCCTTTATAGCAGTAACATTACTTTACAAGCAAGGCAATATGCGGAAAGCAGATTAAATCATTTATCTCTACAAGATTATAATGATATTAAAAATCATGGTAAAACTCAAATTTCTGGCACTAAATTTAAAGACAGTATTACTTTAGGTTCTGAAACTAATAATCATGGTTTAAAATCTAGGGTTGTTACAGTTGATGTTTTTTATGATAACGAAGGTAATAGCAGAGCAAAATTAAGTAAAATTTTTTATGCTAATAATTCTTCTCATTATGTTTTAAATGATAAATCACCTGATACGTCTCTGAGTTTAGATTATGTTAATTCCAGGTATATTGCTAAAGCTAGTGATTCTGATGAGCAGAAACTTCTTACAAATAAAACACAGCAATATTCTGGTAATCTTAATAATCTAGTTGAAACAGGTTTTTTTAACGGTAGTAATCTTGGTAATGCTCCTGATAGCGATTGGTATTACATCGAAAATATTAGGCATTCTAATATGAGTAATTTCTACATTAATCAACGTATTACTAATTTTAATAATAACAAGATTTATAATCGTCAATGTAGAAATGGTTCTTGGAGCGGATGGGAAGAGCTAGGTAATAGTTCTGGTTCCGGTGGTTCTTGGATTACTATTCCTGCTTCAGGCACAGCACCTTCCAATGGTTTGATTGTTGTCACGACTGGGTGGAATGGAAGTATTACTATTTCAACTAGTGGTATTCAAAGAGTTGCTATTAGTGGTCGTTCTAAATATGGTCAAGGTTATGAAAGTGCTACTTGTCCAGTTGCTAAAGGAGAAAGATATAGTGTAAGCGGTGGAATTGCAAGTATTTATTTCTTTAAAATTTAAATTAAAAGGAGATTTAAAGTGCTTATTAAATTATTAATTGCTTTAGCAATAACAATTACTATGCTTAGTTATACTGGTAGTTCTGGAAGTAATACCATGAAAAATAGTGTTAATGATCATACCATTACAACTAATTGTACTATTTTAGATAATGCTATTGTAGCTTATTATTGTAATCATCATGGTTCATTACCTGATAAGCTTGATGCGGATACTTTAATCGTTATGGGTATGGAAGATATAGATTTATCAAATTTTACCTATACTAAGGTTTCTAATAGGCAGTTTAAATTGGTATCAAAATTAAGTACTGGTAAGATATCTATCTCTGCTCACAGTAATATTGATCTTATTGTTCCATCGGAGGTGAATTAATGATTTGGATGGATGTTTTTATTGCTTTGATTATGATTATCATTGCTATCGTAGATTGGCGTCATAAATATATTTATACTGTCCATTTGATTATTGCGTTTGCTTTAGTGATGCTTCATCATCTTGGTTTAGATTATAGTTCCTATTTTCTCGGAGCGACTGCCGGTTTTCTTATTGGTTATGTAATATATAAAATCGCTCTTTGGTATTATAAGACCGAAGCTTTTGGTTTCGGAGATGTATTGTTATTAGGTGTTTTAGGTTTTTACTTCGGCTGGCCTTCATTCATTCATTCATTACTTTTCCATAACTTACTTATTAGTGGGACTATTATCTTTATGTAGCCTTATATTTATCTCATGGTCTAAGCTTCGCACAATAACTATGCCGATGGCTCCAGTTTATGTAGCTGGTGCCTTCATCTTTAAATTCTGGGGTTGTCCTACGCTGCTAAGTGCATATTATGATGTATGCATTTATACTTCAGCTGCTATCTATAAAGCAACTATGTTTTTTGTATTGTGGTAAGGAGCTTCTTATAGTTTATGAATTATTTAGCAAATGACATTATCACTGCGATAAAAATAAGTATTGATATCCAAGTACCAGATTATTTTTATTGTCATAAATTTAATGGTAAATGGGATTTTATGGGAGATCGATATTGTGACAAACTAAGAATTGTTAATATTAATTTTACTCATAATAAAGAACTTATATCTAATATAGAACTATGGTGCCTGCCAAGCTCTTATCTCTATTGGAATAGTGATGCAGAAATACAAGAAATTTTAGAAGATTTGATTGGTCGTGACTACTACTCTCAAATTTATGCATTTTCTCAAATTTGTTATGACGATATTTTTCGTCAGTCTTTTGATGATATTGAAGAATATGCTTCACAAAAGCTTGTTAATTTTTCTGCCTATATTGCTGATTTCTACTTGCATCCTAAATATCGAAATACTGGGTTTGAAACATTTATAATGGATAATATGAATGAAATCATGTACTACTATTGTGAATGGCAATTCTTATGTCTTTCAATATTTCCAGATAGTGATGAACAAAAAGATATTTTTCAAAAAATTGGTTTTCGGGAAATGTCATCTTTAGAAGGAGGCTTTATAAGACGCTATCTTCCTACTACTGGTTATTGGGATTGAGTCAATCCTTCATCTTTAAATTTTGGGGTTGTCCTACGCTGCAAAATGCATACTATGATATATGCATCTATGCTTCAGCTGCAATCTATAAAGTAACTATGTTTTTTGTATTGTTATAAGGAGGTCCATATGGAAAATTACATTGTCATTGATACGGAAACTACGGGAATAAGTGAGCAAGATGAAATCCTTCAAATATCTATTATTGATGAAAATGGTTCAACATTGCTAAACGAGTATTGTCGTCCTGAACATATAACAGAATGGCCTGAAGCAGAAAAAGTGCATGGTATTAGCTATAAAGACGTAAAAAACAAACCTACACTAAAAGAACTACTCCCCAAGATTAGCAGCATCATTAATTCCTATGATGTTATTGCTGGTTACAATGTGGAATTCGACCTTAACTTTGTCAAACGCCAAAATCCCAATATTGATTGGACTACTAAAAGAACTTATGATGTCATGAAAGCATTTGCTCCTATATATGGAGAATTCAATGAAAAATATGGAACATATAAATTCAAACGTCTAAGTGTATGTGCGAAATATTATGGGTATGAATTTCATGCACATAACAGTCTAGAAGACTGCAAAGCTACACTTCACTGTTTAAAATCAATCCAACAGTACAATAATGACCGCATTATGCAAAAAACTAAAACAGAAAATACCCTTAGTAGATAAAAGTATCGTCAAAATTGGCTTAGGAAGCATTTTTATCATATTCCCTATAGTTTTATATTCAAAACACATTATCGCCACTCTACAGCTTTAAAAATGCTTCTTAAGGGATTTTATAAAAATTAGCAATAAAAAAATAGCCTTTCCTATCATAAGAAAAGACTATTTAATCAAATTATGATATAATAACCAGCGAGACAGCTGGTATGTCGGTTTTCCTACTCCCTTTCGAGTAGGGGGTGATGCTATGACTGTATATGAAGCGCTTTCTTTAATGATTGGCTTTGCTACACTTATAGTCCTCATTCTTTCGTCTAATCGCAAATAGCGTATAAACGAAAAAAACCGCCTTGCGGTAGGCGGCCTTCTTCAAACACATTAACTTCGAGGAGAGCCGACCTTCCCAAGCCAGCTGTCTCTTTGTGTCTATTATACGGGTTTCATTTCTAAATGTCAAATTGGAGGTATCCTATGAAACTATACATATGTGAAAAACCATCACTAGCAGAAGCATTAGCCAATACGCTAGGAGTAGCCGAAAAAAAAGACGGCTATTATGATGTTAACGGAGATGCAGTAGCCTGGCTTAGAGGGCATATCATGGAACTAGCAGAACCTGAATCCTATGATCCATCCTATAAAACATGGAGCTATAACACTTTGCCCATTATCCCCAAAAACTGGAAAAAAGAACCTAAATATGACTCTATCTATCAAACAATAAAATCCCTCTTAGAAAGAGCAGATGAAATTATAAATGTCGGAGATCCAGACAGAGAAGGGCAGCTTCTCGTAGATGAGTTACTAGTCAGTCTTAACAACAAATTGCCAACTAAGAGACTTTTCATCAACGCTATGGATGAGGCAACAATATCTCGTGCCCTCTCACAAATAGAAGATAATAATTCTGAGAAAAATAAAAATATGTATTTTGCAGCATTAGGTAGACAATACACTGACTGGATGCTGGGCATTAACGCTACTCGCAAGTTCACTCTTGATGCTGGTAAAAAGATTCCTGTTGGTAGGGTAAAAGTACCAGTGCTTGCTCTTGTTTATCGCCGTAATATGACTATTGAGAATTTTAAAAGCATTAAACATTACGGTTTGACAGCATATTTCCGTAATAATACGTCCCTACCTTTTCCTGCAGTATGGCAGCCTAAAGAAGAATTGCTTGATGATGAAGGACGTCTCACTAATATTATCGATGTAAGAGAAGCAGAGCAAAAAATACTTGGGCAACCAGGCATTGTAACTAAGTGTGATACTTTGGAAAAAACAGAATCTGCACCACTTCCATACAGCCTTTCCACATTACAGAGAGCTGCTGGTCCTAAATTCGGCTTCAGTCCATCTGAAACACTAGAACTGGCCCAAAAATTATACGAAAAAAAGCTTACTACATACCCACGCTCTGATTGTAATTACATTCCTGATGAACAATATGTAGATGCTGTTACCATTATCGACAATTTAAAGCTTACCGGTAATGATAGTCTTTTTAATTGGGCGCAAGAAGCTGACAAAGGCCTCCGAAGTAAAGCATTTAATACAAAGAAGACAGATGCTCATCATGCTATTATTCCTACACTAGAAAGAGTAGATATCAATACCTTATCAGAAAATGAGCAAAAGCTTTATGTTATGATAGCCAAGAGATACCTATTGCAATTTTATCCAATCCATACTTATGAGGAGACTATTGCAGAGATAAATTGTGCTGATGAATTATTTATTGCAAAAGGAAAAGTAATCAAAGTAATTGGCTGGAAAGCTATAGAAAAGAATCCAGATAAAGAAAATAATAAAAGAAAAGAACTTCCTCTCCTTAATGTCGAAGATAATCTTATCATGAGCTCTGAAAGCATAAATGAAAAAAATACTACGCCACCAGCTCGTTACACTCAGGATACTTTAATTGGAGCAATGAGCAATGCTCATAAATATGTCAAAGACGCCTCCTTAAAAGATATGCTTAAATCTGTTAAGGGTATCGGAACTGAGGCAACTCGCAGCACTACCTTAGACGAACTCTTAAAAACAGGTATGCTTATTGAAAAAACTGGCGAAAAATCAAAAAAGGAACTCTATGTCAGCGATAGTGCAAAAGAACTTATTGAGTGTCTTCCTGATGAACTCACTTATCCCGATAAAACAGCCCTGCTAGAAATTGAATTAGATAAAGTTGCAAAGGGTACTTTAACATTAGAGTCACTGCTCCAATCTGAAGCTACCTATACAGCAGAGCTAATGAAACTACAAAGCAAATTTACTGTTAACCATGAAACACAAACTGAACACCGTATCTGTCCCGTTTGTGGTAAAGGAAAACTTTATTATCATGATGGTAAATTTGGAAAATTTTGGTCTTGTGGTGAGTTTAAAAATGGATGCACAGCAACCTTTCCTGATGTAAAAGGGCAACCTGGAATTTTTGAATGCCCAGTCTGCAAAAAAGGTTATCTTAAACGTGTAAAAAACAAAGACGGAGATTATTTTTGGTCCTGCAGCGAGTATAAAAACGGTTGTAAAGCATCCTTCACTGACAACAAAGAACAACCTGTTATTAAGCTATGTCCAAAATGCAAACAAGGCTATTTAAAAAAATGGCATGGAAAAAAGGGTGACTATTACCAATGTCCTAGCTGCCGTGAATTTTATAGTGTGAATAAATCTGGATTACCTGAATTAAAAAAAGCTAAGGGAGCAAAATAATGAATAATGTACAAATAAGTGGCAATCTCGCTAAAGATCCTACAGTCCGTTTTTCTCCTTCCGGCAAAGTTGTTTGCCAAATTGTAATCGCTACAGAGCGTCCATTCCTTAATCAAGAAGGAGTAAAAGATGTTGACTTTATTCCCGCTGTCATCTGGGACAAGCAAGCAGAAATCGCTGGTAACACACTGCGCAAAGGTAATAAGGTTCTGGTAGAAGGACGCTTACAAGTACGTAGTTATATTGATAAGGAAAATATTAAGCGCTATGTCACAGAAATTGTTGTTAAGCATTTTGAGTATATGTTTAGCAAGCCTACTGACTCCACAAAAGAAGTTGATCCGTTTGTTGGTGAAGCAATTCCTTTTGACGAGATTCCGTTCTAAAATTGTAATATTACTAAAAGTAATAAAAGCAGCCAGATTGGCTGCTTTTATTTTATATACCGTTTTACTATTTCCATAATTTCATTAAGACGTTTTTCTCCTATTCCTCTAATTCCTGATAATTCTTGTTCCAATCCTTTAAAATCTATATTAGCAGAGTGTTCATTAAGCTCTTCTTTCAAATCATCTTGTCCCATATAATAGACTTCCGCAAGAAATTTTGTCATTGCTTCTCTATCCATTTTCTTAACGTCTCTATACGTGTCTCTATCTATTCCTTCAAAACCTCGTTTCGTCACTCTATTACCTCCTATGAAAAGTACTAACCCTAGTCTATAACCAAGACCAACATACTGTCAACATCATAATAAGAAGAAATACTCCTTAAAAGTGTACTTTTAGGAACTATCTATTTAGTGGTGTATATTCCGTCCTTAAATATATATTTCCAATTAAAGTATATATACTTAATATACATATACTTTTAAGTACGCTTATGTTATAATATTCACCAAGGATGTGAGTTTTATGGAAAAAACAACTAAAATTTTCGGCTATGTGCGTGTCAGCAGCAAGGACCAAAATTTAGCACGTCAGATCGACTCATTAAAAAATTATGTTCCTGATGAGCGTGATATTTTTACTGACAAATTATCTGGTAAGGATTTTGATCGCCCTGGCTACCAAAGCTTAAAATATACTTTACGCAGTGGTGATACTTTGTACATACACAGTCTGGATAGACTAGGCAGAAATAAAGCCGATGTTAAAGACGAGCTGCAGGCTCTAGCTAATAAGGGAGTCATTGTTAGGGTATTGGATATACCTACTAGTCTTATGGATTATAGTCAATTCGGTTCCCTGCAGAAGTCTATTATGGAAATGGTAAATAACATATTGATAGAAGTTTTGGCAACTATGGCTGAGTCAGAACGTGTCCGTATCAAGGAACGTCAAAAAGAAGGTATTGCTGCAGCTCATACACGTAATGTTAAATTCGGGCGTCCATTAAAAGAACTGCCTGCAGAATTTGCAGAAGATTATCAGGAATGGAAAGCCGGTAAAACAACGGCCGTAGCTCTGATGAAGAAATACAATATAAGCAAAACCTGCTTTTATAATAAGGTAAAAGAATACGAATAAAGTCCATATTATTAGGCTCTATAATTGCTACTTTGCTAGTAAAATCTTGAAAATATAGCTTATTTATGGTATAATACATATGAGTATAATCTTCCGTCATAATTCGATTTACTCATTTCATAATTTCAAATCCAACCAAAAATCCCTCAGCTCTGCTGAGGGATTTTTACTTTCCTTAATCTAATTCTCCATTTTCTAAAATTAAGATGATAGACTCGAAAATATTCTATCAACTTAAAACTAGGAAAATGCTACATTACATAAACAACCACACAACTATCAAAGCATTAACTATAAATCAAAAAATACTCAAACCATTCTCTTTCTTTAGTTGATAACTTTGATTTTCATCAACCCATCTTATCTTCAAGGATACATGGTGAATATTACTACCCCAATCGCAAACCTTAATACCAAAATAAAAAATAAACATTTCATAGATTGACGAGCAAGTCCAGTTAGTTGTTTATTTAGATTTGGAAATCTCTGTTCATCTGTTAAATAATATAAACTATAAACAGAAAGTAATGCTGATACTATAAATGCATCAAACCCTAATTCACTTAACATACTATTGGGCTGTACATTGGTAATGTATAAAAGGAATATGCAGGAAAGTATACATAATGCTGAACTAGTTAGTATTAGTTTCTTATATGTTTCTAAGCACTTAAATGTTTCATCTCTAGTAGCATTTAAATATATCTTCTTATAGTTACAAGCAATAATAAGATACAATGACATCATTCCAATTGTTGCAAAGTTATTGTCCACAATCAATTACCCCTATTTCTTTTTAGTTCCGCTTTACGTTCATCAGCCCAATTAGAACCTATTGAACCACCGAAAGCTGAACCTGCAATAATTCCAACTCCCATTCCAATTGGACTTCCCGTCAACAAGCCTCCAGCGGCACCTCCAGCCATACCAGATATATAACCCATACCCATACCAATAGTATCATATACAAGCGCAACATACATATCTCTACCATCGAATTCTGTTAAATCTGTATATATAACGTTTCCTATCATTACTACATCAACTGTTACTCCAACAGCTTTTAATGAATTATATATCGGTGTTCCTTTTAATTTTTGAACACTGCCACTTCCATTATTAATATACTCAGTCAAATTAGAGGGTAGTCCAGTAATACCATTTTCTATCGTTTTTGCTACAAAAGCGTTTGTACCAAGAGCAATCATCTCTCTATTGATAGGATTGGTTGCATCAATCACATTGCCATATAAATCTTTACCCCTAATTACAACACCCTCAAACTCTGTAATATCAGGATTTTCTTTTAAAGCAGCATCCAATCTTTCAACATAAGCTGGATCATTTAATTTATTTATTAGTTGCTCCTGTTGCTCTTTATCAACTTTAGCCCAATATTCATGTTTATCCTTGATTTCACCAGAGCTATTCCTATCATTTGCAACTTCCGATACCTCTTCATCATGTTTTTCCTCTTGTTCGTGGTTCAGAACATTATTCTTCGTACCACTGGAAGCTGTACCAGCACCTGCCTGTGCATTATCAGCAACAACCTGAGATACTACGCCACCGATAAGAGCACTTGCCCATTGATGCATTGCAGGGTCGTCTTTGAACATATCGCTTAACTTGTCTTGGATCATTTCGTTGATCATTGCTCCAGATGCACCTGCAAGGAACCCGCTATCAGTAAGTTCGCTCATGACGCCACCTACAAGGGCGTGAAGAGCGTTCTTTTCTGCACTGCCTTCTTTCCAGCCATTTTTTATAGCCAAATCGCCTACTGCTTTATATGCAATCTCACCAAAAAGTCCAGCCAGTTCCTGACGTTCTTCGACCTTGGTCTTGTCAAAGATTTCTCCCAGCTTATTGAGGCTGTTTTTAGTATCACGATTCAGATTTTTAAGGTCTTGTTTCTGATTTTCTTTATCCCTGATTTCGATTTCACCTTCAGATACAGTTGCCTTGGTTGTGCTTTCTGCGTCATCCTTGGCGCCTACACCAATGTTGGGTGTTACACCAGCATCTTTCTTCTCTGCATCTTTAGAAGTATCTACATTAACGCCTATACTGCCAGCTTCATATTCGGCTTTGTTTTTAATATCTTCATAGGTCAGTGTGCCTGTGGAGATTTTATTTTTGTCTTTTTCAGCTTCACTTGAGATAATACCGCCTTTAAGGTCGGTGTTTTCACCTACGTTAATGTCAAAGCCTTCTTTGCCTGCGTAGATACCGCTCTGGTCGGTTACGCTTTCATATTTGCTGTCAACGTCGCTCTTGCCTGCACTACCAAAGATAACTGTCTTGTTGGCATTGTTAACCTTGTCTTTTTTATCAAGGTTATCTTGGCTATCTTTCTTGTTCTGTCCGCTAAGGTCGATACCTATACCAAAGCCAGCAGAAGAGTTCTTTTCTTCATAGGAATTCTTATCCTGCTTGCTTTCAATATTAAGGTCTCCACCTACGTTGCCGGTTACTTTTTCACCACTCAGCTTACCACCTTTAATATTGGTGTCCTTGCCGCTGATGAAGTCCAGGTTCTTATCTGCCTTTACAGTGCTTTCATTGTAGGAGGTGCTGTTGGCATCTACTTCACCTTTGCTCTTGCTGCCGCTTATAGTTACACTGCTTACCTGACCTGTTGCAATGTCAAAGCCTACGCCTACACTTGCACTGCTGGACTTGGAATCCTGCTCCAGCTTGTTAGTGGTTTCAGACGCAGTTACATTAAGGTTTTCTTTAGCGTCTAAGGTTACGTCCTTGCCTTCAACATTGCTGCCTTTAATATTAATGTCTTTTTCTGTAGAGGTAATCTTTACATCACCTTCAGCTTTGACATTGCTGCCATTGGCAACTACGGTCGTGCTGCTGCTTTCGCTCTTGCTCTTGGTGCTGCCAATGCTTACATTAATGGAGACTCCCTTGGAGGGGTCTTTTACAGCATCTTTTATCAGACCTGCATTTTTCTCAATGGATTCTACAGCCTTGTAGCCATGAAGCGCAGCAAGGCGTTTGTCTTCTACCTGATTTGCACGCTCTACGTGGCTTACGGCTTCGTTTACCTTGTCAATTACTTGTCCACCAATGGACACACTGAGGCCGCTGCGCTTAAATTCATGTTTTTCCTGTGCGTTATAGATACTGTCAGTGTTTTCTATATTAACATTGCTGCCGCTGATGTTAATATTCTCTTTAGCGATAACGCTGCTGCCTTTAATATTGGCGTCTTTTTGAGCTTCAAGGTCTACGCTGCCCTTTAAGCTGCCTACAGTGCTGCCGACCTGTTCAGTGTTCTGGTTGGCATACTGGTCTTTCCTCTTTTCCTTGCCAATAGTAAAGCCTAAGCCGCCTCCGCTAAGAAGTCCGCTCTTCTTGACAGATTTAATGTATTCGCTTTCGCTAGTCTGTGCTGCGCTTTCAATATTCAAGTTACCACCTGCTTTTACGCTTACGTCATTGTCAGCTACTACGTTGCTGCCTTTGACGTTTGTATCCTTGCCACTTTGAATATCTACACTGCCTGCAGAAACATTACTGCTTACTACGCCGCTAATATTGCTGTAGTCATAAATATCAGTAGTCTTGGAGGACAGGAAACCTTTGGATTTCTCGTGGGATTCGTGGAGCTTTTCGTGGTATTCATTCTCATTGGTAATATTGACGTTGCCACCTGCAGCAAGGCTGGCCTTGCCTTCTTCACTGGTAAGGCTGCTGCCCTTGACGTTAATATCACTGCCTGCAGAGACAGAGATATCCTCTTTGCCTGCTATATTGGTTCCTTTTACCTTTTCATCCACTACCTTGTCATGGTAGTAGTTGCTGCCACCACGGCTGCCTACCTGTGTTTCCTCACTATAGCTGTCCTTTACGGCGTTGATATTGACATTGCCACCTGCCTTGACTGCAGTGTCTTTATCTGCAGCAATGAGTCCGCCCTGGATATTGACATCACTGCCTGCGTTGATATTCACATTTCCGCCGGTAAGCACGCTCTGCTGGTTCTCAACGCTATGGATTTCCGCTGAGGAACCTGGGCATACTACGCCTACGTGCTTTTCGTTGGCTACTGTTACTATATCAACATTTTGTCCTGCATTCAAGTCAAGGTTCTTATCTGCTGCAAGCACGCTGCCTTTATTGACAATATCCTTTTCAGCGTTGATGCTGAGATTTTGGCCAGCACTAATAGAGCCAGTGTTACCTACAGTTTTCTGGTTCAGTCCTTTATACTGGCTTTCTTTCACATTGGCCTCATTAATGATGTTTTCACCTTTGAGGATTGCATCCACTCTGGCACGGATGCTGCCGCCCTTGTTGGTGATGTTCTTGTCCGCATCCAGCTTGACGTTTTCACCAGCGATACGGCCACCAAGGTTATTGATGTTCTCACCTTTAAGGTCTACTGTTCCGTCAGCCTTGATGGTGCCAATGTTTTCTATATTCTCTTTGGAGTAGATGGCTACATCTCCACCTACGATAAGTGCTCCGTCATTAGTCAGGTCTGCTTCTCTTACAGAAGCAAGGAATACTTCTGGTACAAGCACCTTCTGTCCGTTTACCTCTTCTTCTACCAGCCATACTATATCACTGGTCAGTGATGCCATCTGCTCTGCGCTCAGGGCTACGCCTATTTCAAGGTTCAGCTCCTCAGCTGCTACGGCACCAGCTTCCATAAGGGCCGCAAACTGCTCCATGTCGCTTCCATAGTCACCAAGATATGGTCTGCCAGTGAGCTTTGCAATCTGCTCGATGACAAACTTCTGCTCAAAATAACCGTCACCTAAGCGCTTACTTACCTTTTCAGGGTCAGCCTTCACCCTTTCAAGCAGATAGTCGCTGGAAAGGAATTCGTGGTAGTCCGCATACTTCTTATTGGTCTCGATAAGGTACTTGGCACTGGGGTCATTATTAAGCTTATAAATCTTGCTGCTTACATTAAGGCTTTCAATACCTAAAAGCTTGTCCTGATTCAAAGGATTGTTTTCTGCAGCACTGTTGCCGGAAAGCTTGTCCTCAACATCTGTAGGAACAGTCTTTTCCCTGTCATAATATTCGTTTCCGTCTGCTTCCAGTGTCTTGTTGACAGTTTTGGCTGCATTGATCTTCACGCTGCCTGTAGCACCAAGCACTGCAAGACGTTCGCTGTCCGCACTTGGCTCCTGGTCATACACATTATGATCCTCATAAGGAATGACAGTTGTACCATATACCCAGTGGCAATGTAAATGCATTCTAGTATGCTTTTTATACTTCCAATAATGGTTATCCTGTCCCAGATCATCGTGATGGATCGTACCCTGATAACCAATATTTTCTACTACATTACCTGCATCAATGGTCAAATCCTTGCCGGCCATGATTTTGCTGTAATGGTTGGTTACATTATTATCTGCATTGATAGTGATGCTGCCGCTGGCAATGATGTTGGCATCATTGGTTTCTTCCTTAATGACGCCTGTATGGATGGTCCTTGTAAATTCACGCATAGCATCATAATAACGTGAACCTTCAAGATGAGGAATCTTGTAGGAGATGTATTCATAAGTAACATCCCAGTCAGTAACAAACTTGTCCTTGACGTTTTCTACATTGCCTGCGTTTATGGTGATATTCTTCTCGCTCTCAATATCACTGGAACGGTTGAGAAGAGTATTTTCTGCATTCAAAGTAAGGTCTCCTGCTGCACTTATCACGGAGCCCTGCTTATAATTACTGTTATTCCTGTTGTAGATATTTTCTGCGCTTATCTCACCGCTGCCGCCTACAGCAATCAGTCCGTCCTCATTAACAAAATCCTTGTCCGTTCTTTCTTTGAGGTTTCCGGATACAAAAATGCTGCCCAGGCTTTGGTTGGTAAAGCTGCCTGCAGAAATATCCGCATCTTTTCCAATACCAATATAGCTACTGTCTTCGTTAGTAAAACGGCCGACTTCGGCTGTCAAATTTCCTTGTACGTCCATGGCAGATCTGGTATTCAGCATATTATCTGCTACGATGATGCTGTCATTGCCTGTATGGATGCTGCCCATATCCTTATTTACAAGGCTACCGGCAGTGATCTTGCTGTTGCCGTCAAAATAGATATTTGCTGCAGTATTGGTTACGGTGCGTTTACCATTAAGCTCCAGATCCTGACCTGTCATGAGGGCAGTATTGGCATTAGTAATATCCATACCACTTACCTTCATGGTCTGGCCTGCAAGCATGGTGGATTTATTATTGTCCATGGATGCATCTACTTTTACATCCATATTCTCTGCTGCAGAGATAAGGGAATTAGCTTCATTTACAATACTTCCTGCAGCGATAGTGGCATCTGCACCTGATTTCAAGGTAGACTTCTCCTGATGCAGCCTGCCTGCTACAGTGATGTCCATATCCTTGCCTGATTCTATATAGCCATTTGCAGTATTCTCCATGTTTCCTGCATGGATAACAACGTTTTCCTTGCCGCCTATCTTGCTGGTATTCTCTAAAAGTCCGTCTGCAGAAATATGCAGCTCATTGCCCCACAGCTCGCTGCGGTCCACAGTAAGATTATTGGTAACTATATCAAGCCTTTCAGGATTACGTCCGTTAAGTCCGTCTCCGTTTACCAGCATGTCTCCCTTGGAGCTGCTGAACTTCATATTGCCATCTGCCCAGTTAGTTACTTTACCGGTAGAGATGATTACATTATCCGTATTGATAAAGCCTAGGCCATTGACACTGATGCCATTGGCATTAGCGATTACTACACTGGCCTTGTTGCCTGCCACTTCAAGATAGCCGTTCAGGGTACTTGCCTTGGAGCTGGTTACTTCATTTAGGATGACCCTTGCGCCCTTACCTGCAAGGAACATATTACGGTCTATGTAGCCGCCCAGCTCTGTCTTGACGTACTTGGTAGCATTATTAAGGATAAGTCCGCTGGACTTGATATTAAAATCGCTGTACAGGTTGCGGGATACGCCATTGGCGTTTACTTCAGCAATCTGGACAAGGTCTACACCATTTGCGGCATGGTCAATTATGGGCTTGTATTTTCCGTCCGCATTTGCGTCGGCTACAAGTCCTAAGCTTTCATCTTTTACCTTGTCCTGCTTTACTGTACCAGCTACACCTGAAATATCTGCTATTTCAGGATTTGTAAGCTCGTTCGGTGTTCTAGGCGGTTCAGGTTTTGGAGGCTCTACAGGCTTATCGGGGTCTGTTTCCTTTATGGATATGCTGGCCTCATCCTTGGCCTGCAGGTTTTCCTTGCTGTATTTTACTTTCTCACCTGCAATTGCGATGCTGCCGTTAGCAGTATAGATACTGCCTTTCACATCTACAATGTTTTTGGCAGCTATATCTATGCTGCTCATAGCATTTATGCTGCCGCCTAAGGTAGCTGCACCTTCATTTACACGGATGGTAAGGTTATTGGAAGCATCTAATGCACCTGTATTATTCAGTCCCCTGGCTGCATTTATGGACAGATTGGCAGGATTACGTTTAAAATTGCCGCTGCCTTCTACCTCTTCATATTCCTCACCAGCTATTAGCTTACCACTGTTGTCTAAAGTACCACCCAGCTCAATATCTACCTTGCCACGGGCAGAAAGAGCCGCCTTGTTTTCTATATCACTGTTATTGGCATCTATGATTATATCGCCACCAGATGTTATGCTTGTCATGACATCTGCCTGAGCACCATCTATTTCTATAGTCTCACGTTTGTTTTCCTCAAATACTATCTTGCCATTATTGGTGATGCTGAGATTCTTTTGGGCAGCAAGATTGCCACCTATCTTCATTCCCAGTCCCTGATTGGTGCCAACTAGGCTGATCTTGCCTGCATACATTCCGCCCAGTGCCCCGATATCCAGATTCACCCCGCTGCCCTCACTATGCAGCGGTGCTGCAGGATTTCCGTTGGCGTCTATATGGTTCTTGCCTGCGATTACGTTTATCTCATCCTGTGCCCAGATTTCTGCGTTGATATCTGCCGCATAGGCATAGATATCCAATTTGCTGGCAGGTGCATATTGATACTGATCGACAGGCATGATGCCTGCACCAGCTACGTTTATCTTTCCTTTTTCTACAGTAAAGCCATTAAGAGTTCCGTCCGTGTTGATATTGGGCCTGCCTGTAGTAAGGACTGCACGGTCCACGTTGATAAAGCCTGCTCCGTTGACGTTAATGCCGTTGGGGTTGGCTATGATAAGGTTCGCCTTGCTGCCTGCTATTTCCATAAAACCGTTAAGGCTTGTAGCACCAGTGCCAGTTACCTCCTGCAGAATAGTCTTGGCTGCATTGCCTGCCAGATTAGCATTGACATTGACCTTGCCTGCAAGAGCTGTGTCTACAGGCGCCTTTCCAGCATTATTATTAAATACAAGGCCTTCCTTGCCAACATTAAAGGAACCTGCCTTGTTATGGGACAAGCCTGCAGCATTGGGTGCTGCAATATCCACCACAGTGGCAGATGCCTTGGGAGCAGCAAAGGCAGTATAGCATGGCAGTGCCGCCTGCATCTGTAACGATACTATTATTGCATAAGCTATAAGCTTCTTTTTACGGCTTGTAAATCTTCCCATGATTACGCACTCCTTAAACCGAATCTAAATTATAGCCATATAAGGCTGTCAAATCTGTGCTGTGAGAGTAAATCCGTATGTTCTGCTATCGCAGGTAAATCCATCTGGTTTCTTTATAGGCCAGCCTACAAAAGCATCATAATTAAATATACCAACCTGACCACGCATACCAATAGCTCCACCTACCAGCTCTGTACCTAAAAGATATTCAGTAGACGGGCCAGATACCTTGCCGTAGTCTATAGCAAGGTAAAGCTGGTGTGGATAGTGTTCTATAGGAAGTCGGAGTTCGTTTCTGATAACAATACCGTCTTCTGCAGACAAGGTCTGCTCCCCGTCAAACCCACGTACACTGTACCAGCCACCAATGGAAAAATGCTCGCTTCCATAGATTCGCTGATCAGCCTTCTGTGCCCTTACGGTCAGATTGTACTGTGCATCATAGCCTTCACCCATAGAAACAGGTGCTATGAAGTTGGCGTTAAAAAGATACATATTGTATTGGGTTGTAGCTTCACCGCTCATACCATCCGTCGGTCCGGCATCAGCAAACCACGGCAGTCCCTTCTGCCATTTCAAAGAGGTATCAAGTACGCTTGGGCCAAGATACTGTCTATGGTTAAAACCAGCCTGCATAGCGGTAGTCTTTTGTCTCTGAACCTCTATCTCTGTTCCATCTATATAGCTGTGACGTGTCTTATGGACAAAGCCAAGCTCAAAGTCCGTTTTATAAGTCCTGCCACGATTTACTAAATGAGTCCATGTAAGAGATGTATTGGTAAATTCACCACTAGATACAAAGGGATTTACAGCATACTCTACAGTCTGGTGATAATCATTCTTGCTGTGACTGAAGCTAATCCTTTCGTTACCGAAGGGAACAGAATAATACAAGCTGTTAGCACGAGTACCCTTCTTCTCACCGGACTGGGTAGCATCTTCATTCCAGCTTACATAGAACAAATCATTTGCTGAAAAAGGCTGGGACAGCTGAAAACCACCAGTCATCTGAACCTTACCAGTCTCATCCGTACCAGAATTATCTACAGTTGCAAACAAGCTCCACGGCTTGCTGCGTTTTACCTCTATAATAAGCTCGCTTTCGCCTTCCTTAGCTCCTGGCTTTATCTTAATATCTGCATTCTGATTAGGTACGTTATTGAAATTATCTATAGCCTGCTCAATGTCCCTGATATTAAGCAGCGAACCTCTACCCATTGGCATTGCATTATGCCAGGTTCCCCATGTTTCTTCTTTAAAGCGGATATCCGAGATAATACCAGGCATTAAAGTAAAGAACATCTTGCCATTGGAAAGATCCTGCTGCTCAACATAAACACGGGTAGTTACATAGCCACGATTCACGATTTCTGCATTGATGCGCCCCATAAGCTCATTAATACCTTTTACACCAATCTTTTGACCATTAAAATTTGCAAGATATTGATTAATCCAAGCGAATTTATAGCTGAACTTTTCTGCCTTCAGAGAAAACTGCTTTACCAAAAAGGAGTTTTCTTCCTCAGGCAACAAAAAAACTTCTAAACTGCTGCCTTGCTGTTGTGTTTTGGTCATAGATTGACCCACACGATACTGCAATTCCTTTTCAGCACGTTTAGAAGCTTGTTCCTGTTCTTTTTGTTGTAATATCTGTTGCTGTTTTTGCACAAGATTATCCTGAGGCGCAGAATATACAGTACCTGCTCCCAGATTCAGGGCACTTATAACAACAAAGAAAAATACCTGCGAATTCCATCTTTTCATAGCTCTAATCACCTTCACCCATATAGTCTCTTACAAAAGTAACAGCCACAAAATATTACTAGAACATCCGTATTCTTTTTTAGACTCATTATATCCCAGACAATAAAAAAAGTAAATAAGTTATTTTTATTACATAAAAATATTGCAACGTCCTTTTGAAAAATTTAAAAAGACGTTGCAATAATGTCTAGAACTTCCAAATTTCTCCCTTTTTCATTTCAGAGAATGTTTCAGTATGGAATACTCTTTCTTCTGGAACTTCTTTATATATTTCAATAACGTAGCCGTCAAACAAAACAGCAAGCCACATACAAACAATACCAGTTATTAAAATCAGCTCTCTATCTGTAACCATAATAGTACCTCCTCATTACTAAGCAATATCAATATCTTTATAACAAAAATCATCACTATCTAATACCACTTCACCAGCATCATACATATCCTCAACCTTACAACGGGCTTCATACTGAGTAGCAGCTTCTACTTCTATTTCTTTTACTAAGACCTCTTCAATTCTTACTGTATATTTCATAATGTCCTCCTTATCTCATTTTGGGCGGTAAAATTACCGCCCTTATATTATTTCGCTTTAGGTTTGAAGCCGTATTTTATACATTCGGCATGAACTTTCACACCATAATGCTTTACTCCATCCTTTTCATAGTTATTAGGTACAACAACTCCTTTAATGGTATATTGACGGCCTACCATAAATTCATTTCCAAAACGTTCTGCCTGCTCTCCAAACATAAAGCATTGCCAAAAAATTACTGTCTTTTCACCATTAGCGAAACCATTATCAGCCAAACTAAAATTAATAATTGGCGTTCCATTAGCAGAGTAGCTAAATTTAGGGTCTCTAGTCAGATTTCCTTGAATAGTAATAGTATTCATAACATCAAATCCTTTCGCTTGCTCCCAGTCCGTCAACCCTGCGAGCATTTTTTATTTGCTTTTCGCAGCATTTTCCAAGCGAGTGACGGTGAAAGCAAGGGTGCGCAGCACTTGTCTTGCCCTTGCTGGGAACATTAAGTCACTCGCTAAAATGCGATTGCGGAAAAGCAGATAAAAAAATACAGCTGCCCTTAGGCAGCTGCGTTGAGCAACCCAGCCAAAAGCTCCGGCTGGATTGCGGATAAAAGCCAGCTTGTACGATACGCTTCCGAGAACAAGCATGGCTTCCTACATTAAACATTAATTATAATTCGTAGTCTTTTTTCTCATCCAAGGACTTAGAAAGGAAATGCTTACCACTGAAATGTGCATTTTTCGTAGCTTCTGCATTTTTAATTATATTTCTTATATCCTCTATCATATTTGGCACTGCAACTTCTTTAGGCTTCTGCTGCATTTTTTCATAGGTATCCCTGTCTATCTTAATAACAGAAGCATATAGACTTTTGCTGACATCCCATTTCATCCCTTTTAGCAGTACTATCTGATTCTTGATAGTATTTATGTGTTGGGTAAGCCTATCATAGCGTTGTTGCCTAATATCCATCTTTATTTTTGCTGCTGCAATCATGTTATCTATGACTTCTTTAGCTTCTGGCTTTTCCAATTCCATCTTGACCATTTCAATGTTATTCAGACACTTATCTTTTCTTTCGATAAGATCGGCCTTCCATTTATTTAATCGTTCTTCTTGTTGTCTATGCTTATAGCGTCCTATAAAATCAAGATTACCTGGCTTTATTGTTTTCCATTGTTCATATTCATCATTATATTCCTTTTCTATTCTGAGTATGTTATTGTATTCTGCCTTTAATTTTTGAGAATAACCTTTGGTATATACACTTATGACATATTGCTTTAATCTATTTTCATTTAAAATATCTTTTTTGAGCTCTTTACGCATAGCAAAGCAACGCTGCTGTTCTTGTCTTAAGAACTGGATCTGATATTCAATAGTTTCTGCAAGCTGTCTGCCAACTACTTTTATATCATTATTGACCACGTAGTCCTTATTTTTATTAACCTCAGCGTACACTGCTTTTTCAATTTCTAATAATTTCTGTGCTTCTTTTTTGAGTTTTTCATATTCTGCCAATGCTTCTTTAGCCTGTCTAGCATAAAACGCTTGACAGGCTTTTTTACCAGCAACTTTAAAATAATCTTCCTTGTTTTTATATTTTTTACTTTCTCTTTTAATTTTTCCTGCCAGTTTAGGACCTAAATGCACTTCTGGCTCTCTATCAAAGGTCTCAGCTTTTATATAATCTTTTTCTTTAACCGCTTTTTCATACTGTTTACGCAAAGAATCAGCAGAAACTTTTATATCCAAATCGTTCTCTTCATATGCTTTATTGATAAGATTTTCTAAATTTTTTCTAACTCTGCAAACATGAGTTCTCCCACTCATTGAAGTAAAACGGGTATCTTTCCTAGCTCCACCACGACCTGGATTTCTTCCGTTGTAACGTCTAAAAAATATTCTTGCAGGACGATCATACTCATCAACAATTCTTTCAGAAAACATGATATGAGCATGAGGTTGTTTTTTGTTGTCATCAAGTGCTGCAGTCTTTTCATGAATAGCGAAGGTGTAAGGCTTGCTATCTCCTATATTTTCTTTTACAAATTTCTGAACAAGTTTAATATTTTCTTCTTGGCTCAATTCATTTGGTAGTGCAACCTCAAATTCAAAATACGCTACTCCATTTATTCTTTCATAATCATCTGCAGCCTGCCAAAATGTTCTTGCTGTATCTGCCCATTTTGGCATGTTGCCTGATTCTTTATAAACTAAGTCTTCTCTGCCACTACGCTCGTTGGAATATTTACCTTCTCGAAGAATATATTCAGCATGGCTATTAGCATATAAGCATTTTCCTTTTTTGACTGAACAGTGATATGTTGCCATTTTGAATACTCCTCCTTCCAATTTTGTTTACAAAATACACAAGCTTGCTTGTGGCAGGTTACGACTGTAACCGGAATTTAAAAGCTTTGCTTTTAAATCTGCCCCGCAGGGCGCACTAGTTTCTGATTCGGAGAATAGAAACTCATAAGTGCGCCTCACGCAGAACGTGAGGATAAAAAATCCGAAATTACAAAGCTCTCTTTAAAAATAAAAAAACTACTCCCTTGTATAAATTTGTTAGACAGCCAGGCGTCTAACCTACTTCCAAGGTAGTAGTTAATAAAATTACAATGTTATTATAACATTGTGTTGATTAATTTTCAAATTCTTAACATAAATATTGTTTTTCTTCTTTCCTAAAATCGAAAAGGGAGTTTTTGGTTGTTCATTATGATTTGCATAATTAGGATTTTGTATCTCTGTGCTCTCTTTCAAAAATTGAAAACCTAGACAAGAAAATGAAATTCCACTTATTAAAAAATGAAAAGGGAGTTTTTGGTTGTTCATTACGATTTGCGAAATTTAGATTTTGTATCTCTGTGCTCTCTTTCAAAAATTGAAAACCTAGATAAGAAAATAAAATTCCACTCACTAAAAAATGAAAAGGGAGTTTTTGGTTGTTCATTACGATTTGCATAATCTATATTTTTTTATTCATAGCGCTTGTAGAAAAACAGGTTACTGTTAGATTATTTTGATTCAATGAAAATGCTTTATTTTCAAATTGACTATAACTTTAGTTTTGCATTTATGAGTATTATTTTTTCAATTGAATCTTTGGATTGATAATCATTTACACTTACAATCGTGACATATGTATAAACATATATTCGCAGTATTGGAAAGATATTTTTTTGTTTTGAAGAAAAGACAACAACAACAACAGAAAACTATAACTGATGCTCTATACTATATATTTACTATGTACTTATATGTTGTTGTTGTATATACATATATAATTATGTATATTATGTAGAACCTCAAAAAGCTAGGTTTTATCGGGGGTTTCAGCTTTTAAAAGGGAGTTTTTGGTTGCTAAAAGGGAGTTTTTGGTTGTTAAAGGGGGAGAAATTGGTTGTTAAAAGGGAGTTTTTGGTTGTTAAAAAGGAGCTTTTAATATTACTCCTTTTTGACAATAAAAGCTAGTGTTTATCGGGAGTTTGGGGAATTTTTACATAAAAGGGAGTTTTCAAAAGGGAGATATAAAAAAACTCCCTTGACGTATTAAAGAGAATAATTTATAATTTCTGGTATAGAATAATTATTTCCCGTTTTGGGCGGAGGGATTGTATGTCAGAAGCAAAAGAGATTACGATCAGGGAAAATGCAGAGATTAAGTGGAGAAATGAACTTGTAAGTGGCAAATGGCATCTTACGTTAAACGAGATGCGTCTGCTTTTTATTATGGCTAGTCATATCGACAAGAACGCCGATCAGTTCATACGTTGTAAAGCTCCAGCGGCCGAGATTGGTAAGGCGATGGGATTATCGAAAGATAAGCAGTATCAGACAATAAAAGCGACTGCCAGCAGGCTTCTTGAACGCACATTGAAGTTTGAGTGGTATAGTAGTCCTAAGAGTAAACATAAAAGCTGGATGGGAGCTACTTGGTTCAGCTATATTGCTTACGATGATGAAACAAGTATGGTTGAGTGGAAATTCAATGAACTTGTGGAACCAGTTTTGCTGAAGGTAAAAGAGGCATATGTAAAGTTGCAGACAAAGCCTCTTATAGCGTTTAAATGTGTCTATTCAAACCGATTTATGCTGCTGTTCTATCAGTGGGAGCGTTTGAGCGAAAAGATAATAAGTATCTTAGAGCTGAAAGAACATTTTGGCATTACTGATAAATATAAAACCTATAAGGATTTCAACCGTAATGTTATCCAGCCATCACTTGCTGAGATAAACAGCATTACAGATTACCGTGTAACTGCTGAACCGTTAAAAACCGGTAGAACTTATACACATTTTCGTTTTGTTATTAAGCGTGTAAAGACCATAAAAGGTGAAGCTGTTTCTGTAGAATTGAACCAGGAACAATCAGAATTGTATGACAGGTTGCTTAAGGCTGGGCTTGATAAAAAGCTAGCTGATCAGTACGTCCATGAGAAAGATTTAAAGAGCTTGGCAGTCAATATTGATTATGCCGAGCAGCATCGGGACGGCAAGATAAATTTCCCGGGATATCTACGTACCGTTGTTGAAAATAACTATGGCGTTTTAGTAGCCAATGAAAAAGAGCAAATCCAATCTGGTGAATATTATAAACTGACGCCAGCTGAGCGTAATAAACTTGATGAACTGAAGGAACAGGCTAGAAAGATGGTCGAGGAAGAGGAAGAACGACAAAGAATAAAGTCCACTGCTCCTATAGCAGATAAAGATCAAGCAAGAGCTCATGTGCAAAAAATTTTAGATTCTCTAAAAGAGAACAAAAATGACCGCTAAGCGATTTTAAAGGCCGACAGGTATAAATCCTTAGGGTAATATAAAATCGTTGCTCAGAACTCAAATTTGTGGCTCTCAGGGGTATTTGCAATCTTGCATATCTGACGAATAAAAAAATAAGGTACTCTTTAAGCACTCTTTTTTATTTTTTCAAGAAAGAGTGCTTTTTGTTAGAATTTAGTTTTAAGCGATTTTAAAGGGCGATAGGTATAAATCCCTGGGTCAACACATAATCGTTGCTCAGAACTAAAATCTGTGGCTCTCAGGGGCATTTAAGATTAATATAGGTACCATAACTAATGAAATAGTTTATATGGCAGCGTATAGTGAAGATAGTAACAACTATCAACGTAGTTAAAGCTATGAACGTAGTAACGATAGTAACAACTATCAACATAGCTAAAGCTATGAACGTAGTAACGATAGTAACAA
>ENA-ORLU01000430-ORLU01000430.1-human-gut-metagenome-genome-assembly--contig:-NODE-430-length-42150-cov-4.112471_pt1 | contig 42150 bp, 36 predicted proteins | sample MGYA00243009_ERZ508833 | MGnify/ENA primary metagenome ERZ508833 (study PRJEB26277, sample SAMN04329763) | human gut metagenome | biome: human-associated habitat | host: Homo sapiens | place: USA...
CCTAAATCAATTTTTAGTTTATATGCTGCCTTTCTGGCTCCTTTATTAATTATAGCTTCTATTATTGTTCCAACTCTCATATCAATTTTATCAAATTCTTCTAAACTTATCATTTTTACCACTTCATTTTCTATTTTTTTCGTTATTTTTACATTTTTTCTACTATTTTTACATGAATAATTACAAAAACTCTTGTCAAAAGTTATTTTTTTTGGTATTATTTAGTAGTCATGGCGAGATAGCTCAGCTGGCTAGAGCATCCGGTTCATACCCGGCAGGTCGAGAGTTCGAATCTCCCCGTCGCTACCATTTGATTATTACTAGGTTAATCCCTAGTTTTTTTATTATTCTATCTTAAAAATTAAAAACTAAATAAGATTATAGCCATTTGTTAGCATCTTCTTATTTAGTTTTTTGTTTACTCTTAAATTATTTTTAATTAATTTTATATTTATTCATAATAACTTCACTTACTTTAAGACCATCAATGGCCGCACTGGTAATACCACCGGCATACCCAGCTCCTTCGCCACTCGGATAGATTCCCATAATATTAGATTCGTAATTTTCATCTCTAATTATTCTAATTGGACTAGAAGTTCTAGCTTCTATCCCACAAAGTAAAGCTTCATTATCAGCAAAACCTTTTATTTTTCTATCAAAATTTTCGATTCCTTCTTTTAAGGCTATGTTTAAATTATAAGGTAATAGTTCATTTAAATCAGCTATTCTGTATTGACCTTTTATTTTAGGCTCTAATTTTCCGATAGTCTTTGGCTCTTTATTATCTTTATAATCACCATAAGTCTCCATAGGAATTAAACCATTTCCTAAGTTATATGCTTTTTCTTCCAATTTTCTTTGAAATTTAACTCCATCAAATAAATTATTTCCATAATCAGACTCATTAACCGTTACAATTAAAGCGCTATTAGCAACCCCACTATCTCTTTTTGCATAACTCATCCCATTAACACACAATCTTTTGTTTTCACTAGAAGCATTAACCACATACCCACCGGGACACATACAAAAACTATAAACACCCTTACCATTACTAGCTTTAAAAGTAAGTTTATAAGAAGCAGCTGGTAATCTATCATCTAGAAGACCATACTGATTTTTATCGATTAAACTTTGCGGATGCATAATCCGCATCCCCACAGCAAAAGGTTTATTTTGCATAGTAAGGCCTTTATCATTTAGCATATAAAAAGTATCTCTGGCCGAATGACCGATTGCTAAAATCAGTGCCGAACAAGGCACAGTCTCTTTATCATTTAAAACAATGCTTTCTAATTTACCATCTTTAATATTTAAATCGGTAAGTTTAGTTTCAAATAAAATTTTTCCTCCTAGTCTTTCAATACTTTTACGCATATTAATGATAACTTTTCTTAAAACATCAGTGCCAATATGCGGTTTATTTACATAAGTTATTTCTTTATCGGCTCCAAAAGAAGCAAAAGTCTCCATAACATATTGATATCTTCCCTCTTTATCATTTACTAAAGTATTGAGTTTACCATCAGAAAAAGTCCCGGCACCACCTTCCCCAAATTGAATATTACATTCGGTATTAAGATGATTGGTTTGCCAAAATTTTTCTACTTTAACAACTCTTTTTTCAATTTTACAACCGCGTTCAATAATAATAACTGGATAGCCATTTCTAACTAAGTTTAAACTTGCAAACAATCCCGCAGGACCACTTCCTACCACAATAATAGGCTTTTGTAAGGGTATAATTCCCTGAGGTCTAAATTCATATTTAACCTCTTTTCCCATTACTATATCTTTATTATTTACTTTTAACAAATTTTCTTCTAAATTTTTATCAAGATTGCATAAAACTTCATAAACATAATATACCTCGGGCTTTTTTCTAGCATCAATCGATTTTTTCACTATTTTATAAGTCAAATTACAATCCTTTGGCAATCTTAATTTTTTTAAAATCTTTAATCTTAGATTAGCCGCACTATCTATATCATATTTTAGTTTTATCTCTCTTACTCTTAGCATATATCCTCACTTACTACAATACTTGATAACCAAGCAAAACCTAAGTTAAAACCTCCACATATACCATCAACATCTAATATTTCCCCTGTATAATAAAGCCCTTTATATTCTTTATCTTCTAACGTATCCTTAACTCTGCTAATTGGAATACCCCCCGTAACTACTTGACTTTTAAATATCTCTTTTGTAGTTCTAACCTCTAAAGTTAAATCACTTAAATTATTAATTAAATCATTCTTTTCTTTCCAAGTTAAACTTTTATAATGACAATTACTCTTTATACCAGCCTTACTAACTAAGATATAAAGAAGCTTATAAGGAATAATACTTTCTAATAATTCAATAACAGTTCTCTGATACAAAGTATTATCTCGTAAAGTCAACCATTTATCGATATTTTCTTTTTCTATATTAGGTAAGAAATTCAAATGAACCTTAACTTTTTTCTTTTGATATAAAGCCTTACTGACAAGAGAACTCAAGTTCATCACACAAATACCACTAATACCGTAATCAGTTAGTTGAACTTCTCCTAAATCACTTTTAAGAAACTTATCATTTTCATAGATACTTACTCTTGCTTCTACTCTTATACCTGACCACTTATTAAAAAAATCACCATTTAAAACTAGAGGACATAAAGCCGGCAAAATTGGCGTCATTTTAATTCCTAGTGAATTTAGTAATTCATAATTATTATTCTCTTTTAAGCCCGCCTTACTTCCTATAGAAATAATTATCTTATCGAAAAGCATTTTCTTACCATTTACTAGAACTTGATATTTATTTTCTATTTTTTTAATACCATTAATCTCACTATCTAAGATAGTCTTAATTTTAAGACGTTCAATTTCTGTCAAAAAAGCATTTAATACCGAAGTAGCAGTATTACTCATCGGATAATAATAACCATTTTTAATTCTAGGAACTAAACCAATACTATTTAAAAACTCTTTAGCTTTTAAAACATTATCCTCATTAACAATCGTTTTCAAAAACTCATCATCACTAGTATAGTATTTATCTATATCTATATCCTGATTAAAATAATTACAGCGACCATTACCCGTCATTAAAATCTTTTTACCTAAAGTACTATTTTTTTCGATAATAGTTACATCAATTCCTTCTCTACTAAGAAGAATAACACTCATCATTCCTGAGGCACCGCCCCCTATAATTCCTACTTTCATAATTTTTATATAAAATCAATGCTATAGAGTTTATTTTTTTATTACCATGTATTTTGCTTATTTCTATATATTGATTAATCCTTTCCGTCATATTTTTTCATAGATTTTTATGGTTTATTAGACTTATTTATTTTTTTGTCTTACCAAGCGCAAGCTGTTTTTAGGAGTGTAATCTAGACAAAAAGATTCTTTATGGTATTTTAATTTATCATCAAGAGATATTGTCTTTCTTTTATTTTCTTCTTTTTCAATAAGGGTTGCTATTTGACTATCAACGGCAAATTTTGGTATTTTAGTATTCAACAACTGTTCAATAAAATAAGGATTCCAGTAAGCATTACGACTTATTTTTATACTATCTGTAGTGCCGTCATAAACGATAAGTAAACGTTTTTTACTACCGTCATTACTAAAAAGACTAATAGCAGAGCCTTCTATAGAAAGCATTTGAAAGTTATTTATTTTAATAACGATAACTGGCAAATTATATAAGTATGTACTTTTTAGTCTAGCATATAAACTTTGAAATTTTTCTGTATCAGTTATTTTAATGCCTTTAATGGATTCTTTGCGATAAATTTCTTCGGTATCATCTTCAAAAGATAACTTGTCTAAGTCTTTTTCTTTTAAAATAAATGATGATGGATAAACTGGATATCGATAATTATCATAAACATACTTGTCAATTTTTTGGCTTAAAAATTCATTTAACGGGGTGTTTTTTCTTGCAAGAACATATATTTTGCAAGGATAAGAAGTGGGCGATTCTTTTTCTTGAGAAGCAAATTCAATTCGCATATTTATCCTGTCTGCATCAGTGACATCTGTTTCGACTTTTAAACATTTTTCCATTTCTTTTAATAAGTTCCAAAATACCTGATATTTGCTTCTTAAGCTCGTTATAATCTCAGCAAATGTATAGTAATCTTTAGTTTCATTCATAAACAATTCTCCTTGCCTCGATTATATCACAGCTTACGTTATTTCCACAGGTTAAATACAATTAAAATAACAAAAAAAGTTCTTTTTACAGAACTTTAATAATCTAACTGGTGGAGGATAAGGGATTCGAACCCTTGACCCCCTGCGTGCAGGGCAGGTGCTCTAGCCAGCTGAGCTAATCCCCCAGTCATCAACAACAAATTAATCTTATCATAGAGATATTACTTTTGCAAGTAAAATATTACGTTTTTAACGAGTTTTTTTAAATTTTTAATTAAACCTATCGTTTTCCTTTTTAAGTTATCACTTTATTTTTATTTTAACAATCTGATACATACTAATAACTTTACCACTTTTTAAATAAATTTTTTTCAAAGAATTATCTATCATCTTTATTTTATCAGCAATCAAATAGAATTTAGGATAACGGTAAAAAGTTAGAAGAACAACATTGCCACGACTATACGCCCATTTTAATGTTTCTTCTAACTCATTATATTGATCAGGTGACAAATCAGGCATTCTGGCATAATTTTTCTTATTAACTAAATCTTCTTTTACTTCTTTAGTTTTATACAAAGACTCAAACGCTTGCCATTTAATTTGTCCACGATTATGCACTATGACCACCTATTTTACCATTTCTATCGATGGCAGTTGAATCCGGAAGCAAATTAGAAGCTTTAATAATACTATTGTTGCCATATTTTTTTTTGATTTTATCGACAGCTTCATTTAATTTTTTATTATCTTCCATTGTCTTAACATTGCTAAACAAATTAAGCTGAATAGAAGCATCATCTATTAAACCACCAGCTGTAATACTTACCTTTCTAATAGGCATATCATTATAAAACCTATCAAAAATATTCGTACAAACAAAGAAAAATTCCTCTTCATCAAAAGTAGGATTCACCTTAATACTATGGTAAAAACCACCACCGACATCTATACTATACCCAATTCCTAGCCCAATTATACTAGCTTGTTTATGATTTTTCCTAAGTCTTCGACAAACAACTTCAATAGTCTCTCGAATTATAATCTTTATATTATTGCCATCATAATCTTTAAACAACACTTGACTATTAGAATAACTAGCACTCTTCGGTAGCCTTTTAAAATCACTAATTACCGATTCATCAATACCATTAGCGTGTTCCCATAACTCTTCGCCAATAATGCCAAATTTTTTTCTTAAGATTTTTTTATCGTACCTAGCAATATCCCCAATATAATACATTCCCATAGCATTAAGGCGAGCTTCCATCCTTGGTCCAATTGACCACATCTTAGATAAAGGCGTTATTGTCCATAATTTAGTTGGGATATCATCATAGGTCCATTTAGCAATCCCATCTTTATATTTTTTAGCCTCGGTATCCATAGCCACTTTGGCTAGCAACATATTTGGTCCTATCCCGCAATTGGCGGTAAGACCTGTCCTTTCCGTTATAGTCTCCAATATTTTTTTAGCTAAATCACGGTCTGACATCTGATACATTTTTAAATAATGAGTTACATCTAAAAAGCATTCATCAACTGAGTATATATGTAAATCTTCTTCACTAACAAAATCTAAATATATACTAACAACTTCCTTACTTTTCTTAATATATAAACTCATTCTAGGAGGAACTATTTCATATTTTATCCACGGTGGTATTTCATAAAGACGAGTTCGGGACTTTATACCTTTACTTTTTAAATAAGGCGTAATAGCTAACGTAATCGCCCCCTTACCTTGATTAGGATTGGCTACTACTAAAGGAGTGGTAAAAGGATCTATATTTCTTTCTACACATTCACAAGAGGCAAAAAAACTTTTTAAATCAATACACATAATATGTCTTTCCATATCTAAAACCTCCTCCCCAAATATTTTACTAATTTAAATATATTATTTTTTCCAACATTTCTTCTTAAAGTATTTATATTATACTAAATTTAAACCATTATATGTAAAAAATTCATAGACTTCTATCTATGAATTCTTTTCTACTTTCTTTTGAGCTCTTTCAAAGAAACTTCTTTGAATTTTCTTAAAAGTATCACTTATCCAACTAAAGAACCTAACTATCATACTTAAAATTATTAAAATAACTACCCCAATAACTCCATATATTATATATAGCATCTCTTTATTATAAAGTTCAAAACTAAAATTAATATTATTAGTCCCCCTCATAATATTACTAAAAGTCCAAGTTAATGTCTTTCCATCTTCACTAACCTGGGTAGCATTATTACTTAAAGCTTTTTCTGGTAGCTCTAGCTTAAAAGTATAACTAACAGCTGGAGGATTAACAAGACTTCCTAAAATACTCTTGTTATTAGTTAGAGCATCAGTCAAGTTAACATAGAAATCAGCCGTATATTTATTCTTTAACCAATTTTCTTCTCTGCTAAAGATATATAACTCATTTTGAATATCACTATATAATAAATCATACAAGTTTATCTTAATATTATCACCTTGACTAACAGTATCAATATCCTTAATATTAGCACTTACTTTATATCCAAAATTATCATCATCTTCATAATCAGTAACTGTATAACCATTATTTCTTAAGTAATTAATGTTTTTACTACTAAATAATTCATTAAAAGTCTTATTACCTAGATAATCCTTATCTAAAGTAATTAAGTAAGTCAAAGTAGCACTTTTATCTTTTCTAATCTGCATATTTGTACTTATCGTACTACAACCACATAGTAAAATTAACCCAAATACTAAAATTAAACTTTTCCTAACTTTTTTTATCATTTTAAACCCTTTTTTCTACTAATCTTTATTCTTATTCTCATTCTTTTCTTTTTCTATGGAATCATCATTTTTATTACCAACCCCATCAATATCTTTTTCTTGAATATCATTAATATCTTTAGTTTTTAAAACAACTCCATCCATTACATCATCATATAAAGGAACTACCTTAGTCTTCACTAAATAATCATGAAGTCCTCTACCATCTTGATTATAAAGAACACTAACCATCACAGCCATCTGTAAAACATTTACTCCTAAAGAAAGATAACTACATATACTTGCTAAATATTCCCTAGGAACTACCAAAGGAAGTAATATCTCTAAAGGATAAACAAAATAGCCATAAACTACTAAACTACGAAACAAATATCTAAATAAACCAATATTCTTTTCATTAGTAGAAACTATCTTAAGACCAGTCATTCTTTTTCCTAAACTAACTCCTTTGGTAACCATATTAAAAATAACAAAATATCCAAAGAACACTACCGTATAAACTAAATAAGTATACCAATTAGCCTTTATCGCCTCATAATAAATATCTTTTGATTTATCCTCATAAACTCCTTTAGCTTCTTTGGTAATATAATCATACTCCTCTTCTGATATTTCTTTATCACTATAAGCATCAACAATTAAATATCCAAAATAATCATTATCTTTAATTAAAGTATTATACTCCTCTTCCGTAATTACCTTATCTTTATAATAATAATCAAACATATTTGTCGTTAAAACATAACTATTATTAAGACTACTTAAATTATTACTCTTCTCTAAGGCCTCATCATAAGTTGGATTCAAATACTTGGTATTAGTAACTAATATTACTAACAACATAACTACTGAATAATCAATTATAAAAGCCATTATTCTCTTCATTAAATTCTTATTCTTCATAAACTTTCCTTTTCTTCTAATACACTAAGTATTATAGCATTCTCCAATCAAAAAAAGAAGTCCCAAAAACTTCTACTCTTTAAAATCTATCTAGCAAATTTTCCCTTCACTAGATTACCATATAAACCATAATTTTCTAAATAATTAGCTACTTCTCTACCACGTGCACTATATTCAATAACTATTCCTAAGACTTTTTGATATTCTTCTTCGCTTATACATAAATATCTTAAAGTATTAAGAACCGTGGCAAGTGGCACATTAGGTTGTACCAAAAGAACTAAACAATGTAATAACCGATATTTTAAATTTAAGAACGATGTATCCGTAGCTTTACTATCAATATATTTTTGTAATTCTTTTAATAAATAAGCACGCCAAGCATCTTTTTTATCTTCTTTAATCGCCCCGATGGATATTGTTACATTAAGATCATGGAAGATATCATCTTTATAAATTTTAATATTATTATCAAGTTCTCTTTTAGCTTCTACTTGCGATTTTGCTTCAGTAAAATTAATCACATTATTATTTCCCATATTTATTCCCCCTGTGTTAGAAATTTCTTTCAAACGGCTACTACTCTAGCACATTGTTTACTATATGTCAAGTAAAAGTTTTCTTAGAACAAACAAAAATGAGATATTTCTATCCCACTCTAGTTATTTATCATTGTTATGATCAGTTTCATAGCCAATACTCAAAAGATTAGTTAACTCTTCTTCTGTTAAAGCATCCAAAGTAGCCACATTCTTTCCTTCGATTAAATTATCACTAAGAATTTTCTTTTTCCCTTGAAGTTCAATAATCTTTTCTTCAACCGTACCTTTATTAATTAATTTTAAAACAGTAACTTTCTTAGTCTGCCCAATGCGATGAGCTCTATCTGTTGCTTGATTTTCCGCTTGAGGATTCCACCAAATATCCAGGTGAATAACAACATCTGCACTCGTTAAATTAAGCCCCGTTCCCCCAGATTTTAAAGTTATCAAGAAACAATTAGTCTTATCTTTATTAAAAGCATCAACCATTGCTACCCGATCACGCCCTTTAACTGAACCATCAATAACATAGTTAGAAATAGATTCTCTATCTAAGGCACCCTTAACTAAATAAACTGCACTCTTAAAAGAACTAAAGATTAATATTTTATGCTTATCTTTAATAAGTTCCTTAATAATATCTAGTAATCTTTTGATTTTAACCGATTCTTCTTGATAATTTTCATCTAAAAGACGAGGTGAAATACATAATTGTCTTAATCTCGTTAAAAGCGTAACTATCTTAAACCTAGCTTTACTAAATCCTTCAGAAGCAACAACATCATTAATCTCTCTTTTAGTCTCTTCAACTAAACTCTGATATAAAGCTTTTTCTTTCTCTGCCATATCTAAATATTCAATATGTTCAATTTTATCAGGTAATTCTTTAGATACTTCTTTCTTCTTTCTTCTTAAAATAAATGGTTTAATCTGATAATTTAGAGTATCTAATTTCTTTAAAGATTCATCATCAACATCTTTAATCCCATAAACATCTTTAAAACGCGTAATTGAATTTAAGTATCCTGGCATAATAAAATCAAAAATACTCCATAACTCCAAGACAGAATTTTCTAAAGGAGTCCCTGTTAAGGCTATCTTAGTTCTGGCCTTAATCTTTTTGATTTCTTTAGTCATACCAGCTTGATAATTCTTAATAGCTTGCGCTTCATCAATAATACAAACTTCAAAATTCTTATCTTCATAATAATCATTATCATTTCTTACTAATCCATAAGTCGTAATAAAGATATTATATTCATTAAACTTTTGCATAATATCTTGACGTTTCTTCTTATTATCAGCCATCACAATATATTTAAGTTCTGGAGCAAATTTTGAAAACTCTTTCTCCCAGTTATAAACTAAAGAAGTTGGTGAGACAATTAAAATTTTAGCATCCGGTTTTAAATCAATTACTTTTCTTAAGAAGATAATAGCTTGTAAGGTTTTCCCTAATCCCATTTCATCAGCTAGAATACCTCCTAAATCGCACTTATAAATAGTATATAACCACTTAACCCCATCTTTTTGATAATCTCTTAACAATTTATCTTCTTCCTGACTAAACTTTACTTTAGCATTCTTATAAGTTTTAAAATTCTTAATAAATTCATCAAAACTAGCATTAGTACTTATCTCTTGATATCTATTATTCTTTAAACTATCAATAAAGAAAGCCCTATATTTAGGAATACTTATTCTCTTTTCTTTTAAATCATCCCCAAGCCCTAAATCCTCCGTTAAAGCTGAAAAATCTTCAAGTTCTTTACTCTGTAAAAGAGAAATAACATCCCCACTCTTTAAACGATAATACTTCTTCTTACTCTTAATAGCTAAAAGCATTGAATTAACTTCATCTTCATTAACCTTATCAATCTGAAAATCATACGCTAAAATATTATCTTTACCAATGGAAAAATTAGACTTAACTTTAACATCTTTATAAATATTTAATTTCTTTATTTTCTCCGTCGTAAAAATCGTATAATTATTAGCAAAATACTCTAAACCATTATCTAAAAAATTATAAACACTATCCATATCTCCAATTTCAAAACAATTCTTAGATAAAACAAAACCATACGCCGTTAAATCCGAAATAGCCTTATTTTCAAAATCAACATCTCTTATGATATCATCTACTTTATCAAAATAATCAAACTCACTATTCCCATACTTTAACTTAACATTAGCTCTTACCCTATCTTCGGCTAAATCAAAATAGATACTAATCTTCTTTTCCTTAGATACCTTAATCTCTTGAATATTATCATCAACCACAATATTATTAATAGTCTTACGAAGTAACCCCTTCTTAAATAACTCTAAATTTTCTTTAGCAAAAACAATACTATTAACTCCATTATCATAAAGTTCACAAAGAATCTTACTATCTTCAATATCTAAAAGATATAACTTATTATCATAGATTACAAATCTCGCATCATTATCAACCACTAAATACTGCTCATAATTATCAATAAAGAATTTATATTTGTCATCTTCATAATCTAATCTGTAATCCGTTGGCATTCCCTTAACAATATTCTTAATAGTGTTTCCCGCTAAAGTAAAGGTTTTATTTTCTAAAAGTCTTAATAACTCATTAAATTCACGGTTATTTAGTTTTAATGGCTCATCTCTAACTTCATAATTACCAACGCTAAATCTTGAATAGTTAAATAGAAACTCTACTATCTTTGTATCATCTTCATTAAAATAATACTTAGCTCTACTATAAGTTAACTTTTTCCCTAGTTCTAGCTCATCATCACCAAGATAACATCTTCTAAAAGCATTAAACTTATCTCTAGTTTTAATCGTATATTTAATTCCTACTCCAATTTTTAATTTCACAATATAATTACCATCTTCATAGATAATATCAATATCAAGTCCTAACTCTTCTTTGGAAGTAGCAAGCGGTTCTTTAGTTACAAAACACTCAAGGATATTCTTCGATTTCTGAAAAGATATCTCTTCTTTAGTAAAAAAATCATTTTTTTTCTTTAACAAACAAGCTAAAATGTGACTACATATCTTATCCTGAGCAAAATCAGTGCAATTACAACTTTTAGAAATAATTTTCCCATTCTTATCGATGATAAAAGACACCCTGAAATTTCCACTATAAAAAATATCAACACTAAAATCAACTTGTTTAAAACCATTACTATCGACTTCAATTCCCGTTCTTTTAATATACCACTCTGGAATTGACATGGCTCGGTAATATAAATAATCCCCATACTTTTTTCTTATTTCTTCTGCCCCAATCATATAATTCCTCTTACACTACCTGGAAAATAAAGAATTTTAAGTATTTAGTCTCATCAACTCCCATAAGTTCTGGATGATCCAAAGCCGCATAAGCTTTCTTAACTACTCTTAGGTTAACTTCGGCTTTTAAAGAAGCAGCAAAGATAGCAGCTGTAAAATCCTCTTCGCTAGCATAATGCGAGCAAGATGCCGTTACTAAATATCCTCCCCTAGGTAAACATTTCATTGCTAAGTAATTTATCTCTTGATAACCCCTTAAAGCATTTTTAATGGTACTCTTAGATTTAGTAAAGGCTGGTGGATCTAAGATAATTAAATCATATTCTTTATTTTTCTTAAGGGCTAAATTTTTTAAATAATCAAAAAGATCAGCACAACAAGTCTCAATCTCTAAGTTATTTAAAGCAAAATTCTTCTTCGCATCTTCTATAGCTTTTTGGGAGATATCTAACGCTACTACTTTTTTAGCTCCACCTAAAGCCGCATTCATTGCAAAAGAACCCGTATGCGTACAGCAATCTAAAACCGTCATATCTTTTGCTAAGTTTCTTACTAATAAACGGTTATATTTTTGGTCTAAAAAGAACCCCGTCTTCTGTCCTTCTTTAAAATCTACTATATATTTAAGACCATTTTCAACTATCGTTGTTGTTGTCTCTTGACTTAAAACCGGTACCCCTTCATACCAACCAACATACTCTTTTAATCCTTCTTTTTCTCTTAGATTAACATCACATCTTAAATAGATTCCCCTTACAGGAAAATACTCACTTACTACTTCATATAAAGCCTTTAGAATCATATCTTTTCTTACATCTATTCCTAAAGATAATATCTGAACCACTAAACAATCATTAAACTTATCTACCGTTAATCCTGATAAAAAATCAGCTTCTCCATATACAATTCTAAAGGCATTTAAATCATTAGGCATCACTTTCATTCGGTAACTAAGAGCATACTTAATTCTTCTCTTAAAGAAATCATAATCAAATGTATCATTAGCATTCCTACTAATCAAACGTAAAGTAATCTTTGAATTATCATTATAAAAAGCACTTCCCAAAAACTTATCTTTACTATTTCTAACGACTACAATATCTCCATTTATAATGCTATCATCCTTCTTCGTAATATCACTTTGAAATATCCACGGATGATTATGTAGAACTCTCTCTTCTGCCTTTTTATTTATATAAACATTTAACTTTTCCATCAAACCACTCTTTTCTAAAGATTTAAATTTCGCATAAATTTATCCTAACACATGATATTTTCTTTAGCAACCCCTAAAGGGTAAGAAAAAGAAGCATTTAAGCCTCTAATTTCTTAAAGATATAACACATATCATCACTATAAATAAGTTCATAATCTCGATTAGCTTCTAAATAATAATGTAGAGTATGATTAACAGTCGTAATCAAATAATCAAAATTATACTTATCTAAAATCTCTTTAGGATTTTCATATAAATCTTGAAGATTAACCGTATCTGGTAATAAATCTTTACTAAAGACATCTCCTAGTCCATAGCTAAATACCTTCACCTTATCTAAGGCATTTAAACTATCTAACTTATATAATAAATACCCTCCTTGTGAATAATCATTATATAATCTCTTCGGCTCTAAAGAAACTAACTTTTCCACGGCCTTATCACTATAAAACCCATCATTATCTATAAGACCAGTATTTCTTAAACTCTTCCCTTGTTTATACCCTACAAAGATGGTTCCTACTACTAAAATACAACAAGATAAGTAGTAAATAGGTTTCTCTATTCTTTTAAAAGGATTCTTTAATGAGGCATAAATATCATCTGTCACAAAGAAATACTTACCAATATTCCAACAAGAATAAATCCCATACATTCCAATAAATCTCTGACTCTTTAAAGCCATAAATAGAAACATTAATTGAAACCCTATCTCATGTAACTTGATATCCTTCTTCCCTAAAATCATATTAAATAAAGGGAATGCTATTATAATAAAGATATAAAGTCCTAAGAAGCTATGGAAACTAGGACTATTCCATTCTAAGATATAACTAGTCATCGAATCATCTAACATATTAGTAAAAGGATACAATAACATCTTTGAACCAAAAGGATTTAAGCAAGAGGCTATAATCGTTAAAACTAAAACAATTCCTAAAGTCTTAATCTGTTTCTTATCTAACTTAAAAGTATTCCATCTATTAGGTTTAAACTTAAATACCTTAACAAAGATATCACACATAAAAACACCAATAATAAATAAATAAATTAAACTACTCGAACCCCCATGGAAATTAATCCATAAAATTTGTAAGATAGGCAACGTATAAATTAACTTCTTAGCCCAAGTCTCATCATCTAAATAACTAAATAAAACATAAACCAGATAAGCTAAAAAAACTAAACTAACAATATAAGGACGAGGCCCCGTCACTTTAAAAAACACCGTCATCAAAAGAAAATAACATAATTTAAAATCTAAAAGTTTTTTAAATTTAAGTCTCAACATCTTAGCCATTAAAATGTAAAGAAGAAGAAAAATTCCTAACATAATAAGAAGACAACCCAGGTGACCAGCTTTATACATAATAAGTTCATTTAACCATTCATGAGCAACCCAAGCTTTACCACTTACCCACGAAAAAAGTTCAGTATTAGGAATCGCATGATTATTATTTATCCATTTACCAACCACAATATGCCAAAAATAATCATTATCAGTTATAGGCTCTAAAGCCATAAATAACCCTAGTAAAATACAAACAATAATCCCCATAACTATTTATCCTCTCTAGTCTTTTCCGTTTCTTTAACAATATAAATAGGACGCTTTTTAGTCTCTAAATAAGTTTTAGCTAAATACTCCCCAATAATGCCCGTACAAAAAAGATTAATACCCCCAACAAAGAAGATAATACAAGCTAAACTTGGCCAACCAGCAACCGGATCTGACCAAATAACAGTCCTGATGATGATAATGATTATCATCACAAAAGCAATTAAACAAAAGATTAAGCCAATAAAAGCCGCAAATAATAGAGGTTCAGTCGAAAAGCCAACGATACCATCTACTGCGTAAGAAAATAATTTCCAAAAATTCCACTTTGTAGTCCCAGCACTTCTCTCTTGATTTTCAAATTCAATCCATTTAGTATCAAAACCGACAAAAGAGAACAACCCCTTAGAATAACGATTATATTCTTTTAAAGACAAAATAGCATCAACCATTTGTCTAGTCATTAAACGATAATCACGAGCTCCCGCTACCATTTCAGTTTTTGAGATATGCCCAATAATATCATAAAACCATTTCGTAAATAATTTTCTTAAAGGCGAGTAACCATTTCTTGAGGTCGATTTCGTAGCTACACAATCATAACCTTCTTCTGTAATTCCTTTGTACATCGCTTCTAAAAGCTCTGGCGGATCTTGTAAATCTACATCCATCGTTGTTACAAAATCACCCTTGGCAGCCTCTAATCCCGCATACATTCCTGCTTCTTTACCAAAATTTCTCGAAAAAGATACATAACGAACTCTCTTATCTTTCTTAGCTAAATCACGCATTATCGCTAAACTTTTATCTTTTGACCCATCATTTACAAAGATGATTTCAAAAAGAACATAATCCATCTTTGCCATCTGCTTAGCCATTGCCTCATAATATAAAGGAATAGCCTCCTCTTCATTATAACAAGGCACCACTATTGAAATTAATTTCTTTTCCATAACTTCTCTCTTTCTTCTAGTATCTAGAATTTACTTTGCACAATATTAACGATATCAATAATCAAAAACATAATAATTATTATAGAGAAAATAATTAACCAAGAAGTCGAAGTAATATTATTAACTGCTAAAGTTACATCCATAATACATAAGCAAATACAAATCAAAATAGCCCCAACAATTCCTACTATATCGCCCACTTTATGAAGTTTTCTTCTTCTAGCTTTATTTTCTAAGTAGCTTCTATACATTAACTTATTATTTTTACTAAACATTAACTCTTCAACTGTTGTATCTAAATTAAGAGCTATTAAACTAATTAACTCTAAGGAAAAATCTTTATTTCCGCGTAAATAAGCCTTAAATTCTTTCGGTTTCATACATAACTTCTCAGCAAATTTATCAATATCCAATCCTAAAAAGTGAATTCTACTCTCTACTGCCAAACCAATTTTCTTATTATTCATAATTACCTTTTATTCCTTCTTTTTATATATTCTTATGTTCATAATTCCAAGCACTTCGAACCATATCTTCTAAAGTCTTTTCACAAGTAAACCCTAACTCCTCACGAGCCTTAGTAGGATCACTATAACACGTGGCAATATCTCCTGGTCTACGAGATACAATCTTATAAGGAACATCAACCTTATTTACTCTTTTAAAAGTTTCAACCATCTCTAAAACACTTACGCCTTTACCCATTCCAAGATTATAGATAAACAAACCACTACGTTCTTTTTCTAATTTCTTTAGAGCTAAAACATGACCACGAGCTAAATCCATAACATGAATATAATCACGAACCCCCGTCCCATCTAAAGTATCATAATCATCGCCATAAATACTTAAAGTTTCTAACTTTTTACTAGCTACCCGACAAATATAAGGCATTAGATTAGCCGGAATTCCGTTAGGATTTTCTCCTAATAACCCCGAATCATGAGCCCCAATAGGATTAAAATATCTTAAAATACAGAAATCATTAGTCTTATCTGCCTTATAAGTATCTTTAAGAATTTGTTCCACAAACAACTTACTAGTTCCATAAGGATTAGTAGTCCCTCCCGTCTTACAATCTTCCGTAATAGGAACAATCTCCGGATCTCCGTATACAGTTGCTGATGAAGAAAACACAAGGTTCTTAACATCATACTCTTTCATAGCTTTAAGTAAATTTAATACTGAAGAAACATTGTTCATATAATACTCAATAGGTTTACTAACTGACTCCCCAACAGCCTTGTAAGCCGCAAAATCAATGACACTTGTAATCTTATTTTCACTAAAAATACGACGTAAAATTTCAATATTTTGCATATCCCCTTCGTAGAATGTTATCTCTTCATTTGTAATCATAAAGATTCTATCTAAAACATCCTTTTTACTATTAGAAAAATTATCTAAACCCACTACCTCATAACCAGCTTTAATTAATTCAACACAAGTATGACTTCCAATATATCCACAACATCCTGTTACTAAAACTTTCATTAATTTTCCTTCTTTCTAAAAACAAATACCTTACTTAATACATAATTACCAACAATTACTAAGATTTGACTAATAAGCTTCATAATCTTATCATTGCCATGCAAAATAGTAACTCCAAGTCCCATAATAGCCATATCTAATAGTAAAGTAGTAACCCTAGCTCCAACAAATGAAGTAAATTCTTTTATCTTGTTAGTGTTTTTAGATTCAAAAACATATTTTCTATTAGTAAAATAAGCAAATAAGACTCCCGCAATCCAAGAAATAACATTAGCAACTTGAAGCATTAAAGCATCATCTGGATTAATTATTGTAAAGGTAAGTCCATAATAAACAATCAAACTTATCACCGTCGTTAAGACTCCAAAAATCAAATAATTAATGATTTCTTTATACTTTTCATATACACTTTTTATCATAACAAACCTCGATATCAATATATCACAGTTTCTTAATATTTACTAGGAAATTCCGTATATTTCTTGTAATTTTTTCGTGTTTAATTTATAATCTATATCCATAAGATATACTAGTCAAATAGATTATTTTCATTATTTATATATAGTCTTTTTAGAACTATCATTTCTTAATTTCATAATCAAAAAAAGTATGTAAACTTTTCTAAATTTACACACCACTTACAAAAAATATAATCTTTAATCATTTACACTCACCAAAGTTATTCTCGCATAGCCATTACCTTTTTTAGCACAGTTGCTAGTCGGAGTTTCTTCGCTACAAGTAGTTGATATAGTTTTCGTACTTTCTTCACTTGATTCTTCACAGTTATAACAGTACATAACTTTATCTTTTAAAAGAGGATTGCCTATATAGCCAGAACCGCCGCCACCACTTTCCGAAGAACTGCCAACATTGTATGTTCCACCACCACCATAAAAGCCTGAACCGCCTCCGGTTCCTAATCCCAAATCAACATTGCTACCATTACCACCTTGACCAAAACTACCAGAATAAATTGCGTTACTGTTATTTCCTAATCCGCCGGAATTTTGTGTTCCCCCGGTTGCCGGGATATCCGAATCATTTTTTTCTATTTTAGCATTTCCATTGTTTCCCATGTATCCACCAGCATGACCACCATTTATTTTATAGAAAATATAATCATTATAATAATAGGCACCGCCACCTGCTCCCGAAGTAATTAAAATATTTTCTAATTTATTTTCTAATTTACTAAGTAAACCGGAAGATGTAGATATATGTGTAGCACCGCCTCCACCTAGATATTTATTAATCTTAGATTCAACAATTTGGCTAGAACCATTGCCACCACCATTGTAACCACCTTTGTTACAATTTGTAGTGCCACCAACATTAATATATATACTATTTTCTTTATTTAAGATTATATCACCACTTGAATAACCGCCGTAACCGCCATATACGTCATTATAACTACCGCCCTGTGCTCCCCATGTTTCTAATTTATAGGTTCCTGATACTGGAGCTATAAAAGTTTGTTCTACACCAGTATAATCAAAATTATAAATTGTTTCTCCTTGATAAAAATATAGATTACATTTAGTCTTTTGACTTAAATTATTAATAAGTAAACCCCAAGAATCATTATTCCAAGAAGCTTTAGCATCAGTATCACATACAGATTTTATATACATTGCCTCTCCCTTTTTAGGAATGGTACTTACAAACTGATTATTTACGTAGACTGCTAGATTTTCTTCATCTATCATAGTCTTTTTATTTATCTTAAAAACTAAGAAAGCACTTAAAATACTTAATAAAGCGATTAATATTAATAAATTTTTCTTCATCATATAGTCTCCTAGCAAACATTTTCATAGAGTTTGCAACTCTATGAAAATACCAGGTAAATACTGAATTTAAACCTTATTTGACTATATTTTTTGACTAGAAATTATTAATTTTTCTTTTACTTATTAAACCTTGCAAAGTCAATGTTTACCTAAGATAAATTAACTTTTTTTGACTAGAATTTTGACTAAGAAAAGTTAAGCATTACTTGGTTTTTAACTTATTAAATCTAAGTAAATTATGATAAAATTACCATAGAAGAGAAAATATTATTAGGAAAATATGCTTTCATAGAGTTGCAAACTCTATGAAAAATTATGTCAACTAAACGTCAAAAAAGCTACTTTTCCATAGCCTTATTCATCTATACTAATTAAAGTTATTCTCGCATAACCATATCCACCTTTAGCACAATTTTCTATCGGTGTTTCACTAATACAAGTGGTCGATATAGTCTTTGTGCTTTCTTCATTACTTTCCTGGCAATTATAACAGTACATTACTTTATCTTTTAAAAGTGAGTTTCCAATATAACCAGATCCACCACCGCCGCCTGATTGGTTACTAGCACCGCCTCCGTAAAAGCCGCCGCCACCGCCACCAGAATAATAATTACCATTTCCCCCTTGGCCAAATGATCCATCGTCACCACGATTAGTGTTGTTAACGGCTTTATAAGTGCCAGAGCCAGATCCGCCAGATGTTTGTGACCCCCCCTTGCCAGAAAAAACGCTTTTTTGCGTAGTAGTCCCATCACCCCCAATATAGCCACCGCCAACTCCAGCAATACCACTATAATCTTCACCATATAAAGATTGATATGAATTTCCAGCTCCACCACCAGCAACAATTAAAATTTTATCAAGTTCATTTTGCAAAGAGGATAAAACACCAGATGTCTTAGCTATATGCGTAGCACCACCACCAGAACCAGAATATACTAAAGGCGTACCGCTTCCTGCTCCACGACCACCGCCGTTATAACCACCTCGACAAAATCTATCAGTACAAACGCCATCATAGCCAGCTCCACCGACATTAATATATAAAATTTGATTACCGACCAATTTGATTTTTCCAATAGCATAACCACCAACGCCGCCTTGATTATATGTAGAATTTTCTCGATATACATAGCCACTGCTACCCCATGTTTCTAATTTATAAGTTCCTGATACTGGAGCTATAAAAGTTTGTTCTCCACCAGTATAATCAAAATTATAAATGGTTTCTCCCGAATAAAAATATAGATTACATTTAGTCTTTTGATTTAAATTATTAATAAGTAAACTCCAAGAATCATTATTCCAAGATACTTTAGCATCATTATTACAAATAGCCTTACTGAATAAAGCTTCTCCTTTCTTAGGAAATTCCGTACTATATTCATCATTTATATAGACAGCCATTTCTTGATGAAAATTTTTTTCAAAATAAATTTTTCCTAAAAAGCCTATGATTATCAGACTTCCTATTATATTAATCACTATATTTTTCTTCATCTAATCACCTACTATTCTTATTAATCTTATCATCTTATGGACTTTCTGTCCATATATTTTTATGGATAATTTGTCCATACTATTATTAGGATGTGATGAGATGACTCATAATGATAACTATTACTTTAATTTAATAAGAGCCAACATAAAAAAAGAAAGAGAAAGACAAGGTCTTACTCAACAACAACTAGCAGATAAAGCTGGCATCTCTATGAACTATCTAGCTAAAATTGAAAGCGAAAAAATGCAACGGGGTTTTAGTATTACTATTCTCGGACGATTGGCCGATGCCTTAAACATTGATATTCAAGATTTTTTTCAAAATAAGCATTAAAAAATATGTAAGAAAGACTTATCATAAGCCTAATATCTTACATATTTTTATTTTTATAGTTACTTCTTTAATAAATCTTTTATCTTCTTCTTAATTGTTTCTTTATCAAACCCTAAAGCCTTACTAGCATCACTACTACTACCACTCGGCATAACCTCATCAAGACCAATAATATTTTCATACTTTGTATAACGACACCAAACATCTTTACTACTAGCCTCAATAACAATAACTTCCCCTGTAAGTAATTTATTTTTTTCTTCCAAACTCATCTTATCTAAAAAAGTTTTACAAGGCACAGATACTACTCTTAAATCAATACCATCCCCAGAAAGTTCTTCAGCTACTACTAAAGATAACGTTACATCAAAACCACTACTAATAATAGTTCCTGATAATTTTTTAGCTTCTCTAATAATATAAGCTCCCTTTTTAACTTCACTAGCCTTTGTCCCCTTTAAGATATGCGTTATCTCATTACTTAATACTAAACAAGCCGGTTGCTTTAATTCTAAAATACTACTCCAAGAGCCAATAATCTCATTAATATCACTTGGACGATAAACCGTAACTCCAGGAATACTTCTTAAAATATTTAAGACTTCAAAACTTGACTGAACCTCACCATTTCTTGACTCATTAAAACCATCATGAGTAAAAATATACGTAACTGGAAGTCCCATTAACCCACTCATCTTAATACCTTCTAATTCAGAATAAGCATATCTTAAATAAGTAGCTCCAAAAGTTCTAAAACCATAAGTAGCCATTCCACTTAAAATACCACTCATCGCTCCTTCTCTAACTCCAAAAGAAATATTACGTCCTAAATAATTTTTCGTCGTAAAATAAGCCTCTTTATTAAGATTAACTCGGCAACTACTAGCCATATCACTAGCGCCTCCTAAGAAGTAAGGTGTTTTATCAGCAATAATATTCATAATCTTATTATTAGACTCTGTCATCTCTTCTTGATAAGAATTCTGAATCTTAAAAGCATCTCCATTAAGACTATAAGAAATATCCTTATTATCCGCAAATGCCACTAACTTTTTAATCTCTTCATTAGGATACTTAGCCATTGCCTCATGATACTCACTCCATAATTGATAAGATTTACTTACTCTTTTATTTATATCTTTACGATACTTCTCTAAGACTTTCTCATCAACATTAAACTTCTCTGTACTAAAACCATACTTCCTCTTAATATTTTCTAAATCATCTTTAGTTAAAGCATGATCATGAACTATATTAGTATTTTGATTAAATGAATCTTTTCCAATAACTGTCTTTATCTCAATAAAACTTGGTTTATTTAAGACTCTCTTTGCTCTTTTAATTGCTTTATTAATCTTATCTACCGATGAGCCTTCAGATACATAATCAGTCTGCCATCCTAAAGAAGAAAACTTCTTTAAAACATCATCCGTACTTGATTTATCTAAAGAATTATCCATCGTCATTCCATTAGAATCATATAAGACAATTAAATTCCCCAGATTATATAATCCTGCTAAAGAAGCCGCTTCCATTAACAACCCAGACTCAATATCCCCATCACTTACTAAACAATAAATATAATGATTAACTAGTTTTTGATTTTTTACATACTTGCTTAAAAGACTTTGATAATACTTTTCCCCCATAGCCATACCAACCGCGCCACTAAAGCCATAACCAGCTGGTCCCGTCGTAAAATCAATCCCCTTAGTCTTTAACATATTACAAAGAAGAGGACTCTTACTATTAAACTTACCAAAATCTTTTAAATCTTCTAAAGTTAAGTCATATCCTGCCATATACATATTAGCATACACTAACCCCGCGGCATGAGCAGCACTTAAAACTAAGCGATCACGATTTAACCAATCTGGTACCGAAGGCATAATATTTAGTTCTTTGGTAAACAAAGTATAGATAATACTACTAGCTCCCAAACTAATCCCTGGATACCCATTTTTACAAGCATCAATCATATCTAAGCTTAAAATCTTTAGTATATTTATATTTTTTTTTGACTCATCCATCTTAATCTTCCTCTTATTCTTTTTCTAATAAATCTTCACATAGTAAATAAAGTTTCTTCATCGCATCATGATTATCCCCTTTAGCCATTGAAGAAGCCATCTTCTCTAAAATTTTCGGATTATTAACAATATTTTTAACCTCTCTAGCTAACCCAAACGAGGTTCGAAAACGTAATCCATATCCATTCTTCGTAAAAAATTTGTAATTAGCAATCTCTTGTCCCCCACTAGCATTAATCATCATAATTGGTTTATGAAAATATAAACACTCCGTCGACTGAGCTCCTCCTGGTTTTGATACAACAAAATCACAAGCCTGTAAAAGTTCTGGTACATTAGTAGCAAACCCCAAAGTATGAACATTAGTAATGTGATGTTCCCTAATATAATTATCTACAAATTCTTTACTTTTCTTATTATTACCTGCAATAAAAATGATATCAAGATTTAGGTTATTCTTCATTAGTCTCTTAATATAGGGAATAGAAGCCATCGACCCATTACCCCCACCTCCGAAGAAAACACAAACTAATCGATTATCCTTAATTCCTAATTTCTTTAAGAAAGTCTTAGGACTAAAATCTTCACTTAAATAAGGTGCTATAGGAATTCCTAAAGGTTTAATTTTCTTTTTATCAATTCCTCTTTTAACTAAGAATGGCACTTCACTCTTATCCCCTACAATCAAATAATCATCACATTTATAGTCATTTAACCATAATTCACAAGACTCATAATCAGTCACTACTGTTACTAACTTCGAATGAATAAACCCCTTCTTATTATAATGACTAATTAAACTACTTCCAAAGAAATGAGTAGCAATGGTTAAATCCGGATTAAACTCTTTTAAAAGATTACGTACTTTCTTATTCTTAAAAAGTGTCGTCGAAATATAATCCGCTAAATAACCTCCTATTACGGTATTACTACTCTTATAAAACATATCATGAATTATAGGGGTCTTTAACATAAAGAAAGAATTAACTTTCTGAGAAATCTTCCCAATTAAAGGCATCGCATAATCCATTAAATCAACACACTTAATCTCCAAATTTTCATTTTCATTTAAGAAATACTTTTCAATATATTTACCTATCGCCTTATGACCATTACCATAAGAAGCATAGATAATTAAGATTTTCTTTTTCATAACATATCCTCTAATCTTAATTATACTAAAAGTCCCAAAAAAAGTATAGAACTAAATCTATACTAACCCTTTTCCTTAAGTTTACCCATTACTTTAAAACTCTTTTAAAACTTCTAATAGCTTCACTACTATCTAGAACTCCCCTTGTCTTAAAATGTTTCATCTCTAAAGAAATCCTATTTAACTTAAAGAAGATATCCTTATTAAAATCAATAAAATTCTTCTTTAAGTATCTATTACTACGCCAATTAGGAAAACGAAAATTTAAGTACTTAAGTAAAATATTAATCAATTTTACTCTAGTATCTTCTGTATGAACATATCTTTTTACCCTTTCAATTTCTAAAAAGATATCCCTAATAAATAAAGCCTCTATTTCCTCATAATACTCATTTAATAGTTTTCCACTCTTATATAAATTATACATAATATCTAGAGGTCTAATAACATTCTCAACATACCCTAAACCATCTTCTAGATAGCTATTTCTTAAAGTATTCTTCCCTTTTCTAACATAATACTTACTAAAACTACTAAAACCAATCTTATCTTCTTTAGTTAAATAATAATAAAGATAAGGACTAGTCTCATTAGCCTTTAAATGATAATCCGGTAATTTAATACTACTCTTCTTAAATAATTTACCATTAATACTACTATCAATCTTTAGAAGATTTCTCTTATCTTCACTAATTCTAAATTCCCTAGGAAACACGGCGCTAGATTCCGTAACCAATCTATTCTGTAGATAATCCATCTTCGCTAGAATAACATTACTATCCGTATATTTCTTTGTATACATTAATTCATAAAGATAAATCTGATTAAGATAATCATCACTATCTAAGAATATTATATAAGATCCTTGTGCAGCTTCTAATCCTTTAAGTCTAGCCTGCATAACTCCTTGATGGGGTAAATCAAGAAGTCTAATCATCGAAGTATACCTCTCATAATAATCATTTAATATATAATAAACATCTCTTGGAGCCCCATCACTAACCAAGATAATTTCTGTATTAGGATACTTTTGATTTAATGCCGAGTCCAAACATTTCTTTAGATTATCATTATTCTTATAAACTGGTATTATTATACTAATAAGTTCCATATATCCCCCTAAAAATTGTCCTTACTCTATCATCTTTTTTACCCAAAGTCAATCATATTTAATAATCTTAAGAATTTTATCATCCCTAAGTAATATGATTAATTAGGGTGATTTAATGTTCTATCAAGATAAACATTTTAGAATACGTTTAGTCGTTTTATTTATAACACTTCTTTTAGTAGCCGTAATTCTTAAGGTCTTTTATATCCAAGTCTTCCAGTATCAAAAATTAAATAGCCTAGCCAATGACTTATGGCAACGCAATTTACCAATCACTCCTGATCGTGGATTAATTTTAGACCGAAATGGTAAAGTCTTAGCTAATAATATTACTACTACTTCTCTATACTTAGTCCCCAATCAAATAAAAGATAAAGAGACTGTAGCTAAAACTTTAAGTGAAATTTTAAATGTTTCTTATGAAGAAATGTATAAACATATCAGTAAGAAAACCTCTATTGAAAGAGTCCATCCCGAAGGTCGCCAACTATCTTTTGAAGTAGCCGATCAAATCAATAGTTATAACTATGATGGTGTTTATTTACTAAAAGAAGCTAAAAGATATTACCCCTATAATGAACTATTAAGTCATGTCTTAGGATATGTAGGTATTGATTCTCAAGGCCTATCAGGATTAGAACTAAAGTATGATGAAGAACTAACTGGTACTAAAGGTTCTATTAAGTATTATAGTGATGCCAAAGGAAATAGATTAGCCAAAGCTGAGGAATATACCGAACCAGTAAGTGGTAATAATATCTATTTGACCATTGATTTAGACCTCCAACAAGCCATAGAAAGAGAGCTAGATAATGCGGTTCTTAAGTATAATCCTGAGCATGCCCTAGCTATTGCAATGAATCCCAAGACCGGAGAGATTTTAGCTATGTCTTCAAGACCAAGTTATAATCCCAACGACTATCAAACTTATACCCAAGAAGTCTTAAGTCGTAACCTTCCTATCTGGATGACGTATGAACCCGGTTCCACGATGAAAATTACAACTCTGGCCGCTGCTATTAATGAAGGAGTAGTTAATCTATTTACCGATACTTTTTATGACTCTGGAAGTATTAATGTCGATGGAGCTACCATCCATTGTTGGAAAGCCGGCGGTCATGGAGCCCAAACTTTCTTAAATGTCGTGGAAAACTCTTGTAACCCTGGTTTTGTTAATTTAGGATTCCGCCTCGGCAAAGAAAAATTATTTGAGTACATAAACAATTTAGGTTTTGGAAAGAAAACCGGTATTGATCTAACTGGCGAAGCCACTGGCATCTTATTTAATTTAGATAAAGTTGGTAATGTCGAACTTGCCACAACTGCTTTCGGACAGGGAGTTTCAGTTACTCCTATCCAACAAGTTAGAAGTGTCTCCGCTATCGTTAATGGCGGAACCCTTTACCAACCGTATATTGTAAAAAAGGTAGAAAATGCCAAAACGAAAGATATTATAAGCGAAGTAAGTCCAACTGCCGTTAGACAAATCATCACAGCAGAAACCTCTTCCCTTGTCCGTTTTGCTCTGGAAAATGTCGTTGCCCATGGTTCAGGCCGCAATGCCTATATCGAAAACTATCGAATCGGAGGCAAAACGGGAACCGCCCAAAAAGTAAGTAACGGACATTATATGGTCGGCAACTATATTCTTTCTTTTATTGGTTTCTTGCCGGCCGATGACCCGGAAATTGTCTTATATGTAGCAATTGATAATCCCAAAGGTGTAACCCAGTACGGAGGTGTAGTAGCGGCTCCGATTGCTAAAGCTATCTTCCAGTCCTATATTGCTAAAAATAATGTGGCTAAGAGTAAAGAAACCATTCCCAAAACTTACACCTGGCTAGATACTAAATATAGTATACTTCCAAGTGTCATGGGAAAAACTATAAAAGAAGCTAATAGTATATTAAAAAACTATAAAATCGAATATTCTGGAGAAGGTAATAAAATAATCTATCAATCCCCGGAACCCGACTATTATATTGCCGATGGTTCCACCGTTAAATTAATGCTCGGCGATTGACATTTAATATGTAAATAAATTATAATTATAACTTGTGCTGAATAATTTATATAGTATAATAATTTCAAGGATGTGAAAATATGTTAATATTAGCAAAAGCAGCAATGGCTTTAATGCTGGGCTTTGTTTTATCGATAATAACCGGGGTTATTTTAATTCCCCTTTTAAGAAAATTACACTTTGGTCAAAGTGTTAGCCTAACTCTTGGTGAAAGACATTTAAAGAAAAATGGTACTCCTACTATTGGTGGTTTAATATTTATTATTCCCACGATTATTAGTCTTTTACTTTTATGGTTCCGTGGTAGTATTGAAATGACTTCTAACTTGCTAATTGTCTTATTTGTCTTTATTAGTTATGCCCTTCTAGGACTTGCTGATGATCTTTTAAAGATAGTATTTAAGAACAATAAGGGTTTAAGTATTATGTTTAAACTACTTATGCAAACTTGTATAGCTTTAGTCTTCTTCTATATCTTTATTCGTAATGGTGGAGTTCCTGAGATTAGAATATCTGCTATTAACTTATATATTTATATGGGATGGACTTATGGTTTGTTTATCCTCTTCCTATTAGTTGGAACTTCTAATGCTGTTAATATTACTGATGGCTTAGATGGTCTAGCTGGGGGCTTATCAGCGATTGCCTTTCTAGCATATGGTTTAATTACTTGGAACACTACTTGGCTTGCCGGTTACCAAGAAATTGCTATTTTCTGTTTCGTCCTAATCGGAGCTTTATTAGGTTTTCTAGTCTTTAATACTCATCCAGCTAAAGTTTTTATGGGTGATACAGGTTCACTAGCTTTAGGTGGTTCGCTAGCAGCCATTGCTATTCTAACCAGACATGAACTTTCTTTAGCCGTAGTCGGTGGTGTTTTCGTCATTGAAACCCTATCTAGTCTTATCCAAATTATAGCTATAAGAAAATTCCATAAAAAAGTATTTAAAATGGCTCCTCTTCACCATCATTTTGAAAAATTAGGTTGGGAAGAAAATGATATCGTTAAACTATTCTGGATTGTGGGTTTAATTCTAGCAATGTTAATGATTACTTATAATGTATGGCTATAAAGTACCACTTCTTGGTACTTTTTTTCCTAACTTTTTCTTGCCTAAACCCTCTCTTTATGATATCATTAAGTAGTCGATGCGATATATGGTCTGTTGGTGAAGTGGCTTAACACATTGCCCTCTCAAGGCAACATTCATGGATTCGAATTCCATACAGACTACCAATGAGTTTATTACTTGGGTTTTTACTCAAGTTTTTTTCTTTTCTAGTATATAATTCATCATTAAGTCATAAATATATACTAAGTGAGGTCAATATGAACAAACAAAATCTATGGTTTATTACCCTATTTAGTATTATCTTAGTCTTAAGTATTTATTATATCAGTATGCCTTCTAATATCCTAGAAGAATATAATAATAGTAATACTAATACTAATGAAACAAATAATTCTAAAGAAACAGTATCTACTATTAATGAAGAAACATCTTTAGTAGCTTTAAGAGTAGCAGCTGATGAAGAACTTCTAACGAAATTAACTAATCTTCAAAATACTATTACTGATAAAGAAAAAACCGTTATGGAGAAAAATAATGCCTATGAAGAATTAATGACTCTTAATGAAAATAAAGGTCTAGAAGAAAATATAGAATCTAAATTAAAAGAAAAATTTTCTTATGATTCCTTTGTTAAGATTAATAAAGATCAAATAAATATTGTTATCTCTAGCACTAAACATGACAAAATGATTGCTAATAGTATTATTAAAGAAGTCCAAAGTATGTTTGACACTAAGAAGTATATAACCGTAAAATTTCAATAAGAGTTTACTAATTAATAAATACTCATAGAATACTATTAGGTGGTATATATGAGTTTATTAACTAAAAGAGAAAAAGAAATATTTATCCTTCTATTAGAAACTAAATCCACTAAGGAAATAGCCAGTATCTTAAGAATAAGTGAAAAAACCGTTCGCAATCATATTTCTAATGTCATTCAAAAACTAGGAGTTTCTAGTAGAAGCAGTGCCATCATTGAACTACTTAAATTAAAAGAAATTACTCTTTAAAGACCAAACGAGGTCTTTTTTAGTTTAAAAATTTATATTACAGTTTCTCGGAACTCCTCTTATAAAAAACTACTTCCTACCAAGTAAAGCTTAAAAAAGAACTACTTATCAGTATTTTTCTACTTATAAGTAATTCTTAACATCATTAACTAACTTAGGAATTGACATTCCACAAGCTGCCAATAACTCTTCGGCCTTAAAGTCAGTATGAAACTTTTTAGTTATCCCATAATTAAGGACTTTAATATTACTATTAGCAAAATAACTAGCAACATTAACGCCATATCCCCCTTGCAATTCACCATCTTCCAAAGTCATAATCACTTGATGGTCTTTCTTTAAGCTATCTAAAGTATCATAATCCAAATCACTAACATTCAAAGCATTTATAACTGTGATATCTTTATTCAACTTTTCTCTTAAATTTTTTCTCACTGCTAAGGCCATCTCTAACATAGGTCCCACTGCAATTATAGCAACTTTTTCACCTTGGCAAACAATTCTATTCTTTAAAATATTTTCAATTTCATCATTTTCAACTTCACACCAGAAAGCTGGGACTCTAATACCAACGGGATGATTACTCTTCGTAGTAGCAAACTCTAAAGACTTTTTATATTCTAAGACAGTTGCTGGCGCCAAATAAGTAAAATTAGGAATATGACTAAATTCTTGAATATCACACATAGCAATATGCGTATCACTATTCATTCCATATACTCCTGGTTTAATAACTAAAATTGTCGCTGGATTATCATTTAAACATAAATCATGACTAACTTGATCATATACTCTTTGCAAAAAAGGAGCAAAAGTTCCAAAAACCGGAGTTCCTCCATTTTTAGCAATACCACTAATCATGCCAACTGCATTTTCTTCAGCAATTCCAACATCAATAAATTGCCCTCTTTTAATATACTCATCTCTAACACCTTTAACAAATCCCATACTACTAGGAGTTGCCGCACTCAAAACTACTGCTTGGGGATTGTTATCTAATAGTTCTTTTAAACTATTAAAAACCGTGTTATCCAAAAGCACTGGATTAATTAAAGTTCCATCTAAAACATTAAAAGGACCACCACTATGCCAAGCTTCCTTATTTTCTTCAGCATACTTTAAACCTTTTCCCTTAATTGTATGAATATGTAAAACGACAGGATGATTAATACCTTTCACCGAATTAAATAATTCTACTAACTTTCCTATATCATGACCATCATCTAAATAATGATATTCTAATCCCAAAGACTTAAAGAAATTGTTATTAGAAACACCTTTCATCATTCTAAGTTCTTTTAAATTCTTATAAAGGCCGCCATGATTTTCTGCAATACTTTGGTCATTATCATTAATAATAATAATCAAGTTATTAAGATACTCCCCAGCATAATCTAAGGCCTCTAAAGCTTCACCCCCAGATAAAGAACCATCTCCGATTACAGCTATAATATTTTCTTTAGTCTTTTTTAAATCTCTAGCCACCGCTAGTCCTAAAGCTAGGGATACACTAGTCGAAGTATGGCCAACTTTAAAGAAATCATGTTTACTCTCCAAAGGATTAGTATAACCCGTTACTTCATAAAATTTATCATCATCAAGATAAGCTTCTTTACGTCCAGTTAAAATTTTATGTGGATAACATTGATGAGAAACATCAAAAACAATTTTATCTTCTGGCGAATTAAAAACATAGTGAAGCGCCACCGTCATTTCAACCACGCCTAAATTAGGTCCTTTATGACCACCAATCTTACTAACTCGATTGATAACTGCCGCTCTTACTTCATCGGCTAAAGGCTGTAATTCCTCTACTTTTAATTTTTTTATATCTTCTGGTCCATTAATTTTTTCTAAATACATTTAATACACTCCTTTTAATTCTTTTATCTTATACTACTTTTTTAATTTAGAAAATTCATAACTAAATCAATTATAACTTTTTTCTCTTTCGGATTAGACTCAGCAATAAGTAAAGTTAGAGCGGCTAAAGTATTATTATCAATAACTTGTTTATTTTCTTTATATAGAAGGTCATAATAATTTAGAAAATAGATAAACAAAGTTGCCGCAATTCTTTTATTGCCGTCAATGAAAACATGGTTTTTAACAATCATATATAAAAAGTTAGCAGCCTTTTCTTCAATACTTTTATAAACATCTTCGCCATCAAAGGTTTGATAAATATTGCCGATTATTGATTGTAAGCCTTTATTTCTTTCAATAGCAAAGATATCACTTTCTTCATTGAATCTTAATTTTTTAATTACTTCTATGCAGTCTTCATATCTTATTTGTTTATGACTACTATTTCCCTTTGGTTTTAATAAATTTCGATGGTCATAATCATCTAAAAGGTCAAGAGCTTTAGAATAGGTAGCAATCACTTTTAGAATTTCTTTAGCATCGACATTTTCTAAATTTTCATTTGTTCTATTAGCAATATCTATTAATTTCACAGTCTTTTCTAAATAATCTAACCTTTTTTGATTTATGGCATAACCCTTAATTAAATAGTCTTTTAATATTTTATTAGCCCATTTTCTAAAAATGATACCATTTTGGGATTTTACTCGATAACCAATCGAAATAATCATGTCAAGATTATAATAATCAACTTGATATGTTTTCCCATCTTTTGCAGTTGTCGCAAATTTTGCGACAACTGAATTATCAAGTTCTTCTTTTAATGCATTATTAATATGTTTGCCTATAGTTTTAATATCTCTATCAAATAATATTGATAGCTGTTCACGATTTAACCAAACGGTTTCATCTTTCACATTAACTTCTAATTTTACATTTTGATTTTCAAATAATATTATTTCATTTTTCATATTAACCTCCTATTTTTTGTTTTAATTTATTATAATCTTCGTCTTTTACCGGTTCACACACTCATTTGCGGTATTTTCTTCCAGCACTTCGATGGTGATAGACTAAGCCAAGAATTTTTATAAGCCCCATACCAATGTTTAACATTAGCTGGAATAGTAATTACACTATCCGTTTTTAAAAAAAATTGTCTCTTTAACCTCTTCTTGATACCAACCATAGCCAGAACATTTCCTTGGATTAGTTAAGGGGTTCAAATAACTATTTCTACTAAAACCACTAGCATAAGCCTCATTAAAAATTTTTAATTCAAAAACATTCTCTTTTGTAAATTTTTTTATTTATTAATCTTCTTAATTTTAAGATTTCCTCTTCATTATACCCATTTTTAAGTATTACAAACTATCTTAAAAATTTTATTATATCAGCTCTAATTTTTTTAATTATTCCTCTTCATCGAAGTTATTTTCTCAGCTAATCTTTTTATAAAGAATACCTGACTTGAATTGATATATTCCAAAGCTTCTTCTAAAGTAAACCATTTAATTTTATCCATTTCGGGATAATTCTGTATTTTGCCTGATTTAATTGGCCATTCTAACTCAAAAGTATTACTTTTAAAATTAGAAATATCCCCATCAAAATAGCTTTCAAACATAATAACTAATTTATTATTAGATACTTTTTTACTTGCTAAGTAGTTAATCTGTTTATCTAAAAGCAAATTTGTTTCTTCACCAACTTCTCTTTTCGCTGTCATAAGGACCTTTTCTCCCGGTTCACTTATTCCTTTTTGAATAGACCAAGCTCCTTTATCTTTTTTATCCCAATAAGGTCCCCCAAAATGAGTTAGTAAAACATAATATTGTGGTCCTTCTTTTTTCCATAAAATGACACCAGCACTTCTTTTCATCTTATTTCACCAAATCTTTCTTTTTCCTAATCTTTATAAACTTCTTTTAAAAAATTGAAAACTGCCACGCCTTTGGCCCACGGCATAAAAGACAACATAAGTCATATCAATAAAAACTTGATGTACAAGCAAAAAATTTCATTTCTAAAAATATAGCCTTTAATCTTATATAACAAGAAAAAGCAGTGAATAATAGGCCAAGACAAGCCCCAATAATTATTCTATTTTTCTGACTTAAATCTTTCATAAATAAATCCCTAACACGCTAGTTTTTAGTAATAATATTTTTCGCCTTCCATATTACCATAATATACTCCGTAATATGTCTTGCCGCAATCATCAATTATTTTTTCACAACCATAAGTATAAGCTGATATTCCATTAGCATTAAAGTAATCCCAAGCTTCTTGATGGTCACCATTTTTTACGCAAGTATCTTTATCTTCATAAAAATAGGTATACTTATTCTTAAATTTCTTTGGTGTACATTTAACTTCTTCTTGTTTTGGTTCTTCTTTCGGAGTTTCTTTCTTTTTAGGTTCTTCTTTTACTTCTTCCGTTTTATTAGCCGGTTTAGTCGTTTCTTCTTTTTTATTATCTTTACTACTTATATTTTTATTACTCTCTGTCTTATTAGTCTGATTTTTATTGGTATCAGTACCATTAGTATCAGTAGAAGTACTACCACTTTCATTAGTAGTCTCATCAGTATTATTATTATCTTTATTATCTAAAGTTGGCTCATTAAGTTTCGTTGATTTTAAAGACTTATCTTCCATAATCTCAATCCCTATATAGCCAAGAGATTTATCATTTTGCATCACCAAAAGACGATGATTACCTGCTTCTAAATTCTTTTCTTTTAAAACCTCATTTAATCCTTCTAAATAATACTTATCATCTTTCTTTAAGAGTTTAAACTCTCCTAGATAAATAGGTTCTGAAAAAGCCCATACCTTTACCTCATCTGATGTTAATGTTTTTTCTAAAGATGTTAATTCTATGTTCTTATCCTCATCAATAAATGTCTTTATCTCTAAAGAATCATTTAAAATATCTTGAAGTTTAGTAGTTTCTTTACTATCCTCTTTTTTAACCATAGTAAATCCAATTAAGCAAGCTAAAACAATTACCAAAATAACCCCTGTTATAATTAAAATTATTCTCTTCTTTTCCTTATATATATAAATACACTCTCTTTCATTAACAAGATACCACAAGAAAATTTTAATAGCAATATTTTTTGTGGGTATTTTTACTGTGATTAATTAGTAAAAATGTCTCTACTTTTTTTCAATTATTAGCATTTGTCTTTGAAATCTCCACACTTTGAAAAGACTATCCTCAATAATGAGTGTAGAATAAGTGCAGAAATTTTTGTTCCAAGTTGAGTCATATAAATTATTTAATATTATTAATAAAAATAACCCAAAATTAGCAAAAAACACATTTTAGGACTAGTCAAAACCACTTTTTTATGGTATAAATTATCTGTATGAGTTTAGTTTTGATATGTTCTTTCAGAAATAATAATCTGAAAGAGAACATTCAAAACAAAAGATATACCTAGAAATAGGTATATTTTTTTGTCTCAAAATAATTATAACTAATGAAAAAAAGACGACATATCCATCACCTATAGTTTTAAAACTATCCTGCGATGATTATATGATTTGAAACAAAATTATACCAATTTAAGAAATTTAATAAACCTAAATACTAACTATCCCAAAACCAATCTCATCTCAACATATTAATCCCATTTGGGGACAAATATTAATTATTCATAAATGTAATTTTCTTGTCATTTCTTTATCTTCGTGATAAGAATTTCTAAAAAACTCTAATAATTCTTCAACTTCTTCTATCTTATAATCACAAAGGTCAGCTATTTCTTGCTCACTATATTCTTTATCTACTCTACCATATTTTAATAAAAGCATATAAATATAATCATCATTAAGACTTATATTTATTCTATTAAGAAGATAATTATTCTTAAGATACATAATAATCCCTAAATTATATAATTCTCTATTTCTTTTTAACATATTAGTTATCTTATTATAAACTAAATTATTTATCTTTGCCTTCGTATTTTGCTCTAGAAAATGATAATCTTCTTTTGTATCTCCTTCTTTAGTAAATCTAAGTCCAAGTAGTCTCTTATCTTCTAAAGATAATGCCTCTATTACCGCTATTACTTCTTCTTTACTATAATAATCTAACTTATCTAAGAGATTATTATTAACTCTACTAATACTTAAACCTTTCTTTAGAAGTCTACTCATCTTACCATAAATTAACCTTTCTAGAGCCTTACTCTCTTCTTTACCTAGATGATAATCTTCTTTAGGATATAAATCTTCCTTATACTTAAGTCCTAATAAATCTTTTTCTTTTTTAGTTAAATTACTAACTACTAAAAGAACATCCTTCTTTTGATACTCTCTAAAGATTTCATAAATACTCTTAATATGTTTTTCTTTAAAATCATTATTCTTTAAATACTTAATAAAGACTAAATATTTTTTAAGTAAAGGATATATTACTTCTCTAAACTCATTATCCTCTAAGATTTTGTCCTTATCTTGATAATACTTTTTACTTAAATACATAACTTTTTTCTGGTATCTACTAGGTAGCCATAATATAGCCTCTCGTACTAGATGTCTTTCTTCTAGCGAAAACAATCCTTCTATAGCCATTCTTTTCTTCTCTAGTTTTTGTTTTTTAAGTATACTAGGAAGCATCTGTCTTAAAATATAGCTTAATCTCTTAGTGCTTTCTTGATCTATCTTATTAGAAATATAATATCCCTCTTTAGTATACCTAAGATTAATTAAATCTCTATCACTCTTAGTTAAACTACTAAGTCCTAGATCTACTTCTTCTTTAGTATAATCTTTGTATCTTAAATATAAATTCTTCTTTTCTTTAAGACTTTCTACTTCAAATTTATATTCTACATAATAAGATAAACTAATCACACTAATATTTATATCTTTAAAATGTTCCTTCTTTAGATTATCTCTATATCTATAAAGACCACTACCAAGTAAATAAAAACACTTATTCTCCTTAATTAATCGGTCTGTAAGACTACTCTTAAGAATAATTTCCTCTTCTTTAAGAAACTTTAAGACTTTAGTTAACCCCTCTAAAAAGATTTTATAATCACTTATATTAATGAATATACTATTAAAATAATTGCTTAATACCTCATAAGAATTATCCCTTAACTCTTCTTTTAAAAGTTTTTTATATAAGAATCTTAAATTATTCAAAAGACAAATCTTAAATTCCAAATTATCATTTTCCTGAAGTTCTTGAATACTCATTAAGATACCCTTCTTAACAAGATTAGTATAATTTTTCCCATTAATCTTTAAGAAACTATACTCTCTTTTAACCCCTTCAATAAGATTAAAATAAGTCTTATAAATATCTTGATAATCAAAACTATATTTGTCCATCTTCTTTCTTCTCCAATCTTAAAACCTTATCTTTCTTATCATACATCTTAAGAATATCTTCTATTAAGACTATATCCATATCTAGTAAGATACTTATCTCCATCCTTGAATAACAATATCCATTAATATACCCTTTTTCCATTAAAATAGCCATTAAGACTTTATTATCTAAAAGCGCATTTAATTCTTTTAAATAACCATTCTCCAAAATATATCTAGCTACTTCAATTCTCTTAAAAATGTACTTATCCCTATTTGCTTTAGTTTTAAAAGCCTCTAAACGATTTCTAAAAACTCCTGAAAAGAAAATATAAACCTTCTGTTTAGTCTTACTATCTAACGCATAAAAACTCTGCTTAAGATTATATTCTTCATCATATCTTAAATTAAATAACGCTCTTTCTTTAAAACTTAAGTCTTCTACAACATTTAAAATCTCTTCTTTTGAATAATTATTATATTTATAAAATAAGTCATTTAGATAACTATTTCTCTTATGAAAATTACATAAAATCATTTCCATCTTACTAACTATCTTATATATCTTTTGTTTAACTTCTTCTTCTAAATAAATAAACTCTTCTTTAAAATTATAATTATCATCATATCTTAGTCTTAAGAGTTCTTTTTCTTCAGAACTTAAACTATTAATCACCTGAAGAATTTCATTCTCTGGATACTCTTTAAATCTTAAGAAAAGCCCCAACTTCTTCACATATTTATCTTTATTAGCCAGTAATCTAGGAATTTTCCTATAAATAAGATTTTTATATTTACTAAGTTCACTATTTTCTAAAGAAATCTTACCTATTTTTTTCTTTAAAGCCCTATCATATCCTAAGAATACTAAATTCCTTTCTTCTACAGATAACCCATCTATAACCAGCATTATCTCATCCTTAGAATAATTCTTATATAAAGCTAATAAATCGTTTTTTTGATTATCCTCACCCTTTAGAAGGACCCCAATTCTCTTCTCTATTTTATCTATCTCTTTTAAAACTTTCTTTTCTAAATAACGAGCCTCACTCTTCAAATTATACTCACTATCATACTTAAGTCTTAAAAGTTCTCTTTCTTCTTGGGATAACTCATTTATACAACAAATAATCTTCTCTTTAGAATATTTATTATACTGAAATAATAAATTTATACCTTTCTTATAAACCTTACTATTTCCTAAGATTCTTTGCAACTTAAAATAGATTACTTCACTTAAAATCTCTCTATCTTTAAATTCCCCATTTTTGTTAAATTCTAAATTTCTATAGTATTTAATAAGTACTTGGCAATCACTATCTAAAAGAAACTTTATTCCCTCCATTATCTCTTCTTTAGTATGATTATCATAAATAAGATTTAAATCTCTAAAAAAGTCTTCCTTCAACATCTTATCATTAATAAGTCTTGGAATCTTTACCGTTACTAAGTATTCAACTTTTCTTTTGACACTACTACTTTCACTTTTAAAACTCTCTAGGACATTAAAATTACTATCATACTTCTTATATAATAAATCCCTTTCTAAAGAACTTAAACTTATAATTGCAAGTCTTACTTCTTCTTTCGAATACTCTTTTAAACTAATATAAAGATTAGAATTATATAACTTAATACTTCTTCCCTCTTTAAGACTTCTTTTAATCTTATTATATACTAAAGAATCTATTTTCTTCTTTGTATTTTTATCTAAAAGTACTGCCTCACATCTACACTCATAATTCTTAGTATATCTTAATAATAATAATTCTTTTTCTCTAGGATCTAATGTTCTTAAAACTCTATCTACTTCTTCTTTTTTGTAGTCTCCTAATAAATCGTATAAACTCTTACCCTTACCAATCTTAAAATTTTCTTTATCTTTAGTAATTTTATATTCCTTAAGTAACTCCCCCACCAAAGGATAAATACTATTAAAAAAGACTTTATTATCTTCTACTGTATAATTATTATCTTGACTACTAAGAAATTTCTCTCTTTGAAAGATAATCTCTTTATAATTATCACTTAATAAAGACACAATCTCATCAATAAGATAAGCTTTATATTCATAGAACAAATCATATATTGAAGACGTATTAATTATATGAACATTCTCTAACTTACTAGGAAGTAATACTATCAAAAGATACTCACTATCTAAATAATCCTTTCTCGTTAAGAGATTCTTATCAATAAAATACCCATTCTTATCATATAAACGTCTAATTAAATTCTGATATTCTAAAGAAAGACTATTTATCACGAGATCAATCTCTTCTTTTGAATATTTTTCAAAATACTGATATAAATTTATAGCCATATAATCCCCCATGTATCTTAGTATTTTACCTATCTAAAGAATGTTTAGCAAGTAATTTTATCTTCTAAAAGACTTCTTTTCTTCTCTATAAAAATATGTTCTTTCTTCATATTTTTGATTTTCTATATAATACTTATCATTAGGTATCACTAATTCCTTTAAAGCCTTTAAAGTATCATCATCTAAGGTCTCATAATTCTTAAATAAAGCTTTAATATCAGAGTTATCATAATCTCCTAATAAAGGATTATATAAAGAAATATTTCCCATCACTGTTATTCCTAAACTTTTAAATATTTTACTCAGACTAACTAAAGAGTCATATTGATATTCATTAATTACTTTAGGAATCTCTATTACGACACTTCTTAGATTAATCTCATTAATAAGTGTTAATACTATGAAGTTTAATCCTCTTCCATAGATAATATCATTAAGCTGTTTATCCCTCTTATAGCCTAATTTATCTAAAGAAACATTATAAATGCCCGCTAATACTTCATCTAAAGTCTCTCCATGACTCCCAAGACCATCCATCATTTCTTTAGAATTATCAAGTCCAGGAATATTATAAACCCCGATTGTCTGTTTAGGAGTAATAAGTATAAGACTTCCTAATCCTTCAGGAACACTCATTCCATTTTTTATATAATAAGCATTCTCTTCTTTATAAAATTCATTTATATCTAATTGTTTAAGCCCCATAATACCATCCTCTTTCAATAAATAATGCTCTCTATCTTAAGTTAAATTATTCTTTAACCTGACTCTTAAAGCATAATACTTATATTTCTCACCGGTAGCCAAATCTTAACACTATTTTAATCATTTGTCCAGCCCTAAATTTAAAAAAAAGAAAATAAAAAAGAAAAGCAAAACTACTCTTCCCTAAATTTCTTCATAATTCTTAACGTATTAATAATAGTAAGTAAAGTAACCCCCGTATCAGCAAATACTGCTAACCACATATTAGCATACCCCAAAGTACTTAATAACAATATTAAAACTTTAACACTCATCGCAAAGATTAAATTTTCTTTAATAATTTTCTTCGTATATTTAGAAATATCGATTGCTAAAGGTATCCTATCTAAATCATCACTCATTAAAACAATATCACTAGCTTCTATCGCAGCATCACTACCAACACCACCCATAGAAATACCAATATCCGCTTTTTTTAAGACTGGGGCATCATTAATCCCATCCCCAACAAAGATCGTTATCTTATTCTTATTAATATCCTCTAAAGCCTTAAACTTATCTTGAGGTAACATTTCATATTTAATCTCATCAATTCCCAGAGTATGCCCTATCTCTAAAGCAACTTTTTTCTTATCTCCTGTAAACATATAAGTCTTAAAATTATTGTTCTTTAAGTACTTAATAGTCTCTTTAGCTCCAACTTTAATCCCATCATTAATAACTATTGATGCTACATGTTTACCATTAATATTCAAATGTAAATCCGTATCTATCTTACATCCACATAACTTACTATTACCAATCAAAATATCCATATCATCTAATTTAAAACTAATCCCATTCCCACTAATCTCTTTGAAATCTTTGATATCTTTTGTATCTACTTTATCTTTTTTTAGATTTACTATGGACTTAGCAATAGGATGATTCGATAAAGACTCTCCTTTTCTTAAGATTTCTATTACTTTATCTTTAGAATAATCCTTATCTAAGACCTCTAACCCTTCAACTTGAAAACTCCCACTCGTTAAAGTACCCGTCTTATCGATTATTATATTATTTCCATTACTTAAATTATCTAAATAATTACTTCCTTTAACTAAGATTCCCTTCTTACTAGCCACTCCTATTCCCGTAAAATAAGATAATGGCACCGATATTGCAATCGCACAAGGACAAGAAATAACTAAGAAAGTTAAACTACGATAAAGACTAGTTTTAAAGGAAATCTTAAAGACTAAAGGTAGCAATATAGTAATAAGAATAGCTAAGATAATAATAATCGGGGTATAGATTTTACTAAACTTAGCCACGCTAGTCTCCGTTTTAGTCTTCTTATCCGTCGCTCTCTCTAATAAATCTAGAATCTTACTAACTGTAGAATTAGAAAAAATACTAGTAGCCCTAACTTCTAAGACATCTCCCATATTGATACTCCCTGATAATACTTCATCTTGAGGATTTACCTTAACTCCCTCACTTTCTCCTGTTAATGCAGAAGTATCAAGAATACTACTTCCTTTAATAATAACCCCATCTACCGGAACTTTTTCCCCCTTTTTAACAACTAATACATCATCAAGTTTAACCTCCTCCACCGGAATTTTAACAGTATTTTTACCATCTATTAAATTAGCATAAGGTTCTTTAATATCTAATAAGTCTTTAATCGACTTTCTGGAATTATTAATAGCCTTCTCTTCTAAGATTTTACCAATCGTATAAAGAGTAATAACCATCATTCCCTCTAAGACTTCTCCAATAAATAAAGCCCCTAAACAAGATATCATAATCAAAAGATTTTCATTAATCCCCTTACCCTTCTTTAACATCTTATAAGCATTAATGCTAGTCTTATAAAGAAGTAAACTATAAGAAATAACATATAAAATAATTTTTATAATTCTAGGAATTGGTAAAAAGTAACCAAGGAGTCCTACTAAAAGAGCTATAATTAAAGTCCCCAGATGATACTCTTTAGAATCATTATCTTCTTCATTCAAAGAAACATAAGCCTCCGGTTCGATTCCCTTAATAATAGAATTCAACTCTTCTAAAGAATAATCCTTATCAGATTCATAAGAAATTCTACAAGTACTAAAATTAACCACTGCTTCTTTAAAATCATCCCGCTCATTAAGCATTTCTTCTATTTCTCTAGCACAATTCGCACAATCTAAATTGTTAATCTTATATTTATATTTTTTCATTAGTCTTCTCCTTTTAATTTATGGTCTATGTGTTCTATTCCTATTTCGTATAATTTAGTTATATGAAAATCATCTAAACGGTAATACACTTCTTTGCCAACTTTTCTATACTCAACAATTCCGGCCTCTCTTAATAAGGCTAACTGATGCGAAATAGATGACTTTGTCATATTTAAAACATTAGCAATATCACAAACACACATTTCATTCTTATCTAAAACCCACAAAATCTCGGTTCTCGTTAAATCCCCCAGTAATTTAAAGACTTGGGAAAGGCGCTCTAACTCCTCTTTAGACGGTTTGTTTTCTAAAGCTATTTTTACCATTTCTTTATGAATAACATTACAATCACAGACATTGACATTTTCCATTTAATACCCCTTTTAGTTGAATATTCATTCAATCAATATATATCTATTATAGTTGAATATTTATTCAACTGTCAAGTGAAAAAAGAAGAATACCCTCTAAAGGATATTCTCCTAATTTAGTTAATTCTGTATACGAAGCATAATCATCTTCATTGAAATCACCATTTCTGCTTTTACTAATAATTCTTTATAACTCTTTCTCCAGCTTTTCCAGCTTTTCTAGACTTAAGCCAGTTGTCTCCCTAATGACATCTTTAGATATTTTCTTTCTTAATAAATTTTTAGCAATTTCTAATTTGGTTTCTTCTTTTCCTTTAGTCTCTCCTTCGGCTAAGCCCTCAGCCTTTCCTTTAGCCTCCGCACGATAAGCATAAGTATTTCTAATTAACTCTTCATTAGTTAATTCAGTATAAAGCTCAATTGTCTC
>ENA-ORLU01000436-ORLU01000436.1-human-gut-metagenome-genome-assembly--contig:-NODE-436-length-41745-cov-4.326726_pt1 | contig 41745 bp, 43 predicted proteins | sample MGYA00243009_ERZ508833 | MGnify/ENA primary metagenome ERZ508833 (study PRJEB26277, sample SAMN04329763) | human gut metagenome | biome: human-associated habitat | host: Homo sapiens | place: USA...
ATGTTGTAGATGTTGACATCAAGGGATTTTTCGACAACATCAACCACGCAAAGCTGATACGGCAAATCTGGGCAATGGGCATTCAGGATTTGAAAGTCCTTGCAATCATCAAAGCAATGTTAAAGGCGGATATATTGTTCAATGACATTGTAACAAGCCCCGAAACAGGAACACCGCAGGGCGGTATTTTATCGCCGCTGCTGTCCAATATCGTGCTGAATGAACTTGACTGGTGGGTTGCCAGCCAATGGGAAATGATGCCGACAAGAGTGGACAGGGAGTACAGCAAGACCGATAAAAAGGGAAATGTTGTCATAGACAGGTCACAAAAATGGACGATGCTTCGGGAGAAAAGTGAGCTGAAAGAGATCTATATCGTAAGATATGCCGATGATTTCAAAATCTTTTGCAGAGATTATCACACAGCAAAGAAAACCTACACAGCCGTTGTGAAATGGCTGAAAGAGCGGCTTTCATTGGACATCAGCGAGGAAAAATCAGGAATTACCAATCTGAAAAAGAACTATATGGAATTTCTGGGATTAAAAATCCGAGCAGTGCCAAAAGGTAAGAAATTTGCAGTAAAATCACATATGACCAATAAGGCAAAAAACAGAGCCAAAAAGAAAGTCGCTGAAAGCACAAAACGTATACTGAACCATAACGACCAGAAATCGCTTGATAAAAATATCAGTCTGCATAATTCTTTAATATGCGGACTGCACAACTACTATAAAATGGCGACACACGTCAGTGCGGATTTTGCCGAAATCGGCTATCCGATTCAAAAAATGCTAAGTGGTGCAAATCACAACAGCAGGCAATGTTCGGTAGAAAAATCAGGTGAAATACGGTCAAGGTTCATCGCAGACAACTACGGAAAATCCAAGCAAATGCGTTGGATTCATGACAGACCTATTATTCCTGTTGCGTATGGCAGAAATTTAAGCTACAAAATCAAATTACAGTAACAGGGCTACATATGCACTAAAAATATTCTGAAAATGATGGAACGCCGTGTGACGGGAAACTGTCACGCACGGTGTGGAGTGGGGGAAAATCTGGTGATTATATCAAAGGATTACTTATCACTATTTGGCGAAATACCGCAGTTTGAGAAGCTCATTGCGACTATTCGAAGCCGTGAAATATCGGCAAGTATCATCTTGCTAGCTAAGAGCCAGCTAAAGGCTATCTATAAAGATAATGCAGATACGATTGAAGGCAACTGTGATACGATGCTGTTTTTGGGCGGTAAGGAGAAGTCCACGCTGAAAGAGATCTCAGAGAGCTTGGGTAAAGAAACGATCGACAGTTTCAATACCTCCACCAATCGTGGACAATCGGAAAGCTACGGTATGAACTATCAGAAGCTCGGCAAAGAGCTGAAAAGTCAGGACGAACTGGCGGTCATGGACGGCGGTAAATGTATCTTACAGGTGCGAGGAGTGCGTCCATTCTTCTCGGACAAGTTTGACATTACCCGTCATAAGCAATATCCAATGCTCTTGGACGATAATCCTGAGATGGGGTTCAACATCGAAAAATTTGTGAGTGACCAAAAGGCGATGCGTTTGAGACTGTCTCGACAGGAAAAGTTCACGGGGTATGGTGTTGATATGACGGCCACCGGACAGGAAGTTACAACAGTATCAGCAACAGAAACAAAAACCGCTGATGCTCAAAATTCTGAGGAAACCGACGAAAAAGAGATATATGTCGGATTTTAACTCGGACAGTGAAGAAACCGAACAAAGAGATAATCGGTTGAAGCTGCGGACATTCTTTACTTTATTTTTTGAGGGAGACTTTTTACCTATGAACGAACTGAATATTTCTGCGGTCGATGCTACCGCTATGGAGACAGCAACCACTACCTCTGCACCCAAGCACAAGTGGCTCTCTAAGCTCACCCGTGGTGCAAAGAAGGCAACCATGTTCTGCACTGTTGCAGGCATCATGGCATCTACCTGTGCAACTCAGGCATTCGCAGCAGGCACAGGCGAGGTCGATACCTCGTCCTTTATCACTACCGCCTGCACCGTCCTCAAGTCTGTCATCTGCCTGATCGGCGGCGGTGTTTCGCTGTGGGGCGTGGTCAACCTTTTGGAAGGCTACGGCAACGATAACCCCGGTGCGAAAGTGCAGTAGTGATATAGAAGTTTTTTCTCCCTTAGTTCAGGTTGCATAAAATAGGCATTATGCGACCTTTTTTCCATATTTACCTGTTTCCACCTCGACCGATGAAGTCGTAACATCAAAGCGATAGAAAATATCTATCTGTTGAACTCGTTTCCCACTGGACTTATCTGGCTCATGTACGATAATCTTCTCAATCAATTCGTGCATGATCTCAGGAGTGAGCTTTTCGATATGCTCATATTTATGTATCACTTCAAGAAAAGCTGTCACATCGGAGGACTTCTGCTCGGCGAAATCAATCAGAGCTGTAATTTTCGCAGCGGTTGTTTTCAGCTTTTTCTGCTCGTCCTCATATCCTGCCGACATCATCGCAAAACGCTCGTCCGAAATCTTGCCAAGAACATTATCCTCATACAGTCTTGTGAACAAGCGGTCAAGCTCCGCAATTCTCTTTTCAGCCTGTTTTAAGGTCTTTTTCGCCTTAGTAAGCTCCGAGGACTTCTTCTGAACGGAATTACTCATAGCCGTCTGTACAAATTCTTCCTCGTTCTCCCTCACAGTTGCAAGGAGCTTATTTAGCTCGCCGAGGACAATTTCGTTCAGCACACAAGTTCTGATATAGTGAACGGTACATTCTTTCGTATTCTTTGCATAAGTCGAGCATCGCATATGTTCCTGTTCGGGACGCTCATTCTTACGGCGGCTCAGGTACATCTTCTCTCCGCAGTCGGCACAGTACACCATTCCTGCGAACGGATTTACTACCTCAGAGCGTTGCGGTCTGCGCTTGTGCTTGCGGAGTTCCTGCACTAAGTCAAAGGTCTGCTGCGTGATAATAGGCTCTTGCGTATTCTCGAAAATCTGCCATTCTTCCTGCGGATTGTAGACGATCTTATGCACCTTGTAGGACTTCATCTTTGTGCGGAAGTTGACAGTATGACCGCAGTATTCATAGCGTTCAAGAATATGGGCAATTGTCTGCGCACCCCAACGGTATGTTTTAGCATTGTGTCTGCCGTTGTCACGACCTTGCAACAATGCGTAGGCAGTCGGCGTAGGGATACCCTGTTCGGTCAAGATACGGGCAATCTGCACCGGACCGTAGCCGTCAATGCAAAGCTTGAAAATTTTGCGTACCACCTCGGCGGCAGGCTCGTCAACCACCCACAAATTCTTGTCGGTATCCGACTTCTTGTAGCCATACACGGGCGGACACAGGTGCTTGCCTGACTGTCCTTTTGCCCTGAACACCGCACGAATCTTCTTACTGCAATCACGGGCATACCAGTCATTGAAGATATTTTTGAAAGCAAGCAGTTCATTCTCGGACTTCGCTGTATCAACATTATCGTTCACGGCGATATATCGCACATCGTAGTCGGGGAACACCATTTCGATCAGCTCACCTGTTTTTAGATAATCACGACCGAGCCTTGAAAGGTCTTTCGTTATCACGATACCGACCTTGCCGTCCTCAATGTCCGACATCATCGCTTTGAAGCCCTCACGCTCCCAAGTCGTTCCGCTCACTCCATCATCGACATAAAAAGTCGGATTTGGAAAGCCGTTGTCCTCAGCGAATTTCTGCAAAATTGCTTTCTGGTTGGTAATACTGTTGCTCTCGCCGTCCAACATATCGTCCTGCGAAAGACGGCAGTATAAAGCTGTTATCTTGTCTGTCATATTAACCTCTCTTTCCGACAGGATACAGCAAGCTATTATCATTATAGCGCACCCTGTTTCTTTTTTCAATGCGCCGATATTCCAAAATCAAACAGCCTGCTGTACGGGTTCTTGGCTGGTTTCACCGAGCATTTTTTCACAGTCAGCCGTGATGAGCCTTGCGAGAATGTCGCTCAGGCTTTGCCGAAAAGCTGGGTTAAAGACGGTTTTCACTCTGTAAATCGTATGCCCGATATGGTACTCGGACACAGTTTCCGATACCGCAACGGCGGCAGTTGTTGTTTCATTCATAGCGAATTTTTCTCCTTAGCTTCTCTATATCTACGCTTATAGGTCTGAGGGCATCGCTTTTTTTCTCTTACCCTCATGGTTGTTGGTTGTGATTATAGCCGTGAGGAACGGCAGAGCCGTCCCTCTCACAGCTATCGTTTTGTTGTCGGTTATATTAAACCGCATACGGATTTTCGTTTTCAAAGAAGGAAGTCTGTCCGTCAGCAACATCACTGTCCGAGCTGTTGCCCGACTTGCTGTCTGCACCGTCAGAGCTATCGACCAGCCCCTCAATGTCAGCGTAGGACATTCCGCTGTCGGTCAACTTGCCGATGAGCGTATGCTCCGCAGTCACAGCATTGAGAAGTGCCTGCCCCTCAGCACCGCCGTAAAGCTCTGAGAGCTTATCGTAGGTGTAGAGCTTGCTGTCCGTAATAATCTTACGACGGCGCTCATAGGCTGCCTGAATAGAACTGTTTAGCTTGTTGAGCTTTGCCTGATTTTCAGACAGAACTCCGTCCATTACGGTATCAGCAGAGTTATCAGCGACCTCAGTCTTAGCTTTCTTGCTCATTTACATCACCTCTTTTCGGTTTTGAGTATCGCAGGATATGATTTTATCCCACGATAATATTATAGCAAATTTCGGAGCTATCTGTCTATTAGCAGGGCGCATGAACTTTGTGCGCCATTAGAGTTTTCGAGTTCGTCAAGTTGTTATGGGGAAAATAAAAAAGCTGCGGAGCGGAGAACGCTCACACAGCTTATGGGTTATTCGATTGCAATCAGTCATAAAAATCATATTCATATACATTTTCTGCCAAGATTTTATCATCCAGATAACTATCCTGTCTGATTAGATGATTATTACCATCGTAAAAATACTTTTCATATGACGGTACGGCTGCACCTTCCTTGAATTCCTTTTTCATTATCAGGTTCCCATGTTCGTCATATTCATACCAGTAATATATAATCTGTTCTTCAAATAATCTGCTTTTCCAGACCTTATATGTGATACGACCATTTTCATCATAATGATACTCGTACTCGTCAATATATACGGTTTCTCCATTTACAATATGTTTTTCAACAACAGGATTACCATGGTCATCAATCTCATATAGTACCGTAGCACCCTCGATACCGTCTGTATAATTAACTTCGCAAGTTAATAAATTGTCTTTGCTGTATTCAAACTTTGTTTCCTTTATCTCGTCCATAAAGCGAATGGTTCTTTTTAGTATCATTCCATCTGCATTATATATGTAAAACGTGCTTGATTGGAAAGGACTATCATCCGATAACGCAAAATCTTGATCTAGGTGATTCAATATATCCGAAGTGCAAATATTGCACACTTCATTGTCATGCTCATCTAAAAAAATATCCCAACGACTTTCACCGCCTGATGGATAGCTTTGAAGAATTGTTTTACGATAAGCTGCATTCTTTGGTATATCCGAAATAATATCATCTATTGTAAGCATATTAGTTTCTCCTTCCATTGAGCTTATATTCTCAGGTGAAATTGAACTATCGCTTGTCTGTAATGTACAAGCACATAACAATAACGATACTATTCCGATGGATACAAATATTATTTTTCTCATATTTTCTAAATCTCCCCAATATATCCAACTCTCGTTATCAATGTGAATTCTTATTATCACCCCATTCATTATAGCACACCGCCCACGAAAAAGCAAGTCCCAATTTCATCAAACTGCCGCCCAGACTGCGCAATAACTGCGCCGTACCAGATTACAATTTCAAGTGTGATGATATAGAGAGCATCACGCAGGAGCGTGAGCGAGTATGACCGCCGAAGGTGCGGCGGAGAGATTAAGTCGCATAGCTCCAAATTCGATGACGGAGCATCGAAAGCCTGCGTGATATGCAAATCCCACAGGCTGGAAATATGCGCCATAGCGCAACAAAAATAACAAGCATTGTATTTTGCGCCGCACAGCGAGCAAAATACCAAATGCTTGTTGGGGACACCCCAAGCCCCGAAATGACCGCACAGCGGTCAAAAAAATATCGGCTTACGCCGAAATAAATACAAAGGAGACACCACTATGGATACCAAAAAGAAAAAGCGTGGCAGACCACCCGAGCAAAAGGTTTTTGAAACCACAGGCATAACTTACGAGGGCGCTATCAATTATGCACTGGACAAAGATATGCAGTCCGAGCTTGACGATACTCTTGCACACAAGTCTGAGGGTGAGCTTACAGACGATGAACGGAAGTACCTGAAACGCAAGAGGGAGAAGAAGTCCTACACCCTTAATGTGAGGTTCACGGAATCCAAAATGCAGGATATTCTTTTGAAGTGTGAGCAGTACGGCTATAAGAACAAGACCGAGTATATCCGTGACTGCGTGAGAGCAAGGGTTAATCTCACTCCCGACAGCGGTGGACTCGCCGAGGTCAACAAGGCTATGAAACGCATCGGATCGAACATCAATCAGATAGCCGTTCGACTGCACAGCATAATCAGGGCAAAAAGACTGAACGTGCGTGGGCAGAGCTGCGGCAAATATCGGACGAGATATGCACCGAACACGGCATATCTGTTATTGAGCCGAAAGGTAAAGGGATATCCCACTTTGAGCGTGATATGCAGATCGAGGGCAAGTTGTGGAAAGATAAGCTCCGTGCGAAGATCGCAGAGGTTGCATTTTATAGTAAGAACTTTGAGGATTTTTTGCAGAGATGTACTGAGTGCGGTATCGAGTATGTTTATAAACTGCAGAACAAAGTCAAGCTGAAATTTAGGCTATCGGGCGAGGGACAGCAGAAGTTCACAAGAGCCGATACGCTGGGCGAGAATTACACCGCCGAGAAGATTGCAGAGCAGATAGAACAGATACAGAAAGCTCAGGCTGTTTTGGAAAGGCTGTCTGAAAAGAAAAAGCCCGAAAAGCCTGTTGCGACCGCACCTGTTACCACCACCAAGACCAAGCCGACGGCGGAAGTATCAGCACCGACAACACCACCGTCAGAATCAATTCACTTTATTGCAGATACGGTACTTGCCCGTATGCGTGAAAAAGGTATTACACCACCACCACCTGCACCTAAGCCGACACAGACTGTCGCACCACCCAAGCCTGTTGAGGTCAAAGCACCTGAAAAGAAAGAAGATGTATGGGCTGGTATCAGGGGTATGCGTGATTCAGCTCAGGTCATTGCAGACCTTGAAGCCAGCGGTATCACTTCACTTTCAGAATTACGGAGCTTTTTCTGGAATATCAAACATAATGATGACCATACGGCAGAGCTTACCGAGCTAGAAAAAAAGATAAAGACGGTTGATAAGCTGATAGCTATGATGAAGCAGCGAACCGATAATTCTGCTACATACAAGGAGTATCAGGAACGCTCCGCATTTACGCAGAATCGTTTCCGTAAGAAGAATGCTGCCGCTATCGACAGCTACGAAGAAGCCGTCAAGTATATCAAGGATTTCTCCTTTATCTCTATTTCAGCGTTAGCCGATTTTATGACCGCTGTGCGATCTTTTTTTCGGGGCTTGGGTTGTCCCCAACAAGCATTTGTATTTTCGTCCGTGTGCAGCGCAAAATACAATGCTTGCAATTTTTGTTGCGCTGTCGCGCATATTTCTCTGCCTGAGCTTTTCTCTCTGCTCAGGCTTTCGCTGCACCGTCAGCGAATTTGGAGCGTAAGCGACTGCACCTATTACGCCACTCCGTTGACGGTCTCTCTTAATCACGCTTCAGCGTGATTCTCTCAATATCCTCGATATCATTATTCTAAACTGGCACGGCGCAGTTTCAGCGCAGTCTGGGCGGCAGTTTGATGAAAGTGGGAATTGACTTTTTTCATGGTAATAAAGTATAATAAGTATAGTATCCAAATAATTGCAAATAAAAATAGGAGTGGTACTTAATGAGCGAGGACATTCAATTCATTTCCCCAAATGCTATAGGATATAAGGAATTATCCAATCAAGAGGTTGAAACAATAAAGAAGGCTATTGACTCAACGGAGAATAAGGTCGTTTGGGATCTTGTAGCTGTTGCTTTGTGGGTCGGATATATAATTCTCTGTCCAGATAAATCAGTTTTTTTAAAGGCTTGGAATATATTGATACTCGTTTTATTATTGGCTTACTTGTTTTTTAGGGTTTACGGCAGATTAAGAAGACATATCAGTTACATCTGTGCAGCAGACGGGTATGTTGTCGATAGAGAAGTACAATTTCAAAAAATAAATTCTAAAGATACTACAAGATTAAAACCGTATAAGCGCAATTCAGATAATAATGTCTCTCAATTAACTAAGGAACGTGCTTTTTTCTACATTAGCGTAAGGCTTGAAAATGGAGAATATGTTCGTTATGTGAATTGTACGGAAAAGGATTATTATAATCTTGACAAAGGAGATAAAGTATTAGTAGTTTATTATGGCGGAGAAATAATACAAGGCTATAAAGTGTGATTTAATGCGGAGCAGATGAAGCGCTCCGCAACTTTTTTATTTTACCCATAACAATTTCACGAATGGAGAAGTTTTATGGCGCACTCAACTTCTTGCGCACTGTCAATAGACTTTTGATACCTGAGCGCGCTATAATATTATCGTGGGGATAAATCGTATTCTACGACTTCAATGCAAAGGGGTGATTGAATGAAAAAGTCTAAGACCGATACTGCTGTTGTAGGCGGTGTGCTTGGTGAGAACGATAAGAAGATTTTTGAAATCGAGAAGTCTATCAAGGCTGCACTTGACCGCAAGCGTAAGATCATCATGGAGAGCAAGCTCTATATCTACGGACAGCTTTCCGAGCTTTTCGGCGGTATGGAGGGGCAGGAGCTTCTCGATGCTGTTACCAAAGAGCATACGCTCATCGGCAAGCTGACTGCAAGCGGTATGACCTATGACCAGATCGCAGAGCTGGCTGACGATAGCTCTGCTGACGCTGACGATACTGACAGCAACAGTGACGAGGACGATGATGCCGACGACAGTCATGACAATGTCGTATCGGAATTTCAGACATCGTTCTTCGATGAGAAGCGTAATCCCTATGCAATGCCAACAACTTAAGCGTTATTGGCATTTATCCCGCATAAAAAACCAAATAAGATTTCAAAGAAAATGATGCACAAAAAGAATCTATAGGTTTGTGCAAAAAAAGAATTGACAAAATGAAAATGCCGACAAAATCGAAATAGTAGATTTTGCTATTTCGGAGGTTGGAAACATGAACCAGTTCTTTTATCAGATCACCCGTAAGGCATCGGATCTTATCAATTCTGATGACTACCGTGAGAGGAATATTACAAGGCAGACCGCATTTACAAGAAACAGAAAATTGTCCTTTCCTATTATGATCGTTTTGCTGCTGAATTTTCTCACAAGAACGATGCAGATCGAGCTTGATGATTTCTTTGCAAATGTTCTGGATGCGGGTACAGATTCTGTGACAAAGCAGGCATTTTTCAAAGCTCGTAAAAATATTCTGCCTGATGCATTCAAGGAGCTGTTTCTCATGACAAGAGATATGGTTCTGAACAAGAATAAGATCAAGTGCCATAAGGGTTATCGTGTTCTTGCAATAGACGGTTCGGAACTCCGACTTGCCAAAACAAAAGAGAATAAGGATATATTTCTGCCCAAGAATCATTCTTCTGAAAATAAAACAAATGCTGAAATTTCACTGCTGTACGATGTGATTTCGGGTTATGTTATTGATGCACAGATTGGATCGATCGGAGTAAATGAAAGAGATTATGCTAAGAAAAACCTTACCTATTTTTCAAGCATATGCGACGAAAAAGACATCGTCATTTTTGACCGTGGCTATCCTTCAAGAGACATGATCGCCGTCCTTACCGGAATGGGATGCAAATATCTGATGCGACTTCCTGATTCATCTTTTAAGGGTGTAAAAGAAAATCCATCAAATGATTTCAGGATCACAGTTTCCACCAAGACTGATACATACTCAGTTCGTGTTGTTCGAGTGATCCTCAAGTCAGGTGAAGTCGAAACACTGATAACAAATCTTTCTGAGAATGAATTCAGTGCTGATGATTTTCTTGACCTTTATTTTCTTCGCTGGGGAATCGAAACAACCTATGATACTTTGAAAAACAAGTTGCTGATAGAGAAGTTTGCAGGGCGTTCTCCGGTTGCGGTTTTACAGGAATACTATGCCATGATGTTTGTATTAAACTGCATTGCTGCAATGTCCGCAACCGTAAACAGAAAACTGGTATCGAGTAAAGCTGACTGCAAATATCAATACAGAGCAAATGTGAATCTGATGATCGGCTACTTCAAATATCGACTGTCTGCTATGCTGCTGTTTGCAGAAAAGTCACTTGATATTTGTCGTCAGCTTATATTGCTATGCCTGAAACAACCTGTGCCTATCATTAAGGGAAGATCTTCCCCTCGCCCTGAATTTTCTCATCAGCGCAAAGTGTTTTGTCCTAAATACCCTATTTGATTTTTTTGCGGGGTAAATGCCAATAACGCTTAAGTTGTTGGCATTGTTTGCCCCACACCCCACCAAAGGCTCTGCCTTTGGAAACCGCTAAAGGGTTAACAACCCTTTAGAATCCCATTATTAGATTTTGCCAGCATACCATGCGGCGGTTTTGTCAGTTTATGAGCCTGTTCCAGTCGCTGCCTCCGAGATAACCCGTACCGAGTCGGTTAGCCTGCTGAAAGGCGTAGATCGCGCACATTGTTCTTGTTCCCGCGATTCCGTCTGCCGTTCCGCAGTCAAATCCGACAGAGTTCAGTCTCGCCTGAACCCAACGGGTGAGAGGGCCGCTGTCGCCAAGATCAATGGTGTATCTGCGGCACTCCGCGAGAGTTTTTTCTCCTGCGATACCGTCCTCATCAAGGTATGCGCCCTTGTCATTGAGTATCCGCTGGAGCTGCAGGACTGAGCCTTCCTCTGCGGTATCAGAGGAGTAGGTACAGCCCTCATTATTGGGTATACCCGACTTATCACAAACATTTACGACCTGCGCTCCCTTGCGGAACTCCCTGCGTATCTCATAGTGACAGTGACTTCCCGTACTTCGCCCCGTACTGCCCTCAATGCCGAGGATATCGCCGATTTTTACATTTTCGCCGACCTGCATCCGAATTCCCGAGAGATGACCAAAGTAATAGTACAAGCCGTCATTGCCGAGAATGCACACATACTGCCCGAAATCCTGCTTGTGGTCGGCAGGATTTTCCCAACCTGCAAAACGTATCTTTCCCTCAGCCGTGCTGTGGATCTCCTTTGAGTCCCTGCCCACGAGGTCTATGCCGTCATGGGTGGGATTTGAAGCAGGGCGGAATCCCTGCGAGATGAAGAATCTGCCTGTGTATGGACTGTTCATCAGTTGTCGCTCCTTTCGCTGTTTTTACGATACTGTGTGCCGAAATAAAAGCTGATCACGACGGTGAAAACTGTCAGGAACTGCTCAGATGTGATTTTTCCGCGCAGGCTGAGAACTGCGAAAACGACCGTCATTGTCAGCGTTACCACGGACTTTACGTCCAGAAGCTTTATAAGCTTTTCTTTAATGGGTATCACGCTCCCTGAGCTGGATTTCAACGGCTATCAGCCGTTCGTTGAGGTGGTTGTGCTGGTCTATCCGAGCGGCTTGCTTTGTAAGCTCCTCCTTTACCGCGTCGAGTTTCGCGGCGAGGACGGCTACCTGCTTGTTGTTGGAAATGACCGAGCCTGCAAAGCCGCCTGCTGCCGCAATAAGCGCGATTATAATATCTGTCGAGTTCATGTGCCGTCTCCTCAGTTTACAACGTGGTAGTTGGATCTTATCCACGCGAGATTTTTTTCGACTTCGCTGTCGCTGTGATAAGCCGTGGCGGCTGCGACAAATTTGATATAGCTTTTGACCCATGATGAAGTGAAATCGGACGGAGTGCCTGACGTTCTGTTGCAGTTACACTCGACTCTCATGCTCCAGTCGGAGGGCTTTGGGTCGGTCTTTATGCTCTGATAATAGTAGGGCAGCTTTATACCTGCACTTTCGCAGGTTACACAGCCGTTTGCGTGATTGTATCGGATACAGCTAAGGTACGGACTGCCGCTGTGGTCTGTTATCGTACCGTGGCAGGTAGAGAAAATATCCATGTTGGAACTGCTGCTGTTTCCGTTGCTGAGTTCGCGCCATTGGTTGCTGTGCATGAAGCTCCAGTTGTCCTTGCCGTCGGAACTTCCTACGAGATAGTGCGACCATGTGGCGTAGTAGTCCTTTGCAGTGGTGATGATATACACTGTGAAGTCGTCAGTGTTGAAGTTGAAACCGCTGAAAAGCGGCTCGTTGGCGTTCATGCATACGCCGTAACTCTGGTGATATACGCTTGCTCCGGTATATACCTTGCCGAATGTTGTGTCAGTCCATGTGCTTTTCTGAGCGTCGAAATCAGCAAGGTGAAGAACTGATCTCAGACCGCGTGTGACCGGAAGTCCGCTGTTCGGCGGCGGAAAGAGTTTTCTTGCAAGGAGCAGGGTGCGGCTGTCGGGAGCTTTGTCGGTCTTGCCCGCTTTCAGAATATCGTATAGCTGCATATCAGTCGCCTCCGCTCTGATTTACCCATTCGCCCGTGCTCTTGAGTGCATAGAATTCTCCGTTTGAGATGTCCCACGCAACAGAACCCTGAGCGAGCGTTCTGTCACTGAGTGATCCTGCGGTGGGAAGTTCCTCTGCGGTGTCCACGCAAAGCTCGGCGAAAACTGTCGGCTTTCCGTCCTCAAAGCGGATAAACTTTTCATTGATGATAGATAACATTGTTTTTCCTCCTTTAAAAAATCGGGTACCTGTAAGGGGTCAGAAAAAGGGGGTGATTCAATGGGGAACCGTTGAATATTGAAAAATGTTTACAAAAAGTTCAAATATCATGCAATATTACCGTGAGTTTTTTCTTTCATTTCAGAAAAATATCACATAGTTTTCATTTGAGGGTTCTATAATACAACCATAGACAAAAGGAAAGGGCAAAGGATCACATAAGACAGTTGATTCGCAAAAAAGACACAAGTGCCCTGCTAAATATGCCATCTTCATTTTCATATAAACCACCCTAAAACGACAAAGGCTCCCTTCATGGGAGCTTTTGCCGTTTTTAACGCATAAAAATACCGCACGGGAGTTTTCCTGTGCGGTATCGTTTTTATTCAAGAATGAATTTTGCTATGTCGTCAGCAGTATTTGCAATATGATCTGCACCTGCGTCCTCAAGTTCCTGTCTGCCGCGAAATCCCCAGACGCAACCGATAGTTTCGATTCCGGCATTTTTGCCCGTCTGGATATCGACATTGCTGTCACCGATCATGAACGCGCGGTTTTCTTCATCGGGGAGCGCCGCAAAAATTTCGTTTAAGATCGCTGTGTCAGGCTTTTTGGGACGTTTGCTGTTTCCGCCCAGAACCTTTACAAAGCTTATCTCAGGCAGGAGCGCGTCCGTTATCTTTACGGCGAAGTTTTCCGGCTTGTTTGTGGCAACGGCAAGCTTTACGCCGCTGTCTGCGAGCTTGTGGAGTGTTTCGCGTATCTGCGGATATAGCTTGGTCTTATCGAGAAAATGCTCGCCGTAGTATTCGCTGAAAAGTTCAAGCATTTTGTCGGTGTCGTCCTTTTTGTCCTCGGGGAGCGCGCGGAAGCAGAGTTTCTGCACGCCGTTTCCGACAAAATAGTTGTATTTTTCGTATGGGTGCTCGGGATATCCGAGAGTGCGAAGTGCGTAATTTGTAGCATCGGCAAGGTCGCAGAGGGTATCCGCAAGAGTGCCGTCAAGGTCGAAAACTGCTGTTATCATTTGTTGCCTCCGTTATATTTTGAAGCGAGAAGCTCGGAATATTTGCCGCGGAACTGCTCAAAGCGATCCTCGTCAATAGCCTCGCGTATTTTTTCAGCAAGCGTATTATAGAAGTAAAGGTTGTGCTGGACTGCAAGTCTGCCTGCAAGCTGCTCGTTGGCCTTGAAAAGGTGGCGCAGGTAAGCGCGCGAGAAATTGCGGCAGGTCGGGCAGTCACACTGCTCATCAAGCGGTCTCGGGTCGGTCTCGTAGCACTTGTTTGCAAGGTGCATGATACCGCTCCATGTGAAAACTGTTGCATGGCGCGCATTTCGGCTCGGCATTACGCAGTCGAACATATCCACACCGCGTGCAACGCTTTCTATTATGTTTGAGGGAGTACCTACTCCCATGAGGTATCTCGGCTTGTCTGACGGCATATACGGCTCAACAACGTCGATGATCCGGTACATTTCCTCGGTGGATTCGCCTACTGCAAGACCTCCGATAGCGTAACCGTCAAGGTCGAGCTTTGCGATGTCCTCCATGTGCTTTATGCGCAGATCATCAAATGTCGAACCTTGATTGATACCAAAGAGCATCTGGTGCTTGTTTATAGTATCGGGGAGTGAATTGAGCCTTGCCATTTCCTCCTTGCAGCGGTGAAGCCAGCGCGTTGTTCGTTCGATAGAAGCTGCAACGTACTTGTACGGCGAGGGATTCTCAATGCACTCGTCAAAAGCCATGGCGATCGTTGAGGCAAGGTTTGACTGTATCTGCATACTCTCCTCAGGCCCCATGAAAATGCGTCTGCCATCAATGTGGGAGGCGAAGTAAACGCCCTCCTCCTTGATCTTTCTCAGCTTAGCGAGCGAGAAAACCTGAAATCCGCCGCTGTCCGTAAGAATGGGCTTGTCCCAGTTCATGAACTTGTGCAGACCGCCCATCTGTCTGATTATGCGGTCGCCGGGACGCAGATGAAGGTGATAGGTGTTGCACAGCTCGACCTGAGTTTTCAGCCCCTTCAGGTCAACGGAGGAAATGCCCCCCTTGATAGCTGCGGCAGTACCCACGTTCATGAAACACGGGGTCTGAAAAGTTCCGTGAACCGTTTCAAAAGTTCCGCGTCTTGCTTTGCCGTCTTTTTTTAATACTGTAAACATAAATGCTCCTTTTCCTGCGGCGAGAACAGCGCCGCGGTATTGGTGAAAACGTCTATATCCTGCCCTTGTTCAGCGTTTGCGCCGACAGGTTATCAGTCCATATGGTATAGTTCTTCTGTCTCGGGGAATGTTGATCTGCGCTTTTCGTAATAACCTATGAGATTACCGTTTTCATCGCGCAGAGCAACTGCGTACATATCTGTCTGTGAAGCCTCATTTCTGTATGTGTATACCCAGTTGTTGTCGGGGGATTCGCTGAACCATGAAACTATGGCTTCGATACGGCTCTGAGTTTCAACGCCCAGATACTGCATGAGCGATTTGCCGATGAGGTCAGCTCCTCCGAGGTCGCTGAATTTCTCTATAGCGACTTTATTCATATATACAATAATGTGATTTGTATCGCAGATAACTATTTGGTTCATATCTGTTTCAACAAAGGCGCGCAGATATTTATCTATTTCCATTGCTGTTTTATTTCCCTCCGTGTGCTTAAAGGATCAGCATACAGTCGCCGAAACTGAAAAAGCGGTAACGCTCGTTTACTGCGATCCTGTATGCGTTCATTGTGTTTTCATAGCCCATGAACGCTGAAACGAGCATGATGAGCGTACTTTCGGGAAGGTGGAAGTTGGTGATAAGCCCGTCAATGCACTTGAACTCATAGCCGGGATAGATGAATATATCCGTGTAGCCCTCGTGAGCGGAAATGTCGCCGAAGAATGTGGCAACGCTTTCAAGAGTACGGCAGGCTGTAGTTCCGACAGCAATGACTCTGCCGCCATTTTTCTTGGTCTCGTTGATGAGGTCGGCGGTTTCCTGCGGCAGGAAGTAGTGCTCGCTGTGCATTTTGTGGTTGAGTACGTTGTCCTCCTTGACGGGGCGGAAAGTTCCGAGACCGACATGGAGAGTTACGAAAGCGGTCTTGATACCGCGCGCGTGAAGCTCATCAAGAAGCTCGGGCGTAAAGTGAAGTCCCGCAGTCGGAGCTGCCGCAGAGCCGAGTTCGCGCGAGTAGACTGTCTGGTAGCGCTCCTTATCAGCAAGTTTTTCCGTAATATAGGGCGGCAGCGGCATTTGTCCCACATCTTCAAGAGCGGTGAAAAAGTTTCCCTCGCACTCGAATTTTACGATTCGGTTGCCGTCGTCCCTGACTTCAATGACCTCGGCGATGAGTCTGCCTCCGCCGAACGAGAATCTTGTGCCGACCTTTGCTTTTTTGCCGGGGCGGCAGATTATCTCCCAGATCTTGTCTCCCTTCTGCTCAAGCAGGAGGAATTCGATGAATGTGCCGTTACCGATCTTTTCACCGTACAGACGTGCGGGGATAACTCGCGAATCATTCATTACGAGCAAGTCACCCTCTTTGAGATGAGCGCATAAATTATAGAAATGGTCGTGGATAATGCCGCCGCCTTTTCGGTCAACGCACATCATCCTTGAGGCACTTCGCGGCTCGACAGGAGTCTGCGCTATAAGCTCCTCGGGAAGCTCATAGAAAAAATCGGATTTAAGAAGTTCCATTTATTATGCTCCTTTTAAATTTTGTATGTTCGCAGAAATTTTTTCTGCTCATCGGTAATGCGAAAGCTCTCGACAGATTTTTGTATCGACTTGTTGTTTGTCCACTTATCAAGGCGGTGCTGAGTTATGTAGGGGAGCACCTCGTCATAGTTCTTTGCAAGAGCGGTCGCAAAATACCATGCCCTCATCATGTTTATGTAGTATTCGTCGGAATGCACGTCAGCTACCATGTCAGCGTACTTTGTGTCGAAGTTTTCGCCGAGGAAGTGGCGCATAAGCATACCTATGCCGAACCTCACGGTGTATGTTTGCTCCGAGCTTAGCCACTTAACGATGTGCGGCATAAGTTCGTCGCGGTGCTTTGCGAATATCTTGGGCAAAAGCTGGTCGCAGGTCGCCCAGTTGTCGATGCAGGGGAGAAAAGCCTCGGTTTCCGCGATACACACGGAGAAGTCCTTTTCAAGCGATATTATCAGCGCGTGAAGCTGGTTTTCGTCAAAGTATCTGTGCGGAAGGTCAGTAAGAAATTCGCCCGTATCGCTGCGCTGCGCGATCTCCTTTGCAAGCTTTCTGAGAACCGGAGTGCGGACTCCGATAAAATCATCGAGCCTCAGCGACGGCGTGAGGTTTGCCTGAAACGCTGCAAATTTTTCGTCCCTCAGTTCAAAGAGCCTGTCTCGTATATCTTCTGAAATGCTCATGGTGATCATCCTTTCGCATATGAAGTTTCGCGGTGTGAAATTATTTTCATAAATACTTAAAAAACTGTTGACAACATGGAATATAAGTGATATTATATAAACTAAGGCAGAGGTGCGGCTGAGAAGAGTAACTGTTTGCGGGATAACCGATCCAATGGCAGACAAGTGAAAGGCAAAGCCGCCGAAGAGCGGTTTTTGGTAAATTCCCCTCTGGTTTCAGGCTCAACAGGTCTGTGACTGTCATCATGCTATGGTGGAGAGCTGTCGGCATACAAAATTATATGCCAACATTTCTATTATAACGTATGATGAGCCGGTTTGCAACCGGTTTTCTTATTTTTATGAAAAATTTTTTGAAGGAGTATCTAACATGAAACAGTATGACGTAGGTATAATCGGCGCTACGGGTATGGTCGGACAGAGATTTGCAACTCTTCTTGAGAATCACCCGTGGTTCAATGTAAAGGTTCTTGCAGCTTCTCCCAGAAGCGCAGGTCAGACATATGAGCAGGCAGCAGGTTCACGCTGGAAGATGGCTGTTCCTATGCCCGAGGCTATGAAGAACATGGTTCTTCTTGACGCTACATCGGATATTGAAAAAATTGCAGGCATGGTTGACTTCTGCTTCTGCGCAGTTGACATGAAGAAGGACGAGATCAAGGCTCTTGAGGAGGCTTACGCTAAGGCTGAGTGCCCCATTGTTTCAAACAACTCCGCACACAGATTCACACCCGATGTTCCTATGGTCGTTCCGGAGATCAATCCCGACCACATCGAGATAATCAAGGCACAGCGCGAGCGCCTCGGCACAAAGAGAGGATTCATCGCAGTTAAGTCCAACTGCTCGATCCAGAGTTATGTTCCTGCACTCCACCCGCTGAGAAAGTTCGGTCTCAAGAACGTTCTTGCGTGCACATATCAGGCAATTTCCGGCGCAGGAAAGAACTTTGAGACATGGCCCGAAATGGTAGATAACCTCATTCCCTACATCGGCGGCGAGGAAGAAAAGTCCGAGCAGGAGCCTCTCAAGGTATGGGGCAGGATCGAGGGCAACGAGATCGTCAAGGCTGAAACTCCCAACATCACAACACAGTGCCTGCGCGTTCCTGTTTCGGACGGACACACGGCTGCTGTTTTCGTAAGCTTTGACCAGAAGCCCACAAAGGACGAGATACTCAAGCTCTGGGCTGATTTCAAGGGCGTTCCGCAGGAACTCGAACTCCCCAGCGCACCCAAGCAGTTCATTCACTACTTTGAGGAGAATGACCGTCCGCAGGCTAAGCTTGACAGAAATCTTGAGGGCGGAATGGCAGTTTCGACAGGACGTCTCCGCGAAGATACACAGTACGACTATAAATTCGTTTGCCTCTCGCACAACACACTCAGAGGTGCAGCAGGCGGCGGAGTTCTCCTTGCTGAGCTTCTTGCGGCAAAGGGATATTTTGACTGATCACCCGTCTTTACAAGCATATTATTTCTGCTAAGACGGCTGTAAATTTATGAAGGGAGAACCACAGTATGAAAAATACTATTTTTACGGGTGCAGGCATTGCCATCATCACACCTATGAACGCAGACGGTTCGATCAATTATCAGGGTCTCGGCGACCTTATTGAGAACCAGATCGCAAACGGTACTGACGCTATTATTATTTGCGGAACGACCGGCGAGGCTTCCACAATGACTGATGAGGAGCACCTCGAATGCATCAGATTTGCTGTTGAAAAGACAGCAGGCAGGATCCCAGTAATTGCAGGCACGGGAAGCAACGACACCCGCTATGCTATCGAGCTTTCCAAGGAAGCCGAGGCTGTAGGCGTTGACGGACTTCTTCTCGTTACACCTTATTACAACAAGACTACTCAGCGCGGACTTATCGCACACTTTACCGCAATTGCAGAAGCTGTGAATGTACCGATAATCCTCTACAATATTCCCGGACGCACAGGCGTAAACATGGAAGTTGCAACTGTAAAGAAACTCGCTGAGCACAGAAACATCGCTGCTATCAAGGAAGCAAGCGGCAACATCAGCTATGCAGCAAAGCTTATCGCTGCCTGCGGCGACAACATTGACGTTTACAGCGGAAACGATGACATGGTAGTTCCGCTTGTATCTCTCGGCGGCAAGGGCGTAATTTCGGTTGCTTCGCACGTTATTCCCAAGCAGATGCACGATATGGTACAGTATTGTCTCGACAACAATTTTGCCGAGGCAACAAAGCTCCAGATAGAGTACCTTGACCTCATAAACAGCCTCTTTATCGAGGTAAATCCGATCCCCGTCAAGGAAGCACTGAACATGATGGGCGTAAATGTCGGCCCGTGCCGTATGCCTCTTTACGAGATGAGCGACGAGCATAAGGCTGTACTCCGCGCATCACTCGAAAAGCACGGTCTTATCAAGTAAACCGGATCGTAAAAAGCCGCCTTGCAGCCATGCTTTATTGCCTGCGCTGTCGGGCGGTGAGGTTTCAGAACCTGTCCACATAGGCATAAACGTGCGGTTTATCGGAAAATTCCGCCGCAGACTGCGTTTAAATGCCTGCGGCAAGATCATTGCTCACGCACATCTCTCCCATGCGGATAGGTTCAATTTAATATCTACAGGAAGTGAATCTATTATGACAAATATAGCAATTTGCGGTGCAAACGGTAAAATGGGAAAGACCATTTACAACTGCATTCAGGATCGCGATGACTGCAAGGTAGTTGCGGGCATTGACCTGTATACAGAGCAGTACGCGGATTTCCCGATAGTTGCAAAGCCCTCGGAGCTTCCCGTTAAGCCCGATGTTATCATCGACTTTTCAAATCCTGCGTCACTTGACGGACTTCTGGAATACTGTCTCTCCACAGGAACTCCTATCGTTGTGGCTTCAACGGGTTACAGCGAGGAGCAGATAGCAAAGATAAAGAGCGCGGCAGAGCAGGTCCCCGTGTTCTTCACATTCAATATGTCGCTCGGGATCAATCTCCTTGTTCAGCTTGCAAAGAAAGCAGCTTCCGTACTCGGCGACCGTTTCGACATTGAGATCGTTGAAAAGCATCACAATCAGAAGATAGACGCTCCCAGCGGAACAGCGATAATGCTCGCAAACGCAATAAATGAGGAGTTCGAGAACTCCAAGAACTACGTTTACGACCGCCATTCACGCCGTCAGAAGCGCGAAAAGAGCGAGATCGGTATGCATTCGATACGCGGCGGCACGATCGTCGGCGAGCATGACGTTATTTTTGCAGGTCATGACGAAGTCATCACTCTTTCGCACTCCGCTGCATCGAAAACCGTATTTGCAGAGGGTTCAATAAATGCGGCAGTTTACCTCAAGGATAAGCCCGCAGGTCTCTACGACATGAGCCTTCTTGTGTGAGGCAGAGAAATGAGCGAGATAGAGAAAGTACGCGAAATTTTCAAAAATGACCGTTTTGCAGCGGAAATGGGCGCGCAGATCGACGAAATAGGCGACCATTCCGCAAAGGTCAGCCTTATCATAAACGAGCACCACAAAAACGCTATGGGCGGAGTCATGGGCGGAGTTTACTTCACTCTTGCCGATTTTGCCTTTGCAGTCGCTTCAAACTGGCAGAATCCCGGAGTAGTCGGCGTGAATGTGGACGCTTCATTTATCGGAGTTCCGAAAAGCGAGAAGATTTTTGCTCAGGCAACTCTTGTAAAGGACGGCAGGACTATCTGCACATATAAGGTAGATGTTACAGACGAAAACGGTGATCCCGTTGCCGTAATGCAGTGCATGGGATTCCGCAAAAATTAAGATAACGCAGTATGTTTTGGGAAAAGATATTGTAAAATAAAGATCCAGCCGTGAGGCTGGATCTTTTTAGCATATTTTTTCTGATTTGCGTGCCAGCTTTCGGTTTTTCTTGACTTCGTACATCTTTTCGTCAGCCTGCTTGATGACTCCGTAAAGGGTATCGTTCGGGCCGACCTCGGTGATTATGCTGCCAAGGCTTGCTGAAAGTGTGTAGGGCTTTTTGATTATGCAGTTCATGCTCTCTATCAGCGTGTTGAATTTTCTTTCGAGCGCATCTGAAGAACTGTCGGAGATTCCCGAACTGAATATAACGAACTCATCGCCGCCGAATCTTGCACAGACACTGTTGTTCGAGCAGCAGTCCTTGATAACGTTTGCGAGACGCTGGATAGCGAAGTCTCCCTCGTTGTGACCGTAGTTGTCGTTGATGAATTTCAGTCCGTCCATGTCGATGAACGTGAGCATTATCTTCTTGCCGTGGACTATGCAGTCCTTGAAAATATCGTCAACGATGTTGATAAATCCGTTGCGGTTGTAGATGTTGCAGAGCGGATCAATGACATAGAGCTGATTAAGTTCGTTCATTGCCTTGCCGAGGTGGAGAAGCTTTCGGATATTCTCGATAGAGTTGCTGATATTCATTGTCATTGTGTGACAGAGAAGGCTCTCGATCGGGAAATCGCCGTTGCTGATTATGTAGTAACCAAGACATCTCTCACGGAAATGCAGGGGCAGGAAGTAGCTGATGTTTCCGCCCGACTCGAATTCCTCGGGGTACATCTGCTTGCTTGTGAAAACTCCCACGCTTTCGCGTTTGCCATTGTTCCAGATCAAGGGAGCGGTCATATACTGAGCGTAGTTGTTTTCGCCATCGGAAATGTTTTCAAAAGCGTCCTGCCAACCCTCTGTGAGACAGAGCGAGAACTTTTCGCAGCCGAGCTCCTCAACGAGTTCTTCGATAGAATCAAACAGTTCCTCCGAAGTTTCGGTGTCTGCAAGAGCGGCCGTAAGACGGTTCAGCAGCGAAAGATTGGTGTTTATGCTTTCAAGGTGATTGTATGTGTTCTTCTTGTACTCGATGAAGTCATCGGAACTTGAGTCCTTGCAGCCGCAGCTTTCAGCGAATACGGCGTGAGCATCGAGCGTGATGATCTTCTCGGGATTGTCGCCGCTGAAAATTTCCGCGAGAGTGGCACAGGCTGTCTTGCCTGCCATTGTGAGCGGACGCTTAACAGTCGTAAGCGACGGTGTGAAGTTTCTTGCATTGTATGTACAGTCAAAACCGGTAACGATAACGTCATTGGGCACTCTGTAGCCGAGCTTTTCCAGCGCGGAAACTGCGGTAAGAGCCATTGCATCGTTTGCGCAGATGAAAGCGTCGGGCAGTTTCATTCCCGAAAGCGCGAACTCCTCGATAGCGGCCTTTCCGTCCTGCTGACGGAATGTTCCGTAGTAGATTCGGCGCGGGTCAATCCTCAGGCGGTTTTCGTCCATGACTTTTCGGAAAGCGTTGTAACGCGTGAGAGCCTCAGGGTTTGCAAGCGGACCTGAGATAAAGTTGAGGACTGTTGCTCCGTGCTCCTGAATGACATGGCGCACAACGTCCTCCATCGGGGAGAAATTATTGATACAGATGTTGTAGAAATCGTGGCAGTCCGAGTCGTCGAAAACGACCGCAGGTATACCCGAATCCTTTACGCGGCTGATTATGCTCTCCTTGACATCAGGGTCGCTTATAGTGTTTGTCATGAGAATAGCTCCGTCAAATGCACTGAAGTCGATAAGATTGTAAATGCTGTATTCGCCTATATCAAAGCGCTTGCTCTTTATCATACCGCCGAAAGCGGCGAAGTATGACACGTTAAAGCGATTTTCTCTTGCTGCTTTATTGATACCGCAGATAATATTATGCTGGTATTCTTCATCAAGACCGGAAACAACTACAACAATGTTTTTTAGATTTTTATTCACGGTGTCACCCCTTTATATCTCCGTTTTTAGTTAAGAACCATTATAGCACATATCGAGTAAAAAATCAATAACTTGCTAAATGAAAATGTTTTAATTTAGTTAGCCTCCTAATTAGTAAAAATGTACTATGACTAAAAAGTGCTATTTTTTTATTTGAATTTTACGCTTGTAGCGGCTGTCAAAAAAAATTCAGCCAAAAAGTGAAAAAATAGCAAAAAATGACCAGTCGGCAATTTATTAGCAAATTATGACTTGTAATGTTCATAGAAAAGTAATAGAATAGTAACAGACGCTAAAGAAATGAGAGGAACAGTTGAAAAAGTGTTGGTTTCTTTGGCAGATATATCATTATATTTTAAGGAGAGGAATGATACTCAATGAAGAAAGGACTTTTCAGGCGTTTCCTTTGCGGAACGCTGACCGGTCTGATGTGTCTTGCAGGAACCGTTCCGCAGGCTTTGGAAGTCAGCGCGGCTGACCAGACGGAGAACTACAAAGAGGACGGCTATGATTACGAACTGTGGAATCAGAACGCTCAGGGTTCGGCAAGTATGCAGTCGCTCGGCAACGGCGCATTTAGCTGCAAGTGGAGCAACATCGAAAATGTTCTGTTCAGAACCGGCAAGAAACTCGGCAGCACGCAGGATTACAAGTCATATGACGGCATTTACATTGATTATGATGTTGACTACAATCCGCAGGGCAACTCCTATATGTGCGTTTACGGCTGGACTGAAAACGGAAAGAGCGACCACCCCACGGTCGAATACTACATCGTAGAGGCATGGGGCTCATGGAGACCGCCGGGAAGCACAACTTCGCTCGGAACAGTTACTTCCGACGGAAAAACATACGACATTTACAGGACAGAACGCGTAAATCAGCCGTCGATCCATGGCACGGAGACTTTTTATCAGTACTGGAGCGTTCAGAAAACCAGTCCTGCGGCAAATAATGAAACGACTCACCTTGAGGGAACTATCACGGTCTCGAACCATTTTGAGGCGTGGGAGAACGCAGGTCTTGACATGAGCGGAAAGATGTACGAGGTCGCACTGAATATCGAGGGCTATCGCTCAAACGGCAGCGCTACGGTCAACAAAAACAACCTTGTGTTTGGTTCGACTCCCGACCCTGTAAAGCCTGCTGAACCTGTTGAACCCGATTCAGACGGCTACTACTTCAAGTCAACATTCGAGTCGGGCAAAGATAGCTGGAGCGGCAGGGGCGATGCTTCTGTGGCGACTGACGCTTCCAATTACTACGGCGGAAAGAGTTCGCTCAAAGTAAGCAGCAGAACGGATAACTGGCACGGTACGGCTATCAATCTTGATCCAAATGCTTTCACAGCGGGCAATACCTACAGTTTCGGTACTGCGGTTATGCAGAATACAGAGGATTCCACGGACTTTAAGCTTACTCTCCAGTATACTGACGCATCGGGTGAGGATCATTACGATGAAGTTGCTCATGCAACAGCTTCAAAGGGCAAATGGACGGCTCTTTCAAATTCCTCCTATACGATACCTGCCGGAGCAACGGGCATGATACTCTATGTTGAAGCTCCCGACAGTCTCACGGATTTCTATATTGATGACGCATTTGGCGCGGTAAAGGGCAAGAATTTTACCATAGACAATACTGATGTTCCCACTACTACGACAACTGTTACAACTACAACTGTTACAACTACAGAACCTGTTACGACCACCACTCAGCCTGTTACGACCACCACTCAGCCCGATATCAGCGTTACGAAGTGGGGCGATACGAATCTCAGCGGCGAGGTTGAACTCGGTGACGCGGTCCTCATTCTTCAGGCAATCTCAAATCCCGAAAAATACGGGATAAACGGAACAGATGACACACATATCACTGCGCAGGGCATGATAAACGGTGATGTCGATCAGAACGGCAACGGACTCACTGCAAAGGACGCACTTTCAATTCAGAAATATATTGCTAAGCTTATAGATGAACTCCCCGAGAGTTAAAGCTCAAAGCCGACCACTTCCGCAACGTCAACAGTTCCCGCAACTACGACTATGACGGCAGTAATTACGACAATTGATCCATCAAAGCCCATGGTTGCTATCTGCTTTGATGACGGAGCAGTCGGTTCTTCGTCCGATTCGACTTCAATGAGGATCATCAATGCTATCGCGAATGAAGGTTTCCGCGCAACGTTCTTCTATGTCGGCAACTGGATAAACAGCACGGACAAGGAAAACGAGGTAAAGTACGCTTATTCAAAGGGCATGGAAATTGCAAATCACTCGACATCTCACCCCGACCTCACCACAAAGTCGGCAAGTGAGATCCGCAGCGAGTATGATACCACACAGCAGAAACTCAGAGACATCATCGGTGCAGAACCTGCTGCGCTCATGAGACTGCCTTACCTTGCCTGCAACAGTGCGGTTCAGTCCGCTCTCAGCGATGTTTCACTCATAACCTGTTCGATCGACACACAGGACTGGAACGGCGCTACGAGCGACCAGATAATTGCCAGGATAAAGGCTGCAATGAATGACGGTTCACTCGATAATTCAATTGTTCTCTGCCACGAGACTTACGCTTCCACAGCCGAGGTGATCGAGTATCTCGCACCCTATCTCAAGGAGCAGGGCTGGCAGATAGTAACGGTTTCGGAGCTTTTCGAGGCTAACGGAAAGACTCTTGAAGGCGGCAATGTTTACACGAGGTGTAATTAAACCAAGCTTTTTTCATAATTTAATATCCCCTAAGGAGCAGTCTGTATTAACGGACTGCTCTTTTATTGCGGTTGATTTCCTTATTGCACAAAATAAATTAGCATATTTGTTTTATTTAGACGAAATTAACGCTGAAATATTTACAAATTGTTGAAAATGCACTATAATATTAATTGGATAATTACTTCGGACAGCAATTTTCGGTTAGGGGGGATACTATGATAAAGAATCTTTCGGGGGAATACGAAACCGTTGAATATGACGAGAAAAAATACGTCATGCTGTATGACAATACCGACAACGAGTCCTATCCCGTTCATTGGCATAATGCGGTCGAGCTGATAATGCCGCTGAAAAACGAATACATCGTCAATGTCGGCGGCGTGGATCATCATATTCCCGAAAACGATATCCTTGTGATACCGCCGTGTGAACTTCACAGTATGCCTGCGGTAAAGGGGAGGCGGCTCATCTTTCAATGCGACAATGCGATTTTGGGCGGAGTTCCTGCGCTTGAAGCGGCAATGCGAGCGGTCTCGTCACCGCTCATCATAAATTCTGCCTACGACACAGAACTGCACATTCTTGCGCAGAGGACGATCCTCGATATAGTGCCGCTCTACAGTTCGCGCGCGGAGCTTTCGGATGTGAAGATATATCTCAGACTGATAGAGCTTTTTACCGCGATGAGAGAGCACCAGCTTGAACGTCAGAAAGGTATGATGGACTGCGCAGACGACAAGCTTGACGAGTACAGCGAGAAGTTCGGAACAGTGCTCAAATACATCGACAATAACTATATGTACGATATAACCCTTGAACAGCTTGCGGATATCGCAGGCTACAGCAAGTATCATTTTTCGCGTATCTTCAAGCGGTACAATTCAATGTCGTATTTGCAGTACATAAATGCGAGGCGAACCAAGGCGGCAGAGACGCTCCTGCTCGATCCCGATATACCAATAACGGAGGTTGCAATGCGTTCGGGATTCAAGAGCCTTACAACATTCAACCGCGTTTTCAAGGACATAAAGCACTGTACTCCTTCGGATTTCAAGAAATTCTATGAGACAAGACAGTAAAACAGCGGACTTTGTGTCCGCTGTTTGTGAAATTTCGCCTCACACAAAAGGTTCTGTATTTGGGATCAAATTGTTGATTTACTGCTCAAGGTAGTTCATTATGCCAGAATACAGCGTGAATGCCACTTTGTTCTGATACTCCTCGGTATTCAGCAGAGCCGCCTCGTCCGGATTCGAGAGAAAGCCGCATTCCGCCATAACGGTTGGATTTTCGCTGTAATAACACAGAAAAAGCTCCTTGCCGCATTGCTTTATCTCGCGAGTGTTTTCGGGCTGCAAAAACTGAACAAAGCTGTTTTGCAGCGAACGGGCGAGCGACTCACTCTTTTTGTTGGTGCTTGCGTAAAACATCTGTGCGCCGCTGTATTTTGAGTCGGTAAACTGGTTCTGGTGGATAGAAATACAGATCGCGTTTGTGTTTTTGTTGAAAAGTGCGAGCCTGTTGTCCATGTCGGAACTTTTCTGCGCCGCTATGCCTTCAATTCCCTCATCGTGTATCGACTTGTCGCAGTCGCGTGTTACCTGCACGTCAAATCCGCTGACTTCGAGCAGGTCGCGGAGACAAAGCAGTATGTTCAGATTTATTCCCTTTTCCGGAATACCGTCCGCTGAAGTGCAGCCGCCGTCGATCCCGCCATGAGGCGGGTCAGCTTAAACTTAGTCAGACTGCCTGGTAGTCTGTATTCTTTGGGTGCGGCTTTTCTTTCGGTATTCCATGGGAGTACAGCCCATGATCCGGTAAAAATGCCTGTTGAAATTTGAGAGGTTACGGAATCCGCTGTCGAATGCGATCTCGGAGATACTGCTTTCGGAATCCGCGATTTTTTTGCAGGCGTAGTTTATCCTGTAATGCGAAATGTACTCAGAGGCGCTGAAACCGACATACCTGCGGAACTGATTCATAAAGTAGCTCTGACTGAGGTGTACGGAATCCGAAAGTTGTCTGATAGAAACAGGCTCTTTGAAGTGTTCCTTTATATAGGTCAGCGCAGGACGTATGATATCACTTGTTTCATTTTCGGGAGTTCCCTCGGCCGCGTCAGTTTCAAGCAGCCAGAAAAGTCTTAGAAGTTCGCCGCGCATAAGCATATCAAGGTGAGGGAGATCCCCTCTTGCGCAGGAAAAAATATTTTCCGTTATGGTTTTTATTTCCGAGTAATAGCAGTGCTCGGGGGAGATGTGCGTTTGTATGCTCATACTTCCGTCAATAAGTGGAATGATACATTTTTTAATGTATCTGTCCTCCTGAGATTCGCCGAAGATCGCCGAACCGAAAACGAGAGTATCGTAGACCTGTCTTGAATCTGTATATATTGAGTGCATGACATTTGGCTGAGTTATCACAATATCGCCCTTATTTGCGGTAAATCTTTCCTCGCCGCAAATAAATTCGGCAGAGCCGTCAATAATAAAGTTTATCTCGAACTCCTCATGCCAGTGCATGGGAACATATGGGAAAAGGTCGGGTATGATACATTCGTAGAACGAAAATGGTTTTTCATCTGAAACATGGATTCTGTTTTCTTTTGACTGTATACTTTTCATAGGTTTGCCTTTCAAAAAATAGGATAGTATCAGAAAATAATATAAAATCAGTAGATAAGCGGTAGTATGATATGATATTATATTACCAGCAGATAAAACGATACCAAAATCTTCAAAGGAGTTGTTATTATGATCAAAAAGTTTGTATTTGGACATCCCTTTTCAACCTGTGCTGTGGTAAAAGACATCGAAAAGTCAGAGGGAAAGCTTCCGTATTTCACAACGGACGGCAACGGTAATTTTGAATACAGTTTTTCTGAAAACGACATCGTTTACGGTCTTGGTGAGCAGGCGAGAGGAATAAACAAAAGAGGCTGGGAATACGTTAGCTGGAATTACGATAATCCCAATCATCAGGAGGACACGCGCTCGCTTTACGGAGCACATAACTTCATAATTGTAAAGGGAACTGTAACTTTTGGTGCGTTCTTTGATTATCCCGGTAAGCTGGTTTTCGATATCGGCTATACCAGTAGAAATACCATGAAGATACACGCTGAGAAGAACGACCTTACCGTGTATATCATTGACGGCGGATCTGAAAAGGATATCGTAAAGCAGTTCAGAGAGATCATCGGCAGAAGCTATATTCCGCCTTTCTGGGCATTCGGATACGGTCAGAGCCGCTGGGGTTACAAGAATGAGAGTGACGTTCGTGAGGTCGCTGAAAAATACAAGTCAGCAGGCGTTCCCCTTGACAGCATTTATCTTGATATAGACTACATGGAACGCTATAAGGACTTTACTGTCGATACAGAGCGTTTCCCCGATCTTGAAAAGCTTACATCTGATATGAAAGCGGACGGCATTCACCTTGTGCCGATCATTGATGCAGGCGTAAAGATCGAAGAGGGCTATGATGTTTATGAGGAAGGCGTTGAAAACGACTACTTCTGCAAGAATGCCGAGGGCAAGGATTTTGTCGGAGCAGTATGGCCCGGCAGAGTGCATTTCCCTGATTTTCTCAATCCAAAGACAAGAGAGTGGTTCGGAGAAAAGTACTCGGTTCTCACAAAAATGGGAATTGACGGTTTCTGGAACGATATGAACGAGCCGGCTATTTTCTATACAGAGGACAGGCTTGCTGAAACTCTTGAGAAGATCAAGGAGCTTACTTCCGGAAACATGGGTATCAACGAGTACTTTGAGTTTACCGGCATGGTGGCAGGACTTAACGGAAACAAGGGCGACTATGATAAATTCTACCATAATATTGACGGTAAAATGGTCAAGCACAGCGAGGTACACAATCTCTACGGCATGAACATGACGCGCTCGGCTTTTGAGGCTTTGCAGAAAATCGAACCCGAAAAGCGCACGCTGTTCTTCTCGCGCTCATCATACACGGGAGCGCACCGTTACGGCGGAATATGGCAGGGCGACAATAAATCATGGTGGTCACATATCCTCCATTCAATGCAGCAGCTTCCCGCGCTCAATATGGCAGGATTCATCTTTACAGGAAGCGATACGGGCGGATTCGGCAGTGATACGACAGAGGACTTAATGCTCAGGTGGTTACAGTTTGCGCTGTTCACTCCTCTTTTCCGCAATCACTCCGCTGACGGCACACGCAGACAGGAGCTCTATCAGTTTGACAACTTGGACAAGACTGCTGAAATGATAAAGATCCGTTACAGCCTTATTCCTTATCTGTACAGCGAATTCCTCAAAGCTGTTCTTAATAATGAGATGTTGTTCAGACCCGTTTCGTTTGACTTTCCCGAGGATAAGGACGCACAGCAGACAGAGGATCAGCTCTTCCTTGGAAATGAGATAATGATAGCTCCAATATATAAGCAGAACGCTCACGGAAGATATGTTTATCTCCCTGAGGAAATGATGCTTGTCAGAATGAAAAAGTATAACGATTACGAGACAGAGATCCTCCCTTCGGGTCATCATTTTGTCAGAGCAGAGCTTGATGAGCTTGTGTTCTTCATCAGAAAGGGAAAGAGTATCCCGATGTGCGAGCCTGCTGTCAATACAAGAGATATTGATTACGATTCACTCAGCCTTGTCGGATACTCCGGAGCAGGCTACGAATTATACAAGGACAACGGAATATCTCCGCGTCCCGAGGAAAGTCTTGAGGTCATTTCCCTGAAATAAATACAGCGTGGAAAGTATTCCAAAGCGCCGCCAATTAATTGACGGCGCTTTTAATTTTGCTCCCTAAAATTCTGCTGTATTATATGTCAGACTGTGCAGAGGAAATGTTACAGCCGACCATTGCGGAAGGGCCTTCACCCTGCGGCGGAGCTGTCTTACCGTTAAATGACACAAGAAACTTCTGCTTATCGCTTTCGATAAGTCTTTCCCATGAGCCCCATGCTATCATATCAAATTCTTTGTCCTCGGAGTCGTATTTTAGCAGATCCATTGCCAGCGAGCAGTTCATGGCATCTCGGAAAAGCATATACTTGTTGCTGCATTTTGAAAGTATTATGTATTCGCCCCTCGCTCCCGCACGGTCAACGAATGTGAATGTGTAGTCCATTGTCGTTACTTCGTTTTTGAACTTTTTGGCGTTTTTCCGTGAAGCTGACGAGAACAGCAGCTTTATCTTGTTGATACGGCGAATTGTCTTATATTGCTTGTGTACGTTTTCATCGCCGTAGGTTATTGTGTTGAGCGCGTCATCGTTTGTGTAAAGTCGTCCGTCTCTGTCGCACTCAAGTATGCGCTGTGCAACAACAGCGTTCCAGTATTTTTTGAAGTAAAGGCTGCGGTTCGGGTATACGTCTCCCGCAACAGCGAAAAGGTCGTTTTCGACGACCACCCTGTATTTGCAGCCAGTATCTTTTCCTGCCGCAAGCTTCATCTTGGCTTTGGCCGCCGCATTGGAAGTGGTTATTCCGACTATGCGAAGTATTGCCATGACCAGACCTACTGCAAAGTTTATCACAATGAATATTGGCAGAAAAGTACACCATATGTTGGCAACGAACAGCATGAGAAAGAGAAGAAGGATTTTCACGAGCCATGCGCGCGTCTCGCCGACATAGCCCTTAGTGTGTCCGAGATTATCGACGTAAACGTAATTCTTATTAACAAAAGCGTTGTCGATGGCTTTTGCGGGATCAAGGTGGCGGTAGAGCGAGCAGGGGAGCGTTATGCCGAAAATAAGGCATATAATGCTCTCAAGGAATACGATAAATGTGTAAAATTCAAGTACGCTCGCCGTGCGTTCTCCGACTTCAATGCAGAGAAATTTTCCGACCGCGAGAGGGAGGACTTTTTCTGTATTTTTTCCGAAGATCTTTTTAGCTGCCTCAGCCGCCGACTCCTTTGGAGTGTCGGTTTCCTCGGAAACATAGCCGAGCACTTCGCCCAACGTAATGGTGCTGTCGGGATGAGTTTCGCTGTAATTCAGATACGGGCTCTCGTACTTGAAAATAGCTGTGCCCAGTAATATGATGAGTGTCGAAACGACAAGCACTATCGTTTCAAGTATCGCGGAAAATAGTGGTTTCATGTTTTACTCCTTATTAAACATATTTTTCTGTAGTAAAGTATAGCATATACACGCCGTTTTTTCAAGTGGGCGGAACAAAATGTGATACCCCTGAAATAAATCAGAGTTTGTTCAGTATCCTGATACCTCATTCCAAATATAGGGCAGGCATATAATTTCAGTCCCAAGCATATCATTCAAAAAAACAAGTAGGTGAGAGAATGAAAGGGACGATCCACGTTAAAAGCAGCTTTAAGTCAGAAAGCGCCGAACAGTTAAAGGAAGCCGTTACCGCAAAAATAGAAAAGCTTGTGAATATACGCGCAAAACAGGCAGGATAACAGGGTTCAGATAGGGAGGAGTGAGGTCAATGCCGAAAGTGGGGATATACTGCCGCTTGTCGATCGAGGACAGGGACAAGGCGGCAAGCGATTCCAGCGCAAGTATACAGAATCAGAAAGCCATGCTCCGTGATCACTGCCGCGAGCGCGACTGGGAGATATACGACATTTACATAGATGACGGTTACAGCGGTGTTGACCGCAGCCGCCCCGAGTTTCGGCGCTTGCTCAGTGACTGCGAAAAAGGGAACATTGATATCGTGCTGTGCAAAGATCAGTCGCGATTTTCGCGCGATACTGTAGTTATCGAGGAGTTCATAAATGATAAATTTCTCGAATGGGGGATACGGTTTATCGGGATCGCGGACAATGCCGACACAGAGAGCGAAAGCTACAGTACAATGCGGCTTTTCACAAGTGCGTACAACGAGATGTACGTCAAGGATATTTCAAGCAAGATACGCCGCACTCTCGCATACAAACGAGAGCAGGGGCAGTTCATAGGCTCGTTTGCACCGTACGGCTATCAGATAGACCCCGATGACAAGCATTGCCTGATAATAGACCGCGAAACTGCTCCGGTCGTAAGGCGGATATTTGAAATGTATGTCAGCGGTGAAGGATACCGCAGGATAGTCAGAAAGCTTAACGATGACGGAATTGCCTGTCCAACGGAATACAAGCGGCAAAAGGGTTCAAAGTATATCAACCGCAAAGCCGAAACAGGTGGCGCAAATGGACTGTGGACGCAGTCTACGATCGGAAAAATGCTCGCAAATGAGGTGTATATCGGCACATTGGTGCAGGGAAGATCCCACCACATAAGCTATAAGAATAAGAAACGCAAAAGGGTCGATGAAAGCGAGTGGGTAAGGGTCACGGACGCTCATGAGGCGATAATTGATCCCGATACATGGTCACGCGTGCAGGAACGGCTTAAAAGTCACACAAGAGTGGGAAGATCTTCGCAGGAGTTGTCGCCTCTTTCGGGAAAAGTCAAATGCGCTTTGTGCGGACGGCCAATGAAACGCAATGTTTACTACAACAAGGCAAAGACTATCAGGTATTATGGACTGCAATGTGCTGCCTACAAAACAGGAGCAATGAACTGCCCGAACAAATCGAGTATCAGCGGACTTGTCCTTGAACAAAATATACTTGATGAATTGAATGCTATCATTGAGCAGTACTGTCAGGCAGATAAGATCAAGTTCAGCGACATATACAGCGAACAGCTCAGACAGCTCGAACCCGAGCTTTCAAAGCTTAATGAACGCCGCAATTCGGCAGAAAAGCGACTTGTCAGTATGTACAAGGACAAGCTGGACGGAGTTATCTCAAACGAGGACTACATACTGTTCAGGGAGAAACTCAGCGGCGAGGAACGTGAGCTTTCGGCGCGGATCGATGATATCAAAAGTAAGATAATAGACTGCCGCGAACACATAAGGAATAATGACGGGAAAAAATCGGTCATTGAAGAATATACGCATTTTAGCAAGCTTGACCGTATAGTAGCTGATGAGTTTATAGATCTCGTTGAGGTTGGAATGGCTGATAATAACGGTGAGCGCGATATACATATACATTGGAAGCTGTAGTGATACCGCAGATCTGTGATTTATCTGTTGACAAATTTTTGCTTTGGTGGTATCATATATAAGAACAAAGACGTTCCGGATATTGGAGCGTCTTTATTTTTTTGCTTATTTTCGGAAACAGAGCAGATATTCCGAACGTTTCCAACGTACAGTTTTGAATTTTACTGCGGATAGGAATGAATTTTATGAATATGAAATGCCGTGACCTTTCCACATTAAGGTCATTTAAAAAAATAAGACTTATTGCAGGCTCGGGAGGACTTGACCACATAATCACATGGGTCTACATCAATCAGGACAGCAGCATAAGCGACTGGATACATGGCGGAGAGCTTGTGTTTATAACAGGGATGGAAAACGGATTCTCCGAAGAAATGTTGTGCTCTTTGGTGCGTGAATGCATTGAAAATGCCGCTGCGGGAATAGTGGTGCTGATAGACCCGAATCATATAGTAGTAGTTCCCGAGGAGATAATAAAGGCTGCCGAAATCGGAAATATGCCTCTTTACGAAATGCCGTGGGAGATAAAGCTTGTTGACGTTACAAAGGAGATCGCCAATACTATCGTCATAAATCAGCTCCATGAGCAGTATGTCATGGGATTTTTCTCGGAACTGCTGTTCTCATACTATATTTCCGAGGATTCGATAAAGAATATGGGCATACGCTGTGGCGTTGATGTTTCCGAGAACGCCGCGATAATGATCCTGCGTCCGTTTTATTCGCACGAGCACTCAAGAAACGATTTTGACAATATAGTTTCCGCGATAAGCCGAACTGTCGGCAACGAGCTTGAACGCCGCAAGATTGGCTTTGTTTCCTATGTCTACATGGGCGAGATATTCATTTATGCAGTCAGCCCTAACAGCGGACTTACTGCGATAAGAGATATGCTTTCAGAGATTTGCTCGGATTTTACGGAAAGGCACAGCGGTCTGCGCATTTGCGGCGGAATAGGCAGGTCAGCCATTGGCGCGGTAAATTTGCGCAGAAGCTATTCCGAGGCAAGGCAGTCGCTAAGCTTTTCCGAAAATGACGAAATGCCTGTGCGGATAGTACTGTATTCGGAAATGGGCATAATAAGACTCCTCAATACGGCAAGTTCGCGTTCCGATATACAGGACTACTGCTACTCAACACTCAAGCCGCTCATAGACAGCGACAGGACTCACAACACGGAGTACATAAAAACGCTGGAGTGCTATCTTAACCACAACTGCAACCTTGTAAAAACTGCTGAAACAATGTTCATACACCGAAATACGATAGTTTACCGCATTGAAAAGATCCGATCTCTGCTTGATATAGATTTCTCGAATATGACGGCAAAGAGCGAATGTATGAATGCCCTGCGGTTAATGAAATATTTCGGATTTACTCCCGAGAGCTTTGAATAGCGGGTCAGCCGATGTATTTTTCTATTATCTTTACGAACTCATCAACGGCAGTATCGGTGATGAGTTTTCCTTTTTCAGCGGACGAACCCTTTGCCGATGCAAGCGCGCCGCTTTCCGGAACCATTCCCCTTATAATAGGATATTTATGATACGGAACAGCCTTAAAACCTGTTTCTGTGGGTATCATCTCAGTGCGGACGAGTTCGGGGGCAAGATACATCATAAGAGAAGTTTCGGTAACTGCCGCGTGTTCGAGCGCCCAGCCCGGGAAGGGAACATCTTCAAAGACCTTGTCGATTACACTCTGTGGAAGAACGTCCCACCAGTTGGATTCAAGGATAGTTACCTCGGGGTGTCTCCTTGATACTATATCTATAGCCTCAAGCAGGAAAGCCTCGTTTTCAAAGTGAGCGTTGTTTACAAAAATAAGTTTTACGCCGTCAAGGCAAAGTTCCTCCAGAATATCCTCGGCAAGCGAGATAAGCGTTCTTCCCTGAAGGTCGATAGTTCCCGGAAAGAGCGGACCGCCGCCGCTCATCGGCTTGGATTTGTAGCCGTAGCAAAGAGTCGGCATTACCAGTCCATTTATCCTCTCGGCAAGCTTTTCGGAAATGCCCTCTGCGATAGCCGAATCCGTGCACAAGGGCAGGTGGAAGCTGTGCTGTTCCGTTGACCCTACGGGAAGGATGACCGCATTGTTTTTCCTTTCCTCAAATTCATGCCATGTAATATCTTTCATATATACACTGTTCATACTTATCAGCTCCTTATTAATATATGAGAACAAGTTCTGAGCATATCGGCGGAACTTTTTCTGTTCTTATAATATACAATATATTATTGCGGGCAATTTTGCAATGTATTTCCGATACAAAAAGAACGGCTTATTTTTGTATTTCGCGTATAGTGACATTTTTTGACATTGATGCTATAATGTAAACTGTAATCGGAAGATACAAAACGATTGATAACGCACAGCAAAGGCGCTGCAGGTGGAAAGAAATTTCCTCCGGCAGCGCTTTTCTGATTTAAGCGGTTATCCGGAAGGGAGAGATCACAATGTCTGCAATCGGACAGAGCATTAAGATCGAAAATGTAAGCAAATTCTATGGAAGCTTTCAGGCACTTGACTGTGTTTCGCTTGAAGCGAAGGCAGGAGAATTTCTTACGATACTCGGTTCGAGCGGCTCGGGCAAGACTACATTATTAAAAATAATCGCAGGATTTGAAGCCGCGAACCGAGGACAGATACTTATTAACGGCCAGGACATCGCCGGAAAGAAACCTTACGAGAGAAACATCGGTATGCTTTTTCAGAATTATGCGCTTTTTCCGCACATGACAGTAGCAGAAAACATCGCATATCCATTGAAGCTGCGAAAGCTTCCGAAAGATGAGATCGCTGAAAGAGTCAACTCCATTATCAAGCTGATAAAGCTTGACGGAATGGAAAAGAGGCTCCCCAAGCAGCTTTCGGGCGGTCAGCAGCAGAGATGTGCTCTTGCAAGAGCCATTGTATACAATCCGCCGCTGCTTCTCCTTGATGAACCGCTTGGCGCTCTCGATAAGAACCTGCGTCACGAGATGCAGTTTGAGATAAAGCGAATACAGAAAGAGCTTGGAATAACTACAATAAGCGTTACGCACGATCAGGAGGAAGCGCTTACAATGTCGGACAAGATATGCATTATGAGTCACGGCGTTATACAGCAGTGTTCTTCACCCGAGGAGATATACAAGAAGCCTAAGAACCAGTTCGTTGCGGAGTTTATCGGCAGCACGAACCTTATCAAGGGCACTGTGGTATCAAAGTTCAAGGAAAACGGTGCAATGGTAAGTCTTGTAAAGACCGGACTTTCAGAAGAACCGGTACGCGTGGAAGAGCCGCTCGACCGCAGGCAGTACAACCTCGATGATGTGCTCCTCGCACTTCGTCCGGAGCTTATACACCTTATGAAGAACAGGAGCGGACACATCAACTCCTTTAAGGCTGAGCTCCTGAACAGCGTTTATATGGGCGACAATTACAAGGCGCTTATCCGAACGGCTGACGGAAACGAGCTTAATGTTAAAATTTCACCCGAGGCATATAAACAGTATTCGGGAGAAAAGGAACTTGAATTTTTCTTCAACGCAGACTGCGTTACCACCATTTATGAAAAAGAAAAGGGCGTAATGCTCAAGATAGTTGAAAACACATGAGTTAACAGGAGGATCTATTATGAAAAAGAGATTTTTTAAAGCCGTTGCAGCAGTTACGGCAATGACACTGGTTTCGGGAATCTTCACAGGCTGCGGAAACAGCGGCTCGGGAAAAGACGGCTCATCAGGCAACGGAGAGCTTGTATTCGTTGACTGGGGCGGAGCAAACACAGACGCGCGTATCGCCTCGGCTGTAAAGCCTTTTGAGGAACAGACAGGTATCAAGGTAACGGTAGTTACTCCCTGTGATTACGCAAAGCTCATTTCGATGGTCGAGAACAACACGACCGAGTGGGACGTTATGAACTGTGACGCTTACTGGGGCGTTTACGCAGGCGAACAGGGCTATCTCGAACCTATCGACTATAACGTTGTAACAACAAAGATAGATGAGGAGGCACAGCTTGAATATGTAATGGGAGCTGAGATCTACACTTCCGTTATTTCATGGAACTCCGACAAGACGAGCGCAGAAGATGCTCCGCAGACATGGGCAGACTTCTTCAACACGGAAAAATACCCCGGCAAGAGAGCTGTATGGCAGTATCCTGTAACGGTGCTTGAGGCTGCTTTGCTTGCGGACGGTGTTCCGATGGACGAGCTTTATCCGCTCGATCTCGACCGTGCATTTGCAAAGCTTGACACGATCAAGGACGACATCGTATGGTGGACTAAGGGTGCGGAACCGTCGCAGATGCTCTCAACTGGCGAGGCTGACTACGCTCTTGCATGGAGCGGAAGAATCGCAACTGCAAAGGACGAAGGTTCACCCGTTGATATGCACTACAACGGCGGTATCATGATCTCCGCGGGCTGGGTCGTTCCTAAGAATGCTCCTAACAAGGAGAACGCAATGAAGTTCATCGAATTTATCAGCGAAGCTCCGCAGCAGTATGGCTTCTCTAAGCTTATTCCTTACGGTTCGACAAACCCCGAAGCCGTTGCTCTTATGAGTGATGATATGAAGGTCGACCTCGGACAGTCCGATGAACAGCTTGAAAATGAGATCTACCTCAACAACACTTACTGGGCTGAGAACCTCTCATCAGTTGAGGAGCGTTTCAATGCTTGGCTCTTAGAATGATTTAAAACAAATTCTCATAGCTATCCAACAGAATACTGAAGTTGATCTGACGATACAAACCGCATATTACTGCGCTGATCTGCTTGTACTATGCGGTTTGGTATTGTCACATTATTGTATTGCTATGATACATCAGAATGCCGTCCTGCACATATGGACGGTTTCTGACAGCAATTTCGGACAGCGCAGGCGTCCGCTTTGAAAGATCGTGATCCAAATGAGCGAGAATCTGAAAAACTTTTCAGGAGATATCAACAGAAAAGGTGTTCCGCTTTCCCATAAGATCGCCAAGGCAACGCAGCTTAAATGGATAATAATGCTGCTGCCGTTGGTATTTGTCGTTATCACCCTTATGATATCAATGGTGGGGATCTTTAAGAAAAGCTTTGTGGGAGCGGAAGGCTTTACACTGGAATATTACACGAAAATATTCACCGAGCCGCTCTATATCAAGGTTCTTCTTAACACGCTGAAAATGGGCTTGCTTGTAACTCTGTTCTGCCTGCTGCTTGCTTATCCTGCGGCTTATCTTTCGGTCAGGGCAAAGAAACCGATCGTTCGCCGGATCATCACGGGCGGAATCCTTATCCCGTACTGGATAAGTATGCTCGTAAGAATTTTCGCATGGCAGATAGTTCTCCAGACCAACGGCGTGCTGAACCAACTGCTGATGTTCTTCCATATAACCGATGAACCGATACAGTTTTTGTACACAACGGGTGCTGTATGTATCTCAATGACGCACATTCTGCTGCCGTATATGTTTTTGAGCCTCCAGTCAAACATGGAGGGTATCGACGCTAACCTTTCAACAGCCGCGGCTGTAATGGGAGCGCGTCCTGCAAGAGGCTTTATTGACGTATTTCTGCCGCTTTCTATGCCGGGTATTTTCTCAGGTTCGCTCATGGTTTTCGTGCTTGCACTGGGCTTCTATATTGCTCCCGCGCTGCTCGGCGGCCCCGACAACATGATGATGTCGAACCTCATTGAGCAGAACATGAATAACTTTAATTCCAACCTTGCGGCTGCTATGTCGTTTGAACTGCTCGTAATTGTATTCATCATAATCGGGATCGCGTTCAAATTCGTTGGAAACATCTTTGTGAACAAAAAATAAGAGGTGAAATGCTATGCTGTATGTCTACACCTTTCTGCTGATATTTATAATGATACTTCCCGCGATCGTTATAATTCCGCAGGCATTTACAAGTCTTAACTACTTCAAGTTTCCGGTCGAGGAAATGTCCACCAAATGGTTCGATAAATTCTTTGAGAACGAGCAATGGATAGTCGGACTGGAGCGAAGCCTTGCGATAGCTGTTATCTCCGCGATCCTTGCAACAGCTCTCGGAACAATGGCTGCGCTTGCCATGAACAAGCTTGAATTCAAGGGCAAATCCCTGTTTATGAGTATCATGATAGCTCCGATGGTCGTTCCTGTAGTTGTAGTCGGCGTTGCGCTTTATACAACATTTGCTCCGATAGGACTTACGAACAGCTTTGCCGGTCTTATCTTTGCACATACTCTGCTCGGTATTCCGATGGTGTTCGTGACAATGCTTTCGGGATTTGCAAATGTAAACGAGAACCTTGAACTTGCTGCAATGAGCATGGGTTCTTCTCCTATGGGAGCCTTTTTCAAGGTAACTCTCCCCACCGTGCGCTCCTCTCTGGTATCATCAGTGCTTTTCGCATTTGTAACAAGCCTTGATGAAGTTGTTGTAACAACTTTCGTTTCTGGCGCAAACACAAAGACTCTTACAATGGTCATGTGGGAGAATATGAGAACAAACATCGACCCGACTCTTGCAGTTGCGGCTCTGTTCATGATAATCCTCACGCTCGGAATGTATATCATCAAGGAGATCGTTGAGGCAAGGTCAAAGTATTAATAAAATCATGTAATGAAACTTTCAGCCGGCTGTTGTTCATGACAGTCGGCTGAAAAACAAAGGAGTGACCAATATGACATTATATAAAAACGCCCGTCTCAGAGGCTGCACAGAACTGAAAGATATTTTTGTAAAAGACGGAAAGATCGAGAAGATAGCAGATTCAGGAACAATTGCCCCTGAAAACGCGGAGAAGATAGAACTGGACGGCAGGCTTGTCTGCGAACCCTACTGCGATCCGCACATTCATCTTGACTATGTTTTTACATCTTCAAGCTTTGAGGAGAATTCCACCGGTACGCTTTTTGACGGAATTGCAAGCTGGTCGGATTCAAAGAGTACTCTTACTCCAGAGATGATCAAGGAGCGCGCGAAAAGGGGACTTCTTGAACAGCTCCTTGGCGGAACGCAGTATATCCGTACTCACATTGACGTTACCGACCCTAAGCTTACGGGACTGAAAGCAATGCTCGAACTCCGCGAGGAGGTAAAGGATTATGCGGATATACAGATAGTTGCATTTCCGCAGGAGGGAATGTACTCCTACAAGGGCGGAGAGGAACTGGTTGAGGAAGCCCTGAAAATGGGCGCTGACTGCGTAGGCGCTATTCCGCATTTCGAGTATACTTCCGAAATGGGAACAAGATCGGTCAAAAAGGCAGTCGAGCTTGCGGTGAAGTACAACAAGCTTGTAGATGTTCACTGCGATGAAACAGATGATGATATGTCGCGCTTTGTCGAGACGCTGGCATACGAAGCAATGGATAACGGCATCGGAGAAAAGACTACAGCAAGCCATACCTGTGCAATGGGTTCATATAACAATGCCTATGCTTTCAAGCTGTTTAAGCTATTGAAAAAGTCGGGAATAAATTTCATATCCTGTCCCACTGAAAATATCCACTTGCAGGGACGATATGACACCTATCCGAAACGCAGGGGTCTTACACGGGTAAAGGAACTGCTGGACGATGATATCAACGTCTGCTTTGCTCAGGACTCAATATGCGACCCGTGGTATCCGCTCGGAAACGGAAACCTTATGTATGTGCTTGACGCAGGTTTTCACATCTGCCACCTTACCGCGCCGCAGTATATGAACAGAGCGCTTGACCTCATTTCTGCTAACGGAGCAAAAACGCTTCACCTTGGCGACAGCTATTATCTCCGCGAAAATAATCCCGCAAGCTTTATCGTCATTGACGCAAAAAGTGACTTTGATGCGCTCCGCAATCGTGCGCAGGTGCTCATGTCGGTAAGAAACGGAAAGATCCTTTTCCGGAAAGAGCCCACCGCTTTCAGAACTGAAATGCTGAGCAGCTGCTTTAGGTCGTGTTGACACTAAGCCTAACAACGCATCTTTTCGGCAAAATTTCACGCATCCTGTGTTAAAAAGTCTT
>ENA-ORLU01000457-ORLU01000457.1-human-gut-metagenome-genome-assembly--contig:-NODE-457-length-40345-cov-3.504122_pt1 | contig 40345 bp, 30 predicted proteins | sample MGYA00243009_ERZ508833 | MGnify/ENA primary metagenome ERZ508833 (study PRJEB26277, sample SAMN04329763) | human gut metagenome | biome: human-associated habitat | host: Homo sapiens | place: USA...
GTAGACCCGATCTGTGCTTTGCAGGCTGCCATGGAAGGCTTTGAAGTGGTGACAATGGAGGATGCTTGTACGGAAGGTAATATTTTTGTTACAACGACCGGCAATATCGACATCGTGCGCATTGACCACATGGAAAAGATGAAAGATCAGGCTATTGTATGTAATATCGGCCACTTTGACAATGAAATTCAGGTAGATGCTTTGAAGCATTATCCGGGTATCAAATGTGTGAACATCAAGCCGCAGGTAGACCGCTATTATTTCCCTGACGGTCACAGTATCATTCTGTTGGCAGACGGTCGGTTGGTAAACCTGGGATGTGCCACAGGACACCCGTCATTCGTAATGAGTAACTCGTTCACGAACCAAGTGCTTGCCCAAATGGACTTATGGCAAATGGCTTATGAGGTAGGTGTATACCGCTTACCGAAACGCTTGGATGAGGAAGTTGCCCGCCTACACTTGGAACGTATCGGCGTGAAATTATCTACATTATCACAAAAACAAGCTGATTATATCGGCGTACCGGTAGAAGGACCGTACAAGGCCGATCATTACAGATACTAATTAATTGAAAATTGAAAGTTGAGAATTGAAAATGAAGGGAGGAGAGCTCCTGTAGTTCTCGATTCTTAATTTTCAATTTTCAATTCTTAATTTTCAATTACCATGCGTTTCGCTATTCTCTCCCCCATTTATCCCTATCGTGGCGGTATCGCCCAATTCAGCGGGATGCTCTATACGGAATTAGTAAAAGAAGGTCATGAAGTAAAGGCTTTCAACTTCAAACGTCTTTATCCGGATATCTTATTTCCCGGCAAGACTCAATACGTAGAAGCGGGAGACCGTGCGATCGAAATCGAGAGCGTGCGAGTATTAGATAGCGTCAACCCGGTTAGTTATTTCAGTACCGTAAACGCCATTCGTTCCTATGCGCCGGACGTACTGATTATCTCTTACTGGATGTCCTTTTTCGTTCCCGGATACGCCCACGTAGCGAATCGGATGAAAAAGCATTGTAAGGTAATCACCCTTATCCACAATGCGATTCCCCATGAGCCGCGTTTCTTCGACAAGCCTTTAGCTTCGTTACTTTTCAAGCAATGCCATGGCTTTATCGTGATGAGCGATAACGTGCGGTATGATTTGCGGAAACTTTACCCGGGCGCTAAATATATCCAGAACCCACACCCGCTTTACAATCATTTCGGGAGTAAGATCAACAAGAACGAGGCGTGCCGGAAATTAGGAATCCATCCGTCCAAAAAGAATCTTCTATTCTTTGGACTGATACGGGATTATAAAGGATTAGACCTGCTGATAGAAGCGATGGGACAGCTTAACGAGGATTACCATCTCATTATAGCCGGCGAATGTTACGGTAGTTTCGAGAAGTATCAGACCTTGATCGATGCATCTCCGGCAAAAAAACGTATATTCGTCCACTGTGAATATATCAGCGACGAGGAAATCCCCATTTATTTCTCAGCGGCGGATGCCTTGGTACTCCCCTATCGCTCCGCCACTCAAAGCGGTGTCGTATCCGTAGCCTACAATTACGATTTACCTATGTTAAGTACTCCCGTAGGCGATTTCAAGAACAGCATCGAAAAGCCGGGTACAGGCATCGTAGTGCCTGAGATATCCGCAACGGCCCTCGCCCAAGGTATCGAGGAACTTTTCACCCCCTCACAGCAAGCCACCATCCCTGCGAACATATCCAAAGAAAAAGCAGCCCTCTCGTGGGAAACCCTAACGAGAAAACTGCTCGATTTTATCAATAGCGGTTTCATCTAGTTGTAGAGACGGGGCACACCCCGTCTCTACAACCAACCGGAATTTATATCTCTTTTTGCTTTCTAGCTTTCCAAACCGAATATCCTACCGCACCAATCAATAACAACAAGATAATCAACGAACTAAAAGAAGTAATATAAGCCGCCGTAATATAACCTTGCGGTCTAAACTCAAATACGATCTGATGCTCTCCCGCAGGAACTAACATAGCCCTTAATATCCAATCCGCCCGGAAATGCGGAGCGGGCTTCCCATCAATCGTAGCCTCCCATCCCGGTTGATAATAGATCTCAGAGAATACCGCTAATTGCTCAGAATTAGCCTTCGTCGTATAAACTAATTTATTGGGACGATAACTATCCAATGTTATCGTAGCGGTAGAGTCCAATTGAGGCGTGAAACCTTTCACCTCATTGGCGAAACGTTTATCGACAACCGCCGTCGTTAACGGATTAATCGTATTCAACGCCGCTATTTCCGCATCCGCATTCTCCACGACCTCCACTTTATCCACAAACCAAGCGTTGCCGAAAGCGAACGGATTTCTCAAAGGCGGTTGCTCCGGATTATAGATAATATAACGTGTATTTAGCATATTCAAGGACGGGCAAGCAGCGAACGCCCCCATCAAATCCTCCGCAGTCTGCGCTTTCTGGAAAGCCCCGATAACCGAGTTAAGCTCTCCTTGCAGACGGTGGTCGATCAGTTCTTGGTACCGTCTCAGCTTCGCGGCGTAATAACCACCGACGGAATGGTGATAGTACGAGGTCGTTGTCTCCAAGAAAGGATTATTCAAATTCAAGACACGATAAGAAAGGTCCTTATCCTTCATGATTTCTTGATCGGCTACCGTCTCTTTATATACCTCTGTAGGTTTCTGGCGGATAAAGTTACTATCGTTCAAATACCGTTTATCCACCGTCCATAAGTCAACCAACATCAAGACCGCAACACCGATCCCTACGAATGTCGCCACCTTTTTCCGATCTTTCGAGGTATAGATCCAGAACAACATACCCGCCCCTAATAAGATAAAGACCAAAGAGCGCAACGCATCCGCCGAAGCCAAGGAAGCACGATCCATTAACAAGGCGTTGTAATACCAATCCGGCAACTGATATTGAGCGTCGAAAGAAGAACGGAAATCCAACAGCATACTCGGCATCAACCAAAGGATTAAAGAAAGCCCCCCCGTGATAGCCAAAGCAGCGATCAATCCTCTCTTCAACAAGGCATCGCTCACGGTCTCGGATAACACCTCTTTCAATCCCCATATAGCGATAATAGGAAATACCATACCCGGAATAACCAATGCCATCTCTACGGTACGGAACTTATTATACATCGGCAAGTAATGGAACATAAAGTCATTGAAGTTATCAAAATTACGTCCCAATGCCAGCAATATCAAAAAGACAGAACCTCCGAATAACCACCATTTCATCGGATTCCGGATCACGAACATTCCCAGAACAAACAAGAAGCAGACCAATGCCCCGAAATAAACCGGCCCGGAAGTAAATGTCTTCTCTCCCCAATAGGTAGGAGCCTGTACCTCTTTTCCGACTTGAGCGCCTTTCGCCCTTAATTCCTTATATAACTCAGAATCCGGGCCTAGCATTCCACCCGAACTTCCACCATAGGCATTCGGAACCAACAAGGTCAACAACTCCCCTTTTCCATAGCTCCAAGCGAACGCATAATCCTTGTCCAAGCCGGAAGAGATCTTCTCGCCCGAAGGGGTCGTTGTCGTTAATTCCGTAGCCCCACGGATAGAGTTCTGTCCCAAATCCCATTGAGCATACATATTCTGGGCATTCGGCAACACCGCCAATATCACGCATCCAGCCATAATAGCGGTTACCGTACCCAGTTCTTTATAAGCTTTTTCCTTCAGTTTATTGAACAAATATCCCAAATAAACGAAGAAGCAAAGTAATAATAAATAATAAGTGATTTGCAGGTGCGTATTCGCGATAGAGAAAGCGACACCCAACAAGAACACGACCGCCCCCCATAAATACTTACGCTTGAACAACAGGGCCATACCCGCCAACGTTAATGGCATATAAGCGATTACATACGCTTTCGTGACATGGCCGGCCTCTATAATGATCAGATTATAAGACGCTAAAGCGAAAGCGATAGCACCAGCGATCGCCAACCACCAATTTACGCCCATGACACACATCAAGATATAGAAACAAACGAATCCGGTAAACACCATCCCCGCATCCATATACCCCAGCGCTTTTAAAGGCTTCTCCACTAAAAGATATCCGGGAAATCGTGGAGCCGGATTTCCATATCCCGACACATAAGGCATTCCGCCAAACATAGCATCAGACCATGCGCTGAATTCTCCCGGTTGGGCCGTCTTCTCATATTCATCCATCTGGCTATTCCCCATACCGATAGCCTTTTCCGTATCCCCTTGCCGGACGACTTTACCCTCAAATACGGCCGGAGAAAAATAAATCACCGTCAATACCAAGAATACGGCTATCGCAGCGATATGTTTTCCCCATTTACTCATTATACTCCGCATAAAACTTATCTATAATTTATTGTTTATACTCTACCTTTAAACCATTTGGCAAAATAGAATCTCACGGCGAACCAACCATGCAACAGAATCGTCGACACCTTGCCATAATACTTACACATGACCTCATATCGCTCCTTTAAGGAAGCTTTCCGGTTCACACTACTTAACCCTTCCTCCAAAAAATTAGAGAGGATCAAACGTGTATTATGTATTCTTTTCGATCGTCTCAGACATTGGATACACCAATCATAATCCGCCGTCAAACGGTATTCCGTATTATATAACGGAGCGATCTCCCGTTTTGATATAAACGACTGGTGACAAACCAACATTCCCATCCGAAAACTTTTCCAAGTCAGTTTCTCCGGTGCTTTCAATCTGCGCATCCCTAATGATCTACCCTCCGCATCAACGATCCGGGTTTCTCCGTAAATCACGTCTGGCAAAGATACTTTCTTTTTCAAAGACGCCACAATTCTTTGCACGGTATCTGCGGTATAAAGTGTATCCCCCGCATTCAGGAACCACACATAATCCCCTGTAGCCCGCTTCAATCCCTTATTCATAGCATCATACAAGCCTTTATCAGGCTCGCTTATCCAAGAAGCGATACCGGACTCATATTGCTTGATGATCTCTACGGTCTTATCCTTCGACGCTCCGTCAATCAATATATACTCGATATTCGGATACGACTGGCTAAGTACGCTCAATATCGTACGCTCCAACCATCGCTCCGCATTATAGGTGATCGTTATGATCGAAAATGTAGGTTGCTGATTCATTTCCATTATCTCTTATAAATTTCCGACTTGTCTCACACGATATTTTTGTAAAGGATGCTTAGGAGAAGACGGATATAATCCCACTAGTAGCACATCCGCTAACATACTTGGTATAACCCGATTAATTAATTAAGAAGCCTCTCTATGAACAGCTTCCGCTATTATTTCCAGAGCTACATAATCCTCACAAACAGATAGTATTAACCTCGACAAATCCTCATAACGCATATATTTCTTACTTTCATCCTTCTCCAGTTTGCTTTCATCTTTTTGAGGCTTGCTTTCATCCTTCTTCAGTTTGCTTTCATCCTTTTGAGGCTTGCTTTCATCCTTCTCCAAAAACAGCAAACGGTACCTAGTTCCCCGGCCAAAAAACCAGCATTGCACATACTTTTTAGTAGCTTTGTAATATTTGAGCTATGTTGGTTCAAAATATATTGAAGTCTTTCATTAGATACTTGTTTTTCAGAGTAACAAAGAGCCAAAACCGTGAATTGATCATATGGAATTCTTTCAATTTCCCGTCCAAACAGACGCTTAAGTTCTTCTAAGACTTCCTCTGGATACAAACTTTCCATCGGTAAATTCAACACCACCCGATCCGGGTGACTTTGCTCCTCCACAAATGGAGGTCTCCAATTCGCATTTTTCCAACCCATAAAAATCTTATTCACCCCACTTCCTGCTTTCTCAGAGAAGCCAATCAGCATAAACATCTTTTGCAAGCTCTTATTACGGCATATACTTTCACCTCCGGCATAATACTGGGCCTTACTCACTAGCAGTGTTCCGGGATTTTTAAATACATAACGATCTTTCCATTGTTCTATCGTTATATTTCCTTCCTCCATATAATCACAATGCACCAATGTATTTACAAATGCCTCACGTAAAGCGACATGCGTGGTAGTATCTTCCAATCTCACACCATTCTCCAAACGGAATGGCTTAGGCAGTACAGATGATAATTTAGGATACACACGCCGATAAAATTGAAAAAGATTCGCTTCCCAAGTTCCATCCATACAAATGCGATCTGTCCATCTAACATTCTCATCTACCGACATTTTTTCCTGATAATCCGGAAAATAAGATGGAGCACATTCATTATCCGTTATACTTTCTGTCCTTCCAAACATTAATATACCCGCTAAAGTAAACCCTTCTTGACCTGTTTGCCTATCTTGTCGATATCCTCCCAATTTTCTCAAAAAAGCCATATCATCAAGTGTCAACCAAGGGTGATCTGGCTGACGACTAGAAAGTAGCAGTCGATATTGTTTAAGTGAGTCCAAATCAATATCTTCCATTGAATAATTACATAAAATACGAGAATCTCTCGGATGTTCCTCATCCGCATCGGCAATCATTCTGCGAACTTCCGTATCCGTACATTTATAATCTCCCTCATTATTTCGTTTATAAGTATGTCCATTCAAGGGATTTCTTGTTAAATATACAGGACGTTGTGAACGAGATGCTCTCGGAACATAAATCAGCAAAAGAGATTTTCCTCTATAGTCTACCTCTTGAATATTCTTGTCAGTAAGTAAATTAACATTAACGCAATCCGGATTATTCAATTGGTTACAAATGATTTGCCGATAAGACACAATTTGCTCTGGAAGAAGTCCCTCCACAAATAGTGCCCCATTTTTCTCCTTTATTCCCAGAACGATAGTTCCTCCATCTGTATTCGCAAATGAAGAATACGTTTCCCACACACTATTTGGGAATCCGGCACGAGCGGTCTTAAACTCTAAATCGACAGCCTCTTGACTACGTAACAAGCTATCCACATATTCTACAAAATCCCACTCGTCCACCTTAATCCATTCAGGCTTATGCTGATCGTCCATTTATTCCATTTTTCCACAAATGTAGCAATTTTCATTTGCTTTCAATCACCTACCAACAAGCATTCATTCTTACTTCGATATGCTGATCTTCTTTCACGCTATTTTCTCTTATTACACAGGCTCTGATACAAAGCTATATATTTTTCGGCAATAACCGATTCCCTATAACAATCATGCACCTTGCGGACGCAAGCCTCACTAAATCGAAAAGTCTCTTGGTTGTCAATTATCCACTTAATCCCTACAGCCAAATCATTTGTATCCTTATATTTAGCTACATACCCATTCTTCAAATGATCTATCATCTCCGGAATCCCTCCTGTCTCAAATCCCACACAAGGCGTACCGCATGCCATTGACTCCATAATCGTATTGGGTAAGTTATCCTCCAACGAAGGAATAACGAACATATCGGCACAGGCATAAGCGGAAATCATAGAGTCTTGATCCGATATATATCCCAGCGTATTTACCTTAAAAGGAAACTGGCTAATCAATTCTTCCGAGCTATTTCCCATCAACACGATTTCTATGCGATCTTGGTATTTCTCTTTTAGTTTTTCGCAAGCCTCGATCAAAAAAATCGCTCCCTTCCGGGTATCTGAAAGCTTAGCGGCGGCAAAAAGAAGAAGGAACTTATCTTCCGGCAGGCCGAATCGTTTACGGGCCACCCGCTTTTCCATACGCTTAAAGGCTGTCACGTCAATCGGGTTAGGAATCGAGGTAAAACAGGCTGTTCTCAACCAATTGCCTTTTTTGGCCTCTTCCATTATCCATCGGCTGCAACCGACAAATGTAATCTTAGATAACCCAATTTTCCCTTTCTCCTTAAAAACAGAAGCCGCTAGATCAAAAAACGGATTTCGTTTCAGCATCGGGCACTGATAACAATTCGATATATACTTCTCACATCCTCCCGGATAATGACAAATAGCCGTAGCTGGCCACAAATCATGCATAGTCCACACAATGGGTTTTCCGGTATTTACTAATTTCTTGATATCAGAAAGAGATAGAAATCCTTGATTCACCCAATGCAGATGAATCACATCCGCCTGTTGCACTAATGGGTGCTTCGATAAGTCCGTGCCTGTATTGGCTATGGAAACTTGAAAGAGGTTCTTCTTGCTAAAGAAGTTACAGATAAAAACTATCAATCGTTCCCATATAAAACGAAAGAAGTTAAGCTTATATGAAATCCATGAATTATTTACCGAGAAAACTTTTACATGGTCTGTTTTCCGATCCCGTACTAACATAGAAACCTCTACACCAGATTTACCCAATGCTTTCGCTAGTCGGTTCGCAGCGACTGCCGCTCCACCGGTTAATTCAGAAGTATTTAATATCAATATATTCATGGCTTCTCTATTATTTTCCAATAACCATTTTTATCTGCACCTATGCGTTCTATGTAATTCTTATCTACCTATTTCATTAAAAATAATCTATCTCATCCTTTCAATACTGCTCGAATATACTTATTAAAATCAACAAGAAACGCAACTAAAGCAGATGTATGATCTGGTTTTTTATCATAATTCAGACCTTTAGTACGAAAAAAGTCATTTTTATCCCTAAAAATGACTTTCCTGTTAACAGGAAAAAACCATTTTTCAGGCTTTCCATACTCTGTTCCTACTATTTTTACTTTTTTATTCAATAAATACTTATTTAAGTGAGATTCATCATTCACAAATGCCACAACACCTTTTTTAGAATCTATTTCAACGTCACGCATACAAGCTTCTATCAATTGCAAGTATTCAAATGTTCGTCCACCATTAAACCCTCCTTGAAAGTAATAGAGACCTTGACCATAAGGGATATAGGCCATTGAATCCGGATTCCGATCATAAGGAAAACTGTCCCGATCTTTTATTCTATATATATGCCAAACTAAACCAACTAAAAAGCCATCCTCCGCAGAAGGTTTCAATTCCTCCAGATGGATTGTCCGTTTAAAAAGAGTATCTCCATTGAAAAAGAATAAATAATCACATTTATCAAAATCATCTTTATGCTCATAGAACATTTTAAATCTATACAATGTATTATTATATCCACCTAGGTCTTTTTGATAATAAACAGAGACAGACTTAGATACAGACAATTCTTTATCTGTAAACAGAAAATACTGTTTATCAACATTCGGGAACAAATACTTCTCTGCAGATTTAAAAAAATCTTCCCACAATAATGTATAATTACCAATACCTATATATAAAATGCCAACTTTCATCACAATGTCTTATTCGCTTCAGTCACCAATCCTGTAATTTCTTCCAGAGAAGACTTATACATTTCATATAACTTACCTCGATTTTTTATTTCTTGAAAACCCATTAGTCCCTTATTCCAAATACGCATTCCTCCTGCGACCATTGACTTGAAACCAGCATTATACCACCCGACTTTCAAACCATACAACCATGCACGTAAACATAACTCACAATCATCGCATTGAAACGGAGCAAAAGAAAAATCAATATGCTCCAAATGTTCAATAAATAATTTTTTATTCAACAACATCGGTGCCCGATTCACTGCATGCACAAAATAGAAATCTTTATCTTCCAACAGATCATCCTTATACAAATTTACATATCCCCACTTTTCCTTATCATCTATAATAAACTCCAATCCATTCAGCCCTCCTAAAATAACCATATCCGGATATTTTTTGAAATAAGAGATACCTTTATCAATCCAACCTAAATCAGCAATCTCATCATCATCCTGCATTAAGACTATATATTCTCCATTCGCAAAACGAATGGTTTTATCATACATCACATTCTCATATAAATCATTAGCTCGTACTAAAAATTCATTACCACGAGTAAGATACCTCATAAGAGACTTAGTATGTTTGTACTCAGAACCATCATCTATTACTACGATCTCAGCATTCGGATACTCACGTAATTTACTGACAATACATTTGACTCCCACACTTTTATTGTGAGATTCTATAATAAAGCTGACAAGCGGTTGATTGGTATATCCTTTCGCCAACCAATCCTCATAAGTTTTCTGCTTTCTTTTAAAGACACGTTTCGCTAACGCCCAATAAACTTTCTCCCAATATAAACGAATATCCATTCTTACTTATCTATTATAGAATTTAACTGATTGAAAAAAGAGGTTATATACTGATCGTAACTATAACACATCTTATTCGCTTTCAACGAAATTTGTTTAAGACCTTCACAATCCTTCAGACTTTGCGCCAATTTCTCCGCAAGATATGTTTTAGATGCCGGATCAAATAGATCACCATTTTTTTGCGGCTCAATCAAACAAGCCGCTCCCGCAACAACAGAGCATAAGGTATAACAACCTGCCAATAATGCCTCATTCACCACCGCCCCAAAACGCTCATAATAACTTGGCAATACGAATATCTGACCGACATTATAACAAGCATATAGATCCTCACCTTGCTTTTTCCCAGCGAAAATCACATGGTCAGCCAATCCATTTCTCTCCGCATGTCGCTCTAAAGCCACTCGCTGATCACCATCACCAACAAATAAAAGAATAACCTTAGGATACCTATTTACAACCAAGGCTAAAGCATCCAGTAAAAAGAATAAATTCTTGATATCTATTAAACGACCGACAAACAACAAGACTTGCCTTCCTTCCAAATGATACGTATCCTCCAATATCTTAGAAACAGGCAACGCATTCTCCAATAGCAACCTAAAATCTTGATCTTTTTGGATAATCGGGAAAAACAAAAATTTCCGCTTCGCCTGAAAGTGTTTAACATACCAAGACAGCACATCATCGTTTGTCAAGATAATACCACTGTAAAACTTAACCGCGATAAAACGCATACATCTTTTCACAAGACTTGCGCTTTCAGCAATCTCTTTGCTATCATCACAAATCGTAAAAATAGACAATTTCCAGTTGAATAGGAATTTATAAACCAACAATAATAAACCCAATATATTATACTCACTACAAAATACCACATTCGGCTGTTCCTTCCTCAATATCGAGAAAACCTGCGTCCTAAGATTCTTAATCCCGAATAATCCCGGAGCCAGAAAGCGAGGTGCAAATTCCAATCGCCCTCTCAACTCATCTTGAGCGAATGATTGCTCCAATACATCTCCAAACTCAAAATAGAATATAACATCAAACTCCTTATTCAAAGAATTAAAAAAATCTATTCGATAAGGAGCTATCGCCGGATGAAAAACCACAAGTTTCTTTTTCATTTCAAAATGCGTTTTATCTTTTCGGAGTTCCATACTTTCCTATTTGTCTCCAACTTCATCTTCCAATAAGAACGTCTTTCCGGACTTCCCAACAATAAGAATTGAAGAATACGAATATAACTTTTCAACTGGGTAATAGCAAAGATCAATCGGCAGCCAAAGATACCATAAACCTTTCGAAAATAAATGTATTGTCCCTCATATAAAAAATAAAGACGAGATTGCTTTATATAAGAAGCACGACCCTCCAAATGTGTGATCTTTGCTAAGGGGACAGAATAAATATCAAATTTAGCTTTATGGATCCGATGACACAACTCTGTTTCTTCATAGTTCATAAAGAACTCAGGAGCAAAAGCACCTACCTGAGATAAAACAGATTTCCTCACCATCAGGTCTGCACCAACAATAGAAGCAACCCGTATGGGTTTATTTGAAACATTGAAAAATATAGATCGAGGATGAGATAAAGAGATTGGCGATATGTACATAATAGATAGTAGCTCCCAAAAGAAAGACGGATATTTACGGCTAAACGAGGTTGTCGGCTTATTATCCTCATCATACAAATTCCCCCCACAAGCTCCTATTTTATCCGAGGACCTTAAAAATGAATATAATTCGAAAAGAGCATTATTCAACAATAGTGTATCAGGATTCAAAAACAAGATACAATCACCTTTCGCTTGATCAAGAGCCAAATTATTAGCTTTTCCAAAACCCAAGTTATCATCTGCTTGAATACAAATAACCTCTGGATATTGTTTCCTTATCAAATCCAAGGAATAGTCACCAGAAGCATTATCCACAACTATAATTTCATAGTCTACCCCTGTTGTATTTTCCTTAACAGACTTAATACTATCTATTACCAACGAAGCTGTTTTATAATTTACATATACAATACTAATCATACCGACTCCCTCAAGAAAAGCTTTTTAACATCTTCCTCAAATTCAGCCTTTTCCATCAAAATCCGACTCCTATAATAATTAAAGTCAGAGAAACATTTCTCGTAATCTGCCAATACATTTCTTATCAAAGAAATGACATCTTCCTTAGAAACTTTCTTCTCATCAAGCTTATAAATATCCGGAATTGGAATATCTTCGTAAAAATAAGCAGCTCCCCTAATTCCTGTAATAAGACAACAACCATTCAATGCTGCCTCACGAGGCAAACGGTCTTTCCCCGGATGATTACCAAAATCTATATACAATTTACTTTTCCTTAGAAGCTCTACTAACTGTTTACGTTTAAGACCTTGTATAGGACGCCATTCTAAGTCAGGAGACAAACGTATTAATTGCCTAGTATATTCCATACCTTTTGCTGGATTATATAACACGATATTCTCACGTCCTGAAACTTTAGGTATCTCATAAAATTCCGTATTGATATAATCTTTTAAAGGCAATACATATTTAAACCCTTTCGTATAAAGAAAATGATGAGCATATTCCGACTGATACAGGGACACATACCGTTCTGAAGAAAGGCTATTTAAAGAAATCCGACCTCTCTTATCCTCTGGACTTGCATATCCCTTAAAATTCAGAATGAAACGATCTACAAACATTCGTTTACTAAAGTCAAACAACTCTTTTAATGGTAAATTAAACATACAACCATTATAAAAATTGTCCACACTCAACCACCATAAGTAAATGCGAGCATATTTGATGTCTATATGATGTTTAAACAATGTTTCTGGCAATACGACAATATTGTCTTCTCTATCGACAATTTCCAAACTCTGTTGAATATTATATCTCTTAAAAGCATCCGGGATTGCCGCATCTGGTTCACCTATATAATAGATATAAGCCTCCGCACCATTATTCCTCAACACATCTACCAATTGATGCAATAACTCCGTCCCACCTGTTACAAAATTTGCAGGACAATAAATATAAATCTGATGTTTTAAAATTCTAGCCTGTATCATACAATGACAACTTTTTCTACTATCTGGTTCATATCATAATATTTGTATTCAGCTAAACGTCCCCCAAAACAAACATGTTTTTCACGATCTGCCAAATATTTATATTTTTCAAACAAAGTTGTATTCCTTTCATCATTAATAGGATAATAAGGATCTGCACCTTCTTGCCAAGAGATAGGGTATTCACGTGTAATAACAGTCTTAGGCTGTGTCCCAAATTCAAAATGTTTATGCTCGATAATCCTTGTATAAGGAATATCAGCATCTGTATAATTTATGACTGCATTACCTTGATAGTTATCAATATCTAATAATTCTTGTTCAAAATATAAACTTCGAAAATCCAAATGTCCTTCACTAAAGGTAAAATATTCATCAATTCTACCAGTATACACTATTTGATTTGCTAACGCCTCAAAATATGGACGATCCTTAAAAAAATCAGCATTACAAAGCACCTCACACCCTTCCAATAGCTTTGATATAAGACCATTATATCCTCCTGCAGGAATACCCTGATAAATATCAGAGAAATAATTATTATCAAAAGTATATCGAAGAGGTATACGTTTTATTATGAAAGCGGGTAAATCACGAGGGCTTTTTCCCCATTGCTTCTCCGTATATCCTTTGATCAATTTCTCATAAATATCCTTTCCCACAAGAGATAGTGCTTGTTCTTCCAGATTCTTAGGGTCATCAATCTGCACTTCTGCGCGTTGACGTTCAATTTCAGCTTTTGCTTCCGCAGGAGTTTTGGTACCCCAAAGCTGATAAAAAGTATTCATATTAAAAGGCAGATTGTATAAGACATTCTTATAATTAGCCAATGGAGAATTTGTGAATCTGTTGAATTCAACGAATGAATTTACAAAATCCCATACTTTCTTGTTAGAAGTATGGAATATGTGAGCCCCATACTTATGAACATTGATTCCTTCTATACTTTCACAGTATAAATTTCCCCCAACATGAGAACGTTTATCTATTACAAGAACCTTTCTACCGAGGCTTTTATATTTATATGCAGACAAAGAGCCAAACAACCCCGCACCAACTATTACTACATCATATCTTGCCATCTTGTTACGATTTAAGTCCTTTAATAAAAACAATACTCTCCTTAAATATCTTAGAACCTGTTAACCAAACAAATAATATATACAATATTGCGACTAAGATAATCTTTAAGATCAATAGAAGCAACAGATTCTCCATATTTTTTGTGATAAAGAAAACGATACTTATTGAGGATAAAGTCAATACTAAATATGGCATAATGTCACATAATACACTTGACAAACGAATAGGAACTAATTTACTCAAATAAACATGCCACATTAACATCCAAATAATAGAATACACACCTACGTAACCTGCTGTCATCGCTAAAATTCCGTACCTTGTCATATAAAAAGCCAAGAAAAATTGAATTAATCCTATTACAACATGATTATTTAAGTAGAAATCAGAACGTCCACAACTAATAACAATTTGTGAATATAAGACTTGAATAGGAGATATAGCTCCCCAAATACATAATAACTGCAATATAGGAATACTATTAGACCATTTTTCACCAAGTATCAGAAGAACAAACTCTTTTGAGATAAAAGCCAACCCCAACATCAAAGGGAATGATACAAATGCCGTAAAGCGCAACATCTTTCTAAAAATTTTAACTTGGTAATCTTTATCTGTAGATGATCGAGCAAAAATAGGTTGTGCAACACTATTAATCATACCGCATATAACAGAGCCACCCATCGTCATCCACTTATTACCTTGAGAATAATATCCCACTTGATTTGCACTGTAAAATCGTCCTAGCAAAACAGAGAAAATATTATTATTAATTTGAGTAAACACATTGGTCAAAAACAATTTCACGCTAAAAGAGAACATTCCTTTTAGAGGCCTAAAGTCTAGCTCAAAAGTTGGTCTCCAAGGAGATATATAACATTTCAACAAAGAGCTCATTCCGACATATACCAAACTCTGAATCGCTAAAGCCCAATAAGCAAACCCACTCACCGCTAACGACACACCCACTATTCCTGATAATAATAAAGAAACAATATCAATTTTAGCTTGTTCCTTTACCATCAGTTTTCTAAACATTACCGTATATGGAACCCCTGCTATACCAGCTAAAAAGAAACTAATAAATAACACACGAGATAATGCTATTAATTCAGGACGTTTATAAAACCCAGCAATCAAAGGCGCACTAAAAAATAAAATTACATACAAAAGCAAACCTGTAAAAACCATAAACCAAAAGACCGCATTATATTCCTTATGTGTAACTTCTTGTTTATTAGTCAGTGCCACTGTAAATCCACTATTTATAATCGTACCTGCAATACCACTAAATATCGCCAACATCCCAACCAATCCATAATCCTCGGCATTAAGTGTACGTGCCAGATAAATACCAAACAACATCCCCAACAACTGTTGCACACCATTACTTACCCCTCCCCAGAAGAGCCCTTTCGCTGTCTTATCTTTTAATGATTGTTCCGCCATTTGATACGTATGGTAAAGTGCGGCAAAGATAAGCATTTACCTTTGGCTAACACTAAAAAAATGAAAGCTTTTCTTTGCTTTATGTATATTTACGATCTTCCGCAGATGATGTGGAAACAAAGAGTTATTGTAAAAATTCTTTATTATCCCTCGAACCCTCTTTATCTTCCATAGAAAAACACGTACGTGTTTTCTTAAAAACATGAGCAACTTTTCAAAAAAAGACGTACATGTTTTCCAAGAAACATGCACGTCTTTTTGGAGCCCTGATTATCAAATAATTATAGCGACACACAAAATCATCACCTTATTGTAATGATTTCACATATCTACTCACTGCTATTTCACACTTTTCCCCGCATAAATCCTCCGTATAATATCCACCACCTTCATACCTTCCAAGACGTTGGTCGTTATGATCTCGCCGGGGGCGCCGGAAAGGACATTGACCACGTTACGGATCACGAAGTTGTGGTTTTGGGCGGAGCCTTTGTAAGGGCCATAATCATTGCCGGGGTTGGTAGGGGCCAATTCCGGCATTTCATACCCCTTGATATGGCAATATTCTACCTCATTCATATATTGACCGCCGATTTTCACGCTGCCATTCTCAGCCACGATCAGCATGCTGCTTTCCAGATTCTTGTCCCATACCGCCGTAGAGTAGCTCAAACTACCCATTCCACCGTTCACGAAATTAAAATTCACGAAACCGGAATCCTCAAAGGCGGTCAGTTTCTCGTGGTTGAAGTCGGCGAAACGGGTCTGGATATTACAGATATCCCCGAATAACCAGTACATAATGTCGATGAAATGGGAGAATTGGGTGAATAAGGTACCACCATCCAAGGCAGCGTCGCCATGCCATCCTCCGGGTTTATAGTAGCGTTCGTCACGGTTCCAGTAGCAATTCAGCTGCACCATATAAATCTGGCCTAATTTTCCGGACTCAACCATCTCCTTAATCCAGACCGAAGGCGGGGAATATCGGTTTTGCATCACGCAAAATACCTGCTTGCGGAATCTCAACGAGATATAAACCACTTTCTCTGCATCCGCCAAGGTCAAGGCCATCGGCTTTTCTATGACCACATGATGTCCGCTTTCTATCGCTTGGATCGCCATCTCGGCATGTAAACCGTTGGGTGTACAAATATTCACCACATCTATATCCAATCCCAAACGGAATAGTTCATCTATATTCCGGGCGAAAGGGACTGCGTAAGCCTCGATCCCCAGCTCCTCTTTCGGACGGATATCACACAAAGCGACCAACTCCGCCCCTTCATCCCGGGTAATCATCTCGGCATGACGCTTACCTATATGACCACAGCCGATCACGGCGAAACGTATCTTCTTATTCATAAAACACTTATTCATTAAAGAAGTACAAAAGTACTTCTTTTAGCAACAAGAACCTAAATATTGCCTTAAAAACAAAAAATGGGCTGAGAACTATCTTATTCTTTATATTATTCACACTCATATTAAATTTATTCCTATATTTAGGACGTTAATCTTAAAAACTCATTTTACAATGAAAATCATTGATAGCACATTACTAAATACCGTAAGCGAACAAGCTAAGACAAACGTACGCTTACGAATGAATTATAACTTCCATAAACAAATGGATGAGCCTGTTCAAAGATTATTAAATGCTCTTGAGCCAAATACATATTTACCTCCTCATAGGCATCTCCAAGCCCAAAAACAAGAGATATTCCTCGTACTAAGAGGGAGTGTACTTACATTTTTGTTTGATAACAAAGGCACAATTACACAAATCCACGAGATTAACCCTGCTAAAGGTGTTTTCGGAATGGAGATAGAGCCAGATATATGGCATTCTTTTATTGTTCTAGAAACCAATACTGTTATATATGAAATCAAACAAGGGCCATTTGCTCCTATAGACCCTAAAGATATGGCCCCATGGGCTCCAAAACCCCAAGAAACAGAAGCTGCGCAAAATTACATACAGGAACTATTATCAGCTTATCAACCCCAATATATAATCCACCCAACCGCAGAAGTAGCACCTTCCGCTACAATCGGGAATAAAACCATCATTGAGAACCATACAATAATCGGAGAGAATGCAAAGATTGGTGAACAATGTAAAATACACCGGAATATCTACGTAGACAATGATGTGCAAATAGGGAATAAAGTAAAGATTCAAGATAATGTCATGATTCCGCACGGAGTTACGATCGAGGATGGAGTATTCATAGGCCCCGGTGTAGCTTTCACTAATGATAAATGGCCTAGATCGATCACGGAAGATGGGGAATTAAAGACCTCCGAAGATTGGGTTTGTTCCGAAACCATCGTAAAATACGGAGCCTCTATCGGAGCGAACGCTACTATAGTTTGCGGAATAACTATCGGAGAGTGGGCCATGATAGGTGCTGGAGCGGTCGTAACCAAGGACGTACCGGCACATGCGGTCGTGATAGGGAACCCGGGAAGAATCATACAATAACATCTTAAATATAATATCATGATAGAATCTATTATAACATATCTAGCAGAGAATTATTTCTTCATAACATTAAGTATAACTATTGTATTTATATCAATAAAGGCATTTGAAACAATAATAAAACGCACATTATTAAAACTACATGAACAACAATTAAAAAGTAATAATTTTGCATACGTATTAAAACGTAAAATACATAACATTAGAACAGAATACTCTTCCGAGTATGATTTCTCATTTTTAGAACATGGTTGGAAAAATGTTCCTTTTGAGAATCGAAATACACAATTAACAAAAAACAATGAGGCAACATCATTATTAAAAGATAGAATTAAACATTTAAATGATTACTATGAACGAATTAAAAAAGAAATAAAACCTGAATATCAAGATGCTATATCTATTGAAGATATAAATTTCATCCAAAAATTTGTCTTAGATGAGTCAAAAATAGTCACTATAATCGATAGGCTAAACAATCGTCGCAAAAACAAGGAATTAGATATGGCATTTATTGGAGACAAAGTGGGACTATATGATTATAATATCAAGAAAGATGATATTACATTAAAGTGCTATATTACAGATCATTTCACATGGAAAATATTTAAAGAGTTATATCTTGATCAAACAAAGAATGAAGATGGAAAAGAATCTAATAACGACTTTTTCAAGCGGCTATTCTTATCCTTATATCAAAACAAAGACAACGAAACAGTAAAGAGTTTACTAATGAGAACTTTGACTTACATATTTTCTTCAATGGGAGTTGATGCAATTGTCTGCGGAAAAAATGGGAAGAATAAAAACTCATGTCTCATAACTATACGTTCATCCAAAATAGACGCACAAAAGCAATCTCGACTTCATGTTTCTATTGACGAAGCTTTTTCCGAGACAGATAAAAATCCTGAAGGAGAATATGATGTACAACAATGGATCATTCGTGGACTGAAAGAAGAAATAGGAATATCTAATAAAAATGCTAAGGATATAATACCACAGTTCTCTGACTTTAGCATTATTACAGATAATGGAGAGATTGGTTTATGCTGTACTATTAAAACAGAGGACATCGAAGAGTTACAGTTTTATCCAGCACAAGATAAATATCTTGAGAGTGAAGGTTTTTTCATTGCAGAATTTCCATCATTAATTAAACTCTATTTTAAAAAAATATGCATATCCCCTAATAGAATAGGAGATCATTTTTATAAAAAAACGGCAAATGAAAAGCTAAGGCTTCCATGGATAAGTTTTGCCCCTATTATTTTCATTAGGACCTTTATTAGAGAAACTCGCTTATTCAATATTTCAACGCTAATCATATTTATATCCGCACTATATACATTATTATCATCAATCAAATCAATTCATGAAATATACAAAAGCATTTTATTAAATAACTTTTCAATAGAAATTCTAAAAGACAACACAAATATATCAACCATATTTGCATTAGTTATCACTATACTTTCCATCATATCTTCTTATCAATTAAAAAAATCCAGAGGAAAGTACAAAAGTAGTATTTATCCATGGGTACCTTTATGGAATGGCAATGCAAAACCATTACAAACAACAGGCCAATTTAATTCTAATGATAAAGATTTTCACAACCCTAATTTCGGACTTTATTTTCTAGCTTCAGAGGAAATCCCTAATACAATTCTATCTTCATCAATACATTTATCTAATACACCTTTATGTGCGGTACGAAAACTTGAGAAAATGACAGAAACACCTATAAGTTTTTATCAAATAAGTAAAAATAAAGAAACAGGCACAACAAACAATTTAAAGTTTTTAAACATTGATTTCAAAAGTAACGAGACAAAGAAAACTCTGTATTTTTACCGAATTCATATAAAGAGAAAGAATAATCAAGTACACACTATTTATTCTATAAATTTCCCCATGAAAGAAGATATTATACTACAATTCAATACTATCAACAATATAAACATCAGACCACAAAACCTAATATATTATTTCAATCTCAACTATTCACCAGAGGAACTATCTCAAAATTATAGATTTTCCACTAATCTAGGAGCTGACCTATACAAAAAAAACATACAGCTTTATGACCTATATACTTATGGGAATAATTACTATTGGTCTACAACTTTTAACGCATCCAACATATTTAAGGAACTTTTATTGAAAATATTATCTCTACATAAGCTAGAAACCTCTCATATTAAAGGTTGGGGGAAAGGAATTCAACGAAATGACAAAAAAAACCCCTTCTATATAGAAGATACATACATTGCCTTATATGACGATACAAACAAAAAAGAGGAAATACAAATTGATTTATGCAAGATAGATGCTATGTCCGACAAAGATTTCGATCTCAAGATAAATAAGTTCATAATGCATAGTTCTCCTTGTTATGGAGGAGGATTAAATGAACTTGAAATCTTAGCATTACAATATATACTTATTAGATATGATATTTTAGTCGCTGAGAAAAAACTCAAGCCCTCATTAAAAGCATCTCGTATCTGGAAAATATTTGAAAAGCCTGATCAATTTATAGATTCTTTAGTGGTTTAAATAATCATGTAGTATATCTATAATATACTCTTGAACATCCTCTTCCATCTCCGTATGTATAGGGAGGGAGAGGACGTTTTGTGTAAGGCGTTTAGCTACAGACAAGTCGCCTCCATGCCGAACATGATCCTTAAACGCAATTTGTTCTTGCATTGGAACGGGATAGTAAATCAAGGCAGGGATTCCATGTTCTTTTAAATAATTTTGCAAAGCCTCACGACGGCCATCCAAGACCTGTATCGTATATTGGTGGTATACATGTGTTGAGGAAGGAATACAAGTAGGCAACAATATACCATCCAAGCTTGATAAGCCTGCATCATATCGCCGGGCAGCAGCTTGTCGGGAGGCGATAAAGTCATCTATATGTTTTAATTTAGCATTTAAGATAGCCGCCTGTAAGGTATCAAGGCGGGAATTACAACCTATAATCTGATGATGATACTTTACATTTTGTCCATGCACCGTAGTCATACGGACTTCTTCTGCCAAGTCCGCATCATGTACGATCACAGCTCCTCCATCACCATAACATCCTAAAATCTTTGTCGGGAAAAAAGACAAAGCGCCAATATCGCCTATCGTCCCGGTCTTTCTTGAGGTTCCGTCCGGGAATGTATATTCCGCGCCCAATGATTGCGCATTATCTTCAATAACATATAAATCATTTTTCCTAGCCAATTCCAATATCGGATGCATATCACAGCTTTGTCCAAAAAGATGAACCGCAATGATAACCTTCGTACGATCCGTTATAGCTTCAGCTATGGCTTCCGGAGAAATATTAAAAGTACGCTCATCTACATCAACCAAAACAGGAACCAGACCTAATAAAACCGCAGCCTCAGCCGCCGCCGCATATGTGAACGCCGGCACTATTACCTCATCTCCTCGCTTTAAATTCAAACGCATCAAAGCGATTTGTAAAGCATCGGTACAGTTTCCACAGGGAATCACATACTCCGTATCTAAATAAGCTGCCAGATTTGAGCCAAAAACCTTCACCATCGGGCCATTAATAAAAGAGCTACTCTCTATCATTGAAAACATAGCTTCATCTATCTCTTCCTTTAGTCGATGATATTGACCAACTAAATCAACCATTTGTATTTTTTTCTCCATATCTGCGATCTTATTATTTAAAAATGAAAAAGGAAGGACATTCAAATAGCACTTGAATGTCCCTACTTTTAATTATGCCATTCCAAAAGGATTTCCTATTTCACCTCACTACCCGGTTTCACCTCTTTCTCCGGGGTGATAACGGCCAGCTTTCCATCGAAATTCTCGGCGGAGAGAATCATACCCTCGGAAACAATACCTTTCAGCTTACGGGGAGCTAAGTTAGCGATGAAGCAAACTTGCTTGCCTACCAATTCCTCGGGTTTATAATGCTGGGCGATGCCCGATACGATCGTGCGTTTCTCCAGACCATCGTCTATACGGAACTGAAGCAGCTTATCCGCTTTCGGAACTTTCGTGCATTCCAGCACCGTACCCACACGGATATCCAGTTTCATGAAATCATCGAACTCAATATTCTCACGGATCGGTTTCGCCTTATAATTCGCTTCCTCATTCGCTTTCTTCGTATCCAATAATTTCTGCACTTGGGCCTCGATCACGCTATCCTCTATCTTCTCGAACAACAACTCTGCCTTGCCCAATTGATGACCGGCCTCCAATAGATCCGTAGCACCTAGGCGATTCCATCCCAACGGCTCTACATTCAGCATCTTGTTCAGTTTCTCCATGCTAAACGGCAAGAACGGCTCAAAAGCGATCGCCAGATTAGCCGTAATCTGCAAAGCGATGTTCATGATCGTAGCGACACGAGGCATATCCGTCTTCGCCAACTTCCAAGGCTCCATATCAGCGAGATACTTATTTCCGATACGGGCTAGGTTCATCGCCTCTTTCTGAGCGTCACGGAAGTGGTAGGTATCCAACAGGCGTTCCACGTTCTCTTTCACATCCGCGAAATCCTTCAAGGTCTGACGATCATAATCCGTCAACTCGCCAGCCGCCGGCACCTTACCCTCGAAATACTTATCCGTAAGGACTAACGCACGGTTCACGAAGTTCCCTAAAATAGCGACCAACTCGTTATTATTACGAGCCTGAAAATCTTTCCATGTGAAATCATTATCCTTTGTCTCCGGTGCGTTAGCCGTCAAGACATAGCGCAACACGTCTTGCTTGCCCGGCATATCCACCAGATACTCGTTCAACCAAACCGCCCAATTGCGGGAAGTAGAGATCTTGTCGCCCTCCAAGTTCAAGAACTCGTTGGCGGGGACATTCTCCGGCAAGTTATAAGAACCTTCCGCTTTTAGCATGGAAGGGAACACGATACAATGGAATACGATATTATCTTTACCGATGAAATGGACCATTTTAGTCTCCGGATCCTTCCACCAAGTCTCCCAACTATCCGGCAGCAACTCCTTCGTATTAGAGATATAACCGATCGGAGCGTCGAACCATACATACAGCACCTTTCCTTCCGCCCCTTCCACGGGAACAGGGATACCCCAATCCAAATCGCGACTCACCGCACGGGGTTGCAGACCCATATCCAGCCAACTCTTACACTGCCCGTAGACGTTCGGCTTCCATTCTTTATGATCCTCCAAGATCCATCTACGCAAGAACGGCTCCCACTTATCCAAAGGCAGATACCAATGTTTCGTCTCACGCATCACCGGCTTGCTGCCACTGATAGCGGATTTCGGATCGATCAAATCCGTCGGGCTAAGAGACGTACCGCAAGCCTCGCACTGATCGCCATATGCCTTCTCGTTTCCACAATGCGGACAAGTACCCGTGATATAGCGGTCGGCCAAGAATTGCTTCGCCTCCTCATCGTAGTATTGCTCGCTTGTTTTCTCGATGAATTCGCCTTTATCATACAATGTACGGAAAAAATCCGAGGCCATCTGATGATGCGTAGCGGAAGTAGTACGAGAATAGATATCAAACGTGATACCGAACTCCTCGAACGATTTCTTGATAATACCGTGGTAACGATCCACCACATCCTGCGGCGTGATCCCCTCTTTCTTCGCTCTCAACGTGATGGGTACCCCATGCTCGTCCGAACCACCAATCATCAACACTTCCTCCCCCTTCAAACGAAGGTAACGGGCATAAATATCAGCAGGCACATACACCCCGGCCAAGTGTCCGATATGCACCGGTCCGTTCGCATACGGCAACGCCGTAGTAATCAGCGTTCTCTTAAAATGTTTTTCCATACCTTGTGTTCTCTTTTTGAGGGGCAAAGGTACGGAATAATTTGGTTTATAGAAAAAGAATGGTTTTTTGCGAAAAGATAAAGTTTTATAAACATCAAAATCAAGCAACTATGAGAAAAGAGTTAGGTAAGTTTTTCATTGATGTGGCTTAATTGATATTGGCAGGAGTAGTTATTGCTGCCATAATGAGAGACTTAGGAAACACATTACTTGTTATTATCTTAGGCATAATTACCGTGTTATTTAGTTTAGCAAGTGGATTATACTTAATAATTGAGAAGGAGGCATCGAAATGACACCATTAATAGGACTATTTACATTTTTAGCCATAGTAAGTTGTGGATTCTTCATTTTCCTCAACACAAAGGCCGGGAAAGCGTTGGATGGAAAATCTTGATAAATAGGCATAGCCTTGACTTTGGCATTGCGTCACCTTAAAAACATAACGAATTTGATAAAAAGCCCATGAATAAAGGGTTTTAGAGATTGTTTATTAGTATTGCGCCAAAGTCAAGAGCAACCTAGCTCGCATAAGTTGGCGAAATCGGCCATGGCGTAGGGGATGGTTATTTGAGGTATCATAGGATCTTCCTTTCTTTTTGATGTATACTGACAAACTTAGATAAAAATCTCCAATTCTTATACCTGTTCGCTGAGAAATCTTCTTTTATCAAGAAAAGGTAAGGAATAATTTGCGAATAACGGTTGGGGCACGAGGGATGGAAATTGTCCATATGCTTTAATACATATCTGCACCTAGGTGCGTTGACCAACGAAACTAAGATACTTGGCCAACACACTTAGTTTCGTTGAACGATACAGTTAAGATACTTTTTAATCCAAAAGGGGAGAAAAGTAACTGGATATGTTTTTGGATTTGCCTTTAAAGAGAGAGACTGTATATTTTAATGTACGCACGTACGTTTATATTATATGTAAAGAACGACACCCCCCCTTGTTTATAGCTTGTGAAGTGAATAACTTACGGATTGTCGAGTGAATAACTAGCGGCTACCCCCAGTGGTAAGCTAACGGCTTGGGAAGCCGTTAGTTATTCATTTCATAAGCCATATTTAGCATTAACAATCAACCCTTTAGTCGCATAGCCATAAGAGATTTCATATATAGTTCCTGCCACTGGTGATTTGATCGTCTTTGAATTCGTTTTATTTTCACCATCGTTATTTGTGACACTTAAAATGTAAGTTACTTCACTCGAGGGGAAATAAGCGGTTTCTCCATTGGATATTTCTACGGATCTGTTTCCGAATTGTACGGTAAAATGATAATCCTTAAAGCGATCACTAAAACCTTCCGGGAGTTTTAAGGAAACACCGATATTCACCATAGGAACTTCTACACTCAGATAGTTAATCTTATTTGATTCAATCTCAAAATCTTTTTCAGCGGAAAAAGCCATATTCCCTTTCTCTGTATCCAGCCAACCAGACATATCCTGATATGCTTGGTTATAGGTTTTCAGCAGATAAACACCGGCAGGCAAATCTAACTTACCGGGCACTTTTCCCGGCTCATACCGTTGTCCCGTCAAAAGTTGACCATTTTGCCAAATCTCCACATATAGATCAGGCTCTACGGCCCGAGTGAAAACCGTATTGACATTTTCGGTTTGAACAGAAAGGGTTTCCAATACCAGAGTTCCCATTCCTCGAGGAGTACCAACATATTCTTCCTTTTGGCAACTTGCCAGAAGGAAGAGGGTTAATAGGATATAAATGACATGTTTCATTATTCTTTATCTTTATTTATCATAAATAAGGGAAATGTCATCAATGTAAAGCTCACTACCATAATGTTCGTCGGCACCATCTCCTCGAACTTTTGCTTTTACAACATCTGTATGTTTAGATCCAGATTTAAATGTTAAAGTCAGCTTGGTCGCAACCACATTTTCTACCATATACTCAATTGGAATTTCATATAATTTATATTCTGTATTCGTAACAATATTTGTTGTCTCATATAAAATAATATTTTGATCTTCATTTTCTACTTTTAGCTCTATCACTCCCGCATCATCTCCTTTTTGAATATAACGATAATAAAATTGCACTTTTGTTGGACGTACATGAAAATCATTAGAATAAGACAATATTCCTATTGTATGAGTCCCTGTAATAGAACCATTGATCCCCAAAAAAGAACCTACATTTGTATTCGTAGCACCATGCCCTACAGTTCTGATCCAAGCTGCATAATTACCATTATATTTATTTTCAGAACGCTTAACAGCAGATGTAGAACGATAGGACTCTGATTTAGAATTTGTAGTTTCCATATTATTAGTAATCCATTGAAAACTTGCTTCTTGAGAAAAGGGGAACCATAAATTCTTATGATCACTCTGATCTTCCTCATGCCACTCCTCCATCCCTGAATTCGGCAACTGTTCCGGATTCTCCAGCTCTACATCAACAGCATCCGTCATAACCGCATCGCGATAAACCGCTCTCACTTGATATGATCTATTTTGGGGACGCTCGTTGAATAACACCTTCATATCTTGAATCTCTTTCCAAGCATCATCACCTTCAGACTTTTCTTTATACTGATATTTCAATTTAGATTTGATAACCTCCGAATCTCCTGCAGTAACAGTCAGTTCATCGACCGTAAACTCTTTCGTCCAGATATTTCCGGGTTGAACAGATACAGCCATTCCCGGCTTATTACACCTCAACGTATAAACCCTATTCGGGTTTTCTTGATCTTTAATCGTTTCACTACTCCAGCGATTATTCGCCTTCACATCTACCTCTATCTTATTCTCTACTGTCGTACCCGCATTTGTTTGCAATTTGGAAACAATAGATGTCAAATCCAAAGAGGCTTTTCCCGCACCTATCTCGGGCAATACAATACCTAGCACCTTTTCCACTTTCTCCTTATCCGTCGGAACAGATAAGAGATATTCCTTATCATTCAAGCTCTCAAATTGCGGATCACCAAAAGTAAACTTCAACTTCAAATCTTGCAAAGCAGAGGCTGTATTAAGATTCAATTTCGCTGTTTTACTCTCTGTCTCGGCAAAAGCTAGCACATTATTCTCAAAACCTTCGGCCTCGATCTTCGGCCTAGGTAACCAATCCATCGGAATATCACTCGTGATCGTCTCCTTTTTAACCTCCACCTTAGCGATATCCAATAATATGTCATCCGACAGCTTTAAGGTCAGTTTCACATGATACCCGGCTTCCAATATCGAAGGAAGATCCTTATGCTTTAACTCCTCTGAGAAATCCGCACCATTCGTCTTTTTCCCCTCAAAATAAAAAGCGACCTGTTTCCCCGCTTGAAAATAAGCGCTCCTCTTGCTATCCGAAGTTAATTTACAAGAATGCTCTCCAACAACCACTTTCACCCAATAAGAAGAGAAGATCTTCTGCAACTCCGCATCAGCAGGGAAAGAGACCGAGGCCAACGCATTCGCCACCTTACACTTCAAGGGAATGCTTTTCTGCTCGCCCTCCTTAATGACTACCTTAGTCGTATCCCCGAAATAATAAGGCGCATCCCATGCCAAAACAAGATTATCCCCATAAGAGGCAGCGATCGTATAAATACCGGCTGAAGCTGGTATTGTTTGGCTGGTATAAGCTCCCTCGTACAACGGTTCAGAGACACCCTCCCTCACGATCTTTAATTTAAACTTATCTACAGCTGGTTTCCCTAATTCCACCGGGGTACTTTTCGTCTCAGTCGCAACTTCTCCATCCTGTAAAGATATTTGGAAGCCGGCCGTTTTATCCATCAAAGCCTCCTCCTGACAAGCCGTAAAGAGAAACAATGACAGTATACAATAATAGAATTTATTTATTCGCTTCATCATATCATTAGTCGTATATAAGTTCGAAATCATCTACATACAATATGCTACCGTCACCTCCGGTAAAATAATCGCCATATTTACTGGCACTTGCCACAACGATAAGATACATATCATTGGGCTTCTCCAGCGTCTTATATTCCAAATCGATCGTAAATTCTTTCCATGTTCCATTCGTTGAGACACACTCTTTGAGAGGAAGCTCACCATAAGCTATAATATTATTATCCGTCTTAAATTGGATAAACGTCTCAGCCTTGGTATTATCCACCGTATAAGATTTTTTAGCCAATGCGATATAAATCGAGCAAACATCCGGATCTCCTTTTGCGATCGTTCCTGTAGGCTGATTATCTCCTACATACCCAACTGTGGCTGGCGCATATTGAAAAAAGCCATGCAACGCAGTCGGACGAGAAGTAAACAGTTGCCCAAAATTAATCTTAGCCCCATTCATTCCGACTAATTCTCCAAAAGATCCTGTATATAGACTCGCAGCAGCGAATTTCACCTTAAACTGCGATTTCAACTCGGCAGATTTTCCACCCGGCGTATGCACAACCGTTGAATTTCCTTGAGTCGGGTTGATATTGACCACAGCCCCCAATCCAGTTGTCGTACCCGGATTGCTCGTATCCCAAAATGAATGACCCGCCTCACCGGCATACCATGTTTTCCCATCTTGATGCCACAGATCGAAATTACCATTATATAATGGTGTGACAGTCTCTGTCGTGAAGGTAGACTCGCCCAACACACTTCCCGAGGCATCCACCAGTCGGCATTGATAAGCCGTGGCGGGCTGCAATCCCTCGATCCTCGCAGAGACCTTCGAACCGTCTGCCTTCGCAGAGACCTTGTTCCAAGAAGTCTCTCCCTGTTTCACATACTCAAACGAACAATTAGCCTCCGTTGCTTTCCCCTCCACAAACGCATACTTGCTCCAGGCATTCACGGAAAGATCTCCGGCTGAAGGCTGCGAGCCTCCCTCCTCATCGGTCAGACGGACATATACCGTCCATATCGTCCCCTTATTGGACTCGCTCCAGGGATACTGAACCAAAAACTTCTGTGGAGAGGTGAAATCTTTCACGGTAGTAGGATTTGGCGTCACCTCGCCATAGGCTCCACCCAAAGCCAAAGAGGTTATAGAGATATTCTTCAGGTTCTCTCCTTTCCCTACATAAATAATCACTCGATTATCCAGTTCGTCAATAGAATAGTCTATCATACCCTTGGCCTCGACCTTCCGGTCTATGATTTGCTTCACCTTTACTTGCCATACATAATCTTGATAGGTTTTTATAGTAAAATTGACCGGTTTGGTAAAATCGACCCTCGTATTGGATGACATAGGAATACTATCCAATGAGGCAAATCCGGCAAACGGGAATTTATTAGGATTAGCACAGAAAGTCGAATCAACCAAAACCTGCGCATCCCTTGGATTCACCACCAAACGAGTAAGTTTCAATCTAGAAATATCAGCAGAATCGTTTACATACAGTAATATGGTCTTTGCCGAAGCATCAATTAATGCCGCATCATCCGAAGAGCCTTCAGCCGGACGCTGTCCCTCCACACGAATGTCCGTGATACCCGCATTGACGATCGGATAGGGTATATCATTCTCTATCGCACAGGAAGCCAGCACGAAGAAAACAAAAAGGCAAAAGCGACAGGTCACTTTATATATATCATTGATTATTCGCATATCCAATTACAAATAGAAAGTCATACCTATGTTAATGGAAAAAAGATTGATCTTGAAATTACCGGACGATGTACGGCTCGAACCCTGCTCCACTTGGTTGGTCGTCTGGTCGATCCACTTGAAATCGAAACCCATCACACCGACCGACACCTCCACGGCGCTCCAATCGGTGATAAAGGCGGCCAGTCCGGGGGCGAAACCAATCTGTAGGTTCTGTACCTTCTGGTAAGTACCATCATAATTAGCCCCCGAGCCTGTGGAATTCTTGCCCGTACCGTAGCCATAGGTCACACGAGCCTCGTTGAAGAGACCGAATATCTTGCTCTTCCCAATCGGGATATAGGTGCGCAGGAAACCGGATGTCTCATATTTATGCTCCAGATAATAGAGGTCTTTGAACGAGATGGTAATATCGCCCAAATTGGCATCCACATTCCCCAGATCCAAATAGTTCCTACGGTAAGCGAAGCGAACACCGGCCGAGATATTATCCCGGAAGAAATAGCCCACGTACGGACTTATCGCAAAATTATAGCCATTCCCTTCCAAATCCTTTATAACAAGAAAGTTCAAGTTGCTCTCGTCATGCTCGGAATACGATACGGCACCTCCGGCCATCCATGTTCCTTTCGGTATGAACACAGCCTCCTGTACCTCTCGGTCAATGCGCTTGATGGCGCGTTTACCGCGTTGTGCATTTACGGTACCGGTCACTATTGCCAATAACAGCAATAAGGTAAATAGTTTTCTACTCATTCAAATAATTCGCTCTATTGTTATTGCCATTTTCTAGTTCTATCCTTTATATTGCCACAAAGATATTTAAAATCTACTTAGCAAGGAAGATATCCTTACTTGCCAAATAGATTTATAGTAAAAACTTATTGTTCCCTACATAGACTTTCAGCCTATGGTTCATTTCCACATTGTAGGCTCGTCATCGTAAATGAGTGAAAAATCATCGAGATACATTATGCTGCCATCGCCTCCGGTGAAATAGTCGCCATACTTGCTGGACGAGCAGACCACAATGATATGGGTCGGTTTCTCCGTCAGATTCTTATATTTCAAGAGGATATTGAATTCCTTCCATTGTCCGTTGGTACTTACGCATTCCGACACAGGCACCTCACCATAGGCGATAATGTTCGCATCATTCTCAAAATCGATCGCAGTTTCTGCCATTTTGGTATTATCTATAGTATATTGCTTTTTAGACATCGCTATATAAATAGAACAAACATCAGGATCTCCTTTTTCAACAACTGCGTCAGCCGGAAGATTATCCCCTACATGAGTTACATTTACCGGAGCGTATTGGAACCAGCCCTTTAATGCTGTTGGACGAGAAGCGAACGGCTGACCAAAATTGATCTTAGCACCATTCATACCAACCAGCCCACCAAAAGATCCGGTATACAGGCTCGCCGCTGCGAATTTCACCTTAAACTGGGATTTCAACTCCGCAGATTTTCCGCCCGATGTATGCACAACCGCTGAACTACCTTGGGTAGGATTGATATTCACCACGGCTCCCAACCCCGTTGTCGTACCCGGGTTACTCGTATCCCAGAATGATTTACCGGATTCCCCAGCATACCATGTCTTTCCATTCTGATACCATAAATCAAAATTAGCATTATATAATGCGATAGCCGCCTCCGTAGTAAACTCTACGATTTCGCTTGCCACCTCTTCCGTATCCTTATAGATAAAACGGTATTGATATTTTGTTGCAGGAGTCAAGCCCGTAATCCTTACCGAATAGGTATCGTTTTCGCCTACGGTCAGATACGCAACCGGAGTCCAAGCCTCGTCTGTTGCCAGTTTATATTCCATCGCCAACTTGCTTTGATCAAAGACACCTGCCTTTGAAAGCACCTTCCCCTCCAAGTAAGCAAATGAACTCCAAGCGTTCGCCGCACTTGCCGATAGAGTTGTCTTAGCGGTCAGAGGCACACCTATGGTGAAATTATAGGTCTTGATTGTTCCGTCCAAAGTAATATCAATACTGGTAGAACCATTTGGCGAGTCAGCCACTTTATACATCAAGCGAACATTATCTCGAGCTTTTACCGCACGAACGGTATCTTTCTTAGAATGTAGTGTACCCTTTTGATTCGTTACGCTCGTTGAGTTAATATACGACTTCTCGGGAACTGGGTATTAGGCCTTTGCCGTGTGGTTCTTACCTAACTCAAAGGTATGGGGGGTTCCTGTTTGGTCTGCCGAATCAGCCACAACAATGGTCGCAGACTTAAAGCTTTTCTTGAACAGCTCGTCAAATTCAACAGTCACCAAGACATTCGCCAATGTACAGATAACTTCGGCCGTCACATCCTTTCCCGCCATAACCTCTACCTCAGCAGATCCCACATAATAGGGCTTATCAAACTCGGCTGCTTTACCATCGAAGCCATTTGAAGAGGCTTTCACCACGTATTTGCCCGCAGGCAAGGAAAATCGCTCTCTATCCCACGCCGTATGGTCATCCGTTTCCTTAACGACACCTCCTTGATCATTCAAGATTTGTACCGCCAACTGTTTGGGATTATAAACAACCTCCTCACTTCCCGCTTTGGTGGCTGTGGAATTATTGGTCGTTATATCCATACTCAAATAACCGGTATTTTTCATGGATGTATCATCCTCGGCTTGGCAAGCGACCAAACCTAATACCAACACAAAAAATAAAAGTGTATATATTGTCTTCATATTATTCAGCCACTTTTACACTTAATTTATCTTTTACGACTTTACCATCATTATCTTCCACCGTAATATTAAATACGTGTCCTTCTGGATCTGTTGTAACACCTCCACCAGTACTTGGATCTAACAACAAACTAAAAAAGGCATGTACCGGAAATTCATAGCTCTTTTCTCCACCAACAGGTAAAGTTACACCCATTGACGTCAACGTCTCTCCTAAAGCTTCATTTCCTATCAATTTAAACTCTTCACCAAATAGTTCTTTAACTATTGACGCAAAAAGCTCATTTCCTCCCTTTATCGCCACAGTGATATTTTTCAGGCCGGCAGGAGTTGATATAATAACATTTGCATTTTTTTGTTCATCAGCGGGCAGCGTATAAAGAGCTTGCGGTATCGTGATTGTCGGATCATCACCCGTCACCGGTGGTGTCGGAGGTTCAGGATTCTCTTCGCCACTATCACCTTCCACTTCTATATCAATATTCTCATTTGTCTCTTGGTTAAAACCGTTAACCGTGATGGTGATACCGGTTTTATTGAGATCCACTTCTTTTCCGGGAGCCAACGAGATCGCTAAACCATCTCCTCCTGCAAAATAGGGGCTGTCGCTTTCTACAAAATCAGCACTTTCCTTCTTCGTTAATATCTGATTTATAATAATTTCCTCACTCGTTTCCTTCACAACAGCTGTTCCCGACACATGAATCTTATCTGTCTCAGCAGCCATTTTCCAATAAATCGGGGTTGGGTTTGGATTTTCTTGCGTATAAATATCTGAATGACCGCACTTGTCATCCACCGTAATAGACCATTTGCTATAATAGTTTATAAACTCGGAGGTAAAATCCATCGCAATTTTGACATTCTGGATCTTACATTTCACCGTAGCGGTTTTTTCCACACTAGGCATTATCTCTGCTTTTTCTACACCTCCATAATAAGGATCGTACATCTTTTCGGCAAACTCTCCCGGCGAATGCGCCTCTATCTCATAATTTCCTTTCGGCAACTCAATCACACCATTCGCATTTTCTTCTTTAAATTTAGCAAACGACTCATAGTTTTTAGTAAGATCAAAATCCATCGCCTTGATCACGAGCGGAAAATCTTCTTTCTGATCAGTTGCTCCTTTCGTTGCTAAAGAAGCAGAGGAACCTGCGCTCACGTCAAGTGTCAAATAGCCAGTTTCCTTTGGGATCTCTTTCCCGAAAATCTCCTCTTTCATCTCACACGACATCAAGCCGGAAAACAAAACCGTGCTCAACATCCATATATTGATCGCTTTCATATTCTAATCTCTTATTATAACTGTTACATATATTTATACCCAATCCCCCGGAATAACGACATCTACCGGATGATCAACCGTAGTCTCCTCAATTGTAATCGAAATTCCTAAATTGCCATTGTTGACTACTGGTTTCAAAGTAAGTTTCAAAGCATCCGCTGGACTTAACGTATAGGTCTTAACCGTCCCTTCCGCTTTTACATTCTCTTTCTTAGTCAAGCTTACCGTAACCTGGACCTTTTCCTGATTACCTACCTTAAAATACATCGGGCCGACTGTCGCCTTTGTCCAAGGAAAAGAAGAGGGTTTCTGCGCCTCTGTCTCAATCTTCAAGGAATAGTCGGAAAAATACTCATCCATCTTCGGATCGAACACAACATTAATTCGAGCCGAGCTGGGCTTACATATTACAGGAGCTGTCACCTCCTTTCCCTCCTTCACTTCAAAAGCAGCTTCGCCAGAAAAATACAACACATCGGAAGAAACCGGTTTATCTTCACCCGTAAAGGCTTTCAACACATAGTTACCAACATTCAAAGAATATTTCTCTTCCAAATTCTTATACAAATCATTAATAATAAGATTCTCCTCTTGCCCGGATTTAAACACTTGCACAGTATAATTGTTCACATCCTTATACTCACTCTCATCCACGGCTTTTGTTTGAAAACCGACCTCCGGTGCCAGATCTATTTTCACGAAACCTTTGCCCTCCGGAATATCCAAGTTATCCACTTCAGAGCTACAGCTACCCAACATCAAACAACAGCCCAATAAGCAGGCCATTCCCATAGATGTAAAATTCTTTTTCCTCATATATATGCTTTTTTCAATTACTTCAATTCGTATAGATCCATTCGATCAAAATTCGGATGCAAAAGAATATATTTCACAAAGATCCTACAAGGTCTATTTGTCTTATTACCTATTCCTTTTTTTAGATTCCGCACCTCACCCCTACACATACAGAGCCATTTATAAAGAGTGACCATGTCCTATTTTTACAACCCATTGTTCCTTTTATTAGAAACCGTGCCTAAACAAAATGCGCTCAGACAAGAGCCGCCCCTAGAGAAAGCAAGATTACAAGATAGTCGCTTCGATGGAAGAAAAAAGGATTTGACAAAATGGCAATTTGTAATCTCAACCTCTTGAGAATCGATTATTTCGGGGCAAAGTACTACTTACTTCCAAATTCATAAGAGAAAATCAGCAATTATTTGAATGATAGCCATATATCAAAAAACGACATTTTGTTCTAGCAAAAATAATTCATCGTAATTCATATTATGGGGAGTGAGAGAGGGAAAAAACAGTCTTACAATAGGGTTATAACAGTATAAGAATGCCTATTCACGACTACTTACACCCCTATTCACGACTACTCACGATGCCCAACGGCAGTATAGGCATTGCCCAATGCTGCCTATTGCATACATATTCGCCGTCTAACATGTACCGAAAACGTTACTTTTTAACATAAAAGGCCACTTATCTTCCTGATTCTTTCGCTATTTTGATAGATCAAGGAAATACCCCTGTCACAATATACATCCAAATTCAATCAAAACGAAACAGAAAAGATAATTCTAATGGCAACTACTTCCCTCGACAAGAAACCATACCAGTCCAGCCCAAACACCCAAGCGACTCCGAAAAGCCTCCGGAATACCGCAAGTTTCAGACGCTCGTATAATTTTCCTTCCACAAGACACGGCAAATCTTTAAAAATGCCTATTTTTGTCAAACGTTCCCGATAAGTGAATAATTAAACAAACATGGAAAATGACATTCCCAAAATAGACCTGCCTCAAGATTGGGTGATCGGGAAGCTCTCGATCGAAGATATAGGCCTGCTGAATCTGTATGCGAATTACCCATGCCGATTGAAAGCGGGGATTTTCGTGCTATGCCTAGGAGGAGAGATCGAGGCATCCATCAACTTGACGCAACTCAAGGTAGAACCCGGAAGCTTCATCACCATCATGCCCGGATCAATCCTGCAGATCCATAGGGCAGACGGGGATCTACAGATCTATTTCATGGGATTCTCATCTGATTTCCTCAGCCAAGCGAACTCCAGTAAAGCTGTCATAGACATGCACTATATCGTGAAAGACAATCCGGTGTATAAGCTAAAAGAGAAAGCCCAGCCTCTTATGAAAGATTATTTTGAGTTATTACTCAAAACATACGAGTTTTACGCCACGAAAATAAATCGCGGGATTACCAACCATTTGTTTACCGGTATGCTGATGGGGATCAGCAGCATGTATAAAGACCAGACGGAAGACCTGTCAATGCTCTCCAAAGCAGAGCTAATCAGTAAGAATTTCACTCAACTAGTAATGCAAAACTATACCATGCAACGATCCGTTGCATGGTATGCCAAGCGGCTTGGCATCACGCAAGCACACCTAAGTACGATCGTCAAACAAAGTACGGGAAAAACTTGCATAGAGATTATCACCTCGATGGTTATCATGGACGCAAAGGCGCAACTAAAATCGACGAACCTTACCATCCACGATATCGCCTATGCGCTGAACTTCACGAATATGTCTTTTTTCGGGAAATACTTCAAGCGCCACGTAGGTATGAGCCCGCAAGAATATCGGAATAGCTGATCAATAATGCTTTCCACGCTTCTCTTGGATGGTGAAAAACAAAAAACCGGCAACGGCGATTACCATTAATAAAATACACATAAAAATAAAACCATTCATATGATCACCTCCTTTTCTGTTTTTTTATTTTACCGGTAGGTTTATCCTTTACCAATGCCAAACCAAGCCCCAATAACATAGCCATAGTTAATCCACCCACCCTATAAATAGCAGCACTTTCTCCCAAATCATTAAACACGGAAGAAATCAACACCGCCGTAGCCAAATACTTGGCTACATCCATCAACCATTTTCCAAATTCCTTTTTCATAGCAAATATAGGTTATTCTTTTGACTTAGAGTTATCTTTCACGCAAATTCTCACATCCCCCAATTCTCCCTATCCAAACTCCTATACTGTATCGCCTCCGCCAAATGCCGGACTTCGATATGTTCCGAATTATCCAAGTCGGCTATCGTGCGGGAGACTTTCAGGATACGGTCATAGGCACGGGCGGAGAGGCAGAGACGTTGCATGGCGGTTTTGAGGATGGAGAGGCCGGAAGCGTCGGGAACGGCGTACTGATGGAGTAGCTTGGAGTTCATCTGGGCATTACAATAAATACCCTCATAAGCGGCAAAACGCCTTTCCTGGATCGCACGGGCTTTTATGACCCGCTCACGGATAGCGATACTAGGCTCTGAGGGCTGTTGCTCGGAAATCTTCTCGAAAGGGACAGGGACAATCTCTATCTGGATATCGATACGGTCCAATAAAGGGCCAGAAATGCGGTTCATATATTTCTGGACGGCTCCGGGAGAACAGAGACAAGGACGGTCCGGATGGTTGTAGTAGCCGCAGGGACAAGGATTCATGGAGGCCACAAGCATAAAGCCGGCCGGATATTCCACCGTGAAACGGGCACGGGAGATATTGATCACTCGATCTTCCAATGGCTGCCGCATGACTTCCAAGACACTCCTGTTAAATTCCGGCAACTCATCCAAAAAAAGGACACCATTGTGAGCCAAGCTGATCTCTCCCGGCTGCGGGAAAGTGCCCCCTCCTACCATGGCGACATTAGAGATCGTATGATGGGGAGAGCGAAAAGGACGTTGTACCATCAAGGAGGTGCCACCTCCTATCTTACCGGCTACGGAATGGATTTTAGTTGTTTCCAAGGACTCATGCAAGGTAAAAGGGGGCAAGATCGTGGGGAGACGCTTCGCCAACATCGACTTGCCACTTCCGGGAGAGCCTACCATGATCAGATTATGTCCGCCGGCTGCGGCCACCTCCATCGCACGCTTCACGTTCTCTTGTCCCCGGACATCGGAGAAATCGCAATCAAACAATTGCTGGCGGTCGTAAAACTCCTTACGGGTATCAATAACCGTAGGCCGCAATGTAGGTTTACCCTCCATAAACTCCAGCACCTCTTTGATATTCGAAGCTCCATACACTTCCAGATCGTTCACCACCGCAGCCTCACAAGCGTTTTGCTTGGGTAAGATAAAGCCCTTAAAGCCTTCTTCCCTAGCCTTGATAGCAATAGGCAATGCCCCTTTTATCGGTTGGAGGCTCCCGTCCATAGAAAGCTCGCCCATCAATACGAATTTGGATAAGTTGGATGAATCTATCTGCTCTGCCGCCGCCAGAATACCGATCGCCAAAGGCAGATCATAAGAGGACCCTTCCTTACGGATATCTGCGGGGGCCATATTAATAACGATACGATTGCGGGGGAATTTATAACCACATACTTGAAGAGCCGAGATAATGCGTTCATGGCTCTCACGAACAGCCACGTCCGGAAGACCGACTAAAAAGAATTGGATACCTTTGGAACAGTTCACTTCTACGGTAACGACCGTAGCGGAAATCCCCTGCACGGCAGCGGCATAAGATTTTACTAACATAGTTAAGAATTTTGAGTTACTAATTACAAATTAAAACCGGAATCTCCTGTTTTCAATCGCTCAGTCTTCGAACAAGTTCTCCAGTGTTTGCTTGATCTCGATTCCATTCTCTGTTTTCATCAAGATCTTATGATCCTCATCTATCAAGAAACAGCGTGGCAATACGCTTACGTTATACAGATCTATCAACATAGCCGCTTGTCCGGCCGAATCTGTTACCAGGTTCCACGCTATACTATCCTTCTTCAGTACATCCCGGACATTATCCGGATTATCGTCCAAGCTAACCAAAAGAATATCCAACTGATCTTTCGGATATTTCATCGCTACCTTATCCAGATATAGATCCTCTGTCTGGCACATATCACACCAAGGAGCGGTAAACGTCAGTAATAAATACTTCTGCGGGAAAGAATCCAAACTTACCGTATTCCCATAAATATTCCTTACGGAGAAATCTGGGGCTTCCGCACCCAAAGCCGTACGTTTCGCACGGGCGCTATATTGCTCCAGCTCCTTTACCAGATAAAAGTCTTTCAACCTTGGATTCAATAACGCCAACAACTCATCAATTTTACGAGTATCATCGGGATCTGAGAAAAAAGATTGAATCAAGACAACGGATGCCTCTTCATTCGGGTTCTCTTTCACGTACCGGATCGCTTCCTCGCTCAATTGCATATTAACATTCGCCAAACGAGCGGCGATATCCGTCTCCTCGATCGTATCGTTCAAATCCTTGCTATTTAAAGAATTTGATAAATTTGTCAATTCCGTCAATAAAGGAGCGATTTTCTTCTTAAAAGCGGTCAACTTATCATTTGTCCGTCCCCCCTTTACCTGCAATAGCAATGGAGAGTTAGCGTCGCCCGTGATTTTCACGGTTTCTCCCGGTTCCAGATAAGCCGTAACCCAATGCTCTTTATCCGCAAAGAAGATAGTCACACAATGGAAACCCGCTTCATTTTGATCGATCTGGAACTGCCCGGGTTTCGTACAAGCCACTGTATCAACCACTTTATAATTATCCTTCTCAAATACAGCATATACGGTTTGATCTTCCAGATTAGAAAGTTCCCCTTCAATCCGATAGACATAATCCTTGCCACAAGATGACAAACAAATTATAAAGCCAATAATAAGTGCCAGTTTTTTTATCATTACTCCTTTTTAAGCTCTTCTTATAACAGATAATCCGGTCTAAAGGTAGGAATATTTTTTAAAACTACTTCACATTTATAATAAAATTAACGCAGTTATCATAAAAAAAGCGCAGAATTAGTAATTCCACGCTTTTTTATAAAGATATTTTTAAACCTTGACCTTTTTTGATCAAGGTTTTTTAAGCAATTATAGCTGAGGACCAGCAGCAACCAATGCCTTACCAGCTTCGTTGCCCGTGAACTTAGCGAAGTTCTTCTGGAAGCGAGCAGCCAAATCCTTCGCTTTCTCATCCCATTGAGCAGGATCAGCATAGGTATCGCGAGGATCTAAGATCTTCGGATCTACGCCCGGTAATGCAGTCGGAACCTCGAAGTCGAAATACGGGATCTTCTTTGTCGGAGCCTCGTTGATAGAACCATCAAGGATAGCGTCGATGATACCTCTTGTATCTTTGATAGAGATACGTTTGCCGCTACCGTTCCAACCAGTGTTAACCAAGTATGCCTTAGCGCCCACTTTTTCCATCTTCTTAACCAATTCTTCTGCATATTTTGTAGGATGCAAGCTCAAGAAAGCAGCACCGAAGCAAGCAGAGAATGTCGGAGTCGGTTCAGTGATACCACGTTCTGTACCAGCCAACTTAGCAGTAAATCCTGACAAGAAGTAGTACTGAGCCTGTTCAGGGTTCAGGATAGATACTGGAGGCAATACACCGAATGCATCAGCAGACAAGAAGATAACTTGTTTTGCGTGAGGACCTTTAGACACCGGTTTAACGATATTTTCGATGTGGTGGATAGGATAAGAAACACGAGTGTTTTCAGTTACGCTCTTATCAGCGAAGTTGATTTTACCTTCAGCGTCAACAGTAACGTTTTCCAACAAAGCGTCACGACGGATAGCGTTGTAAATATCTGGTTCTGATTCTTTATCCAAGTTAATAACTTTAGCGTAGCAACCACCTTCGTAGTTGAACACACCTTCGTTATCCCATCCGTGTTCGTCGTCACCGATCAACTTACGTTTCGGGTCAGTAGACAAAGTAGTCTTACCTGTACCAGACAAACCGAAGAAGATAGC